>Ga0065704_10070926_pt1 | contig 14542 bp, 9 predicted proteins | sample SwiRhicommuniRL2_FD_59091 | JGI IMG/M metagenome (GOLD analysis project Ga0065704, IMG submission 59091) | Switchgrass rhizosphere bacterial communities from Rose Lake, Michigan, USA - RL2 v2 (version 2) | ecosystem: Host-associated > Plants > Roots > Rhizosphere > Soil | place: East Lansing, MI
ATAATGCAAAGATATTTGGTAGTGTTTTTTATTTTAAGTTAAATTGTTGATTTTTATTTTTTTATGAAAATATTTTTTCTAATAAAAATAGTTGTGTTGACTGTTTGATAAAATATCTTTAGATTAAGTGAATCTAGTATAACAATATTATTAATAAATCTCATGATGCCATCTTATATTAATCAACTTCCAGTTTTAGGGCTTGGTTTCGGCTATATTGGTCGGAAAGACCTAGCTCTTTTTAGTGGTGTAATAAAAGAAAATTTAGTTGATTATGCGGAGCCTTATGCTGGTTGCTTAAGTATTGATTCAGAAGAATTGTTCACTCAGGTTCCTCTTAATTTAGATATTGTAATGCATGCTGAAAGGCTTTCTATGGCTAGCGGAGAGCCAGTGGATAGAAAGCGTATAATGAAGCATCGTCAATTAGGTGAGAAATTAAACATTCATTGGACTTTTGAAGATATTGCGACTTGGCATCTTGATGGTTGCGGTCCAGTGGGTGAGCCCTTTTGGCCACCAGTATTGGATGAAGAAGCACTTGATCTTTTAATTTTTCGAGCTACTTCGTTTAGTCATGCAATTGGACGTCCAGTATTAGCTGAGTTCCCGCCATTGAGAATTGCTTTTGGAACAATGAGTCCTCCTGAGTTCTTTCGCAAGCTTGTGGATAGAACTAATATAGGAATAGTTTTAGATATATCACACTGGCAGCTTTATTGTGAAAGCGTGGGCTTAAATCCGAAAGAGGCGTTTTTAACTTTTCCTATGGAGAATGTAATTGAATTACATATCGCTGGAGGCAGAATTATTGATGGGTACTATTCCGAGGAGCATTCAGGAGAGTTACTTCCTGAGACAATTGAATTGCTTGCTTACGCATGTGAGCTAACACCATCTTTACGAGCTGTTACTGTTGAGTGTCATGGAGCAACGCGTCAGATTATAGAGAGTTCGATTCGTAAGGTTGCTGCATTACCTCAGGTTATTGCATTAAGATCTCGACGAACTGGGAAAAAAGCTGTCGGAATTGAACTTAATGAAGTGCAGATACTTGCAGCCAGTGAGGAGCTTGAGAAGCCTGGCCCCCCCCTTTTGCAACAACGGGAGAGGTTGATTCGTGATTTGCTACAGTATCCACAGATACTTGATGGGATATTTGAAGGAGAATATACCTCCATCTCTATAGAAGACATGATTCTGATTCGTCGTCATTCGTCTAAAGCATGGTTTAAGGCTAGTCGAGGTTTTTTAAGGCAGTTCCCAAAGGATCGGCTATCTGTTCGTGCCCAAGTCGCGATTCTCAATGGTGGTTACGAAGATTTTGGTGACTTTATGCAAGCAATTATGAGAGCACGGCCTATAAGCGCAGGGGCACCGAGTCCAGAAGAACTATTACATCTAGCTACAAACTTACCCCAATTACAAGAGTGGGCTAGAGATGTTTTGGCTTTTGAACGTGATGTGGTTCGATTACGTAAAGGAATGAACCCACTTGAGCCATATGAAAAGCTCAGAAAGGATTTGTGGAGAGTTACTTATCGTCGATCAATTACTAAGACGTTACAGGCGATTATTGATAGGAATGAGTTACCTGTTGCAGAGAAGGAGGATATTTGGTTCTGTTTTAATGGCGAAAAGCTTAGTGTGTTGAACAAACAGCCATCAGAGAAATCATAGTAATTATATAAGATTTTATATATTTACATAGATTTTACTTTATATTTGGAGAAAAAAATGGAAAAAAAGATTGAACAGCCTATTGAAAATAAAGTTGAAAAGAGTGACTTTGACAAGCAGGTAGAGGATCGCAAAGACGTTCGTCTAATAGATCTTGAAGGCATTGATGATATTGAGTCAGTTGTAATAGGTGGTGCTGCTTGTAATAAGGCTAGCATGTAAATTTTTAAATTATAGTTAACTTTAATAATGATATTTTATTTTGTATTTGGAGAAAAAAATGGAAAAAAAGATTGAACAGCCTATTGAAAATAAAGTTGAAAAGAGTGACTTTGACAAGCAGGTAGAGGATCGCAAAGACGTTCGTCTAATAGATCTTGAAGGTATTGATGATATTGAGTCAGTTGTGATAGGTGGTGCTGCTTGTAATAAGGCCAGTATGTAAGCTAAGCCGTTCAGTTATGAGTTGAGCATATACAAAAAAGGGTGAATTATAGTGATTGTAAAAGTATCTTCTGTCACTCAAAATGAGTATCAGCTTATTTCTGAATGGCTTGATTCACGGTTTTATTATTCTATAGGTATCACATTCTTTTTTGATCAAACTCAAATTAGTAATACTCAGTGGCGCCTTTTGCGGTTGTATGATCAAAAGTCACCAGATGTACTTTTGGGAGTTGCTGTACTGGTTGCTAATGGGACCTGTTTTTGGTTGCCTGAGGAGACCTTAGAAGCTGGAAAGCTTTGTACAGCTATTCTGGATTTAAGACCCCAAAGGATTATGACTACCTCATTTGGTCGAGATTTGTTACATAATTCGTTGATTTCTTCAGTACATTTGTTACGAGAATACGACCAGTGGGTGATGATCAATAATAGTCGCTTCCCTGATGCAAATGGTCGTATGGCAAGAATATCTGATATCCCTCGTCTTGTTGAATATCAATACAAATACAATGAAGAACGCTTGGTTAATGAAGTTTCGAATTGGGAGATGCTTGTAGTTCAGGAAAAAGTTGCTGTATATGAGGTTAACGATCAAATTGTATCTATCGTTCGTTTTGGAATTGAAACTAATCGGATAGTTACTCTTGGAGGCACCTACACATTTCCTTCCTATCGTCGTCAAGGATTCGCAGAGCGAGTATTAGAATTCGCTATTGATTGGATAGTTTCTAATGGACGTATCGCATACTTGATTGTCGATATAGATAATTGTCCTGCTGTTGAGCTCTATCTTAAAATGGGCTTTGAGTGTGTTGGAGGGGCTTATGTCGGATATCCAGAATATCAATAGAATAAATAAAAAAGAGAGAACAGAATGGACAATAATAAAGTAATTAAAGATAAACGTTTTTTTGTAACTGAAGGAAAGAATGGGCGAGAAGCAGTACTTTTTGATCCTGAAAGTATGAAGTTATTCGCAGGTCCTAAGGAGTTACTAACAAGAGTAGAGCGGTTTGAAAATGCAAATACAGAAGATGAACTAACTGAAGATGATTTAAATAAAATTCGCTACATTAGCGAAATATTAAATGCTGCGGCTCCAATTGTTGGGCCAGATGAGTCTCTTTTTACAGTACGTCAGCTTAATATTGGAAATACGTATTTTTGTAATATGAGTTGCAGTTATTGCTACAATGAGTTCGATAATAAGGATCGTAAAGGAAGCGAAGTTAAACAGGGGATGACCTTAGAGACAGCCCATGCAATGATTGATGCATTGTTTGTACAATTACGGTCCAAAGAATCTATTTCCTTAGTCTTTGTTGGTGGGGAGGCCTTAATTGAAAAGCAGGTAATGTATGATACAGTTGCTTATGCACGTCAACGAGCTGAATTACTTAATACGCCAATACAGACGACTGTTTACACTAATGGAGTACTAATGGATGACTCATTTCTTGAGTGGGCTCAGGCTGAGAAAGCTAGACTAATTGTAAGCCTTGATGGGCCACCTTCTATTAATGATCGACATCGTGTTTTTAGAAATGGGCGAGGGTCTGGTGAAAAAGTATTAAGTAATATTCGTCGCATGATGAATAAGTTAAAGGAATCTCCGGTACACACTGTGACTGCTGTTACTTCTGAGCCAAGTGAACTTTTACCATTAGTAAAATATCTAATGGAATTAGGGTTTAATGAAATCCAGATTCAGGCTGCTTATGGTCTTGATGGGTTTGGAGATCGAGGTGGTGTATTTGATATAGCTGAATTGCTAACATGGTACCGTGAATTATTACTCTCAGGAGTAATAGTTGGTATTGCACCATTCACTAACATTCTTGGACGCATTGCACTTAAGGGAAAAATGACTATTAGTTGGTATCCATGTAATGCTGGCGGCTCAGCTCTTGGAGTTGCTCCCAATGGGGATTTATATCCATGTCACCACTTTCTTGAAGAGAGTTCCTTTAAAATGGGTAACGTATTTAATGGAATTCCAACACTTGAAGATCGGCGTACGTACTTTCGCCGAGTAGATCAAAGGCAGCCTTGTTCTAGTTGTTGGGCACGCCATATGTGTGGTGGTGAATGTTATCACAGAGCAAATACAGCTGGGGCCGGTTATCTTGGAACGATGTCAGAGGTTTGCCGAGGACGTAAAAGGTTAATTGCTATGGTATTAGAAATCTTTGTTGAGATTGCTCAGAAACGACCAGAAGTTTTAATGCGTCTTGCTAAAGATTCCTATAGTAGTCTTTCTCCAAGCGATGAAGCATATAATGCAAAGGATCTCACACCTTTTGGCAGTAAGAAAAAGTTTCCTGTTTATATACCAATGATTTCACATGGTTAAATATATTAATCAAGAGGAAATATGAGTCGTATAGTTATTTTCGTTGGCCCTTCATTGTTTGGATTAGATACAAAGCTGTATTGTCCTACTGCTGAGTTTAGACCACCGATCAAGCGTGGGGACTTAGATGATTTTGTAGCCTCTGATTGTGTTGGAATTATAGATGGGGTTTTTGGTCAGACTTTGGCGATATCACCAAGAGAAATCCATCAAGCGTTGGAACGTGGAGTCCGTATTTGGGGTAGTTCGAGTATGGGGGCATTGCGTGCTTCGGAGGTACCTGAAATGAAGGGAATTGGTAGGATTTATGAGTGGTACCGAGATGGAGTTATTAATAGTGATGATGAAGTTGCGCTCATCTTTGACCCTGAAACCTATAGAAATATGTCCTTTCCATTAGTTAATTTACGTTACTCAATAGAGCAACTCGAGCTAGTTGGTTCCATTAGTACTGAGTTAGGTGCCAGATTATTATTAACCGCATGTAGTTTCCCTTATACAAAGAGGAGGGTAATTGATATTGTTCGAGCTGCTGGGGTAAACGATGAGCATAGTAGTAAAAATCTATGTACTTTAATAGCAAATTACGATCTCAAACGTGAAGATGCCTTACTATTATTTGATAAATTTCAACATATTGAACAACTAAAATCAATACCTATTTCATCTGTCGAGTCAGATAGTACTGAATTTTGCCTTAAGACAGATACTTTTCCAAACCTTCCTGCTAATACACCTTATATTTGGGAATATGGTGATTATCTAACCTTCAACGAGGTTGTTAACTTTCTAAAGTGTACGGGTAGATTTTTAGAATCAGCACGTTATGCGGCACTGCACATTCTATTCACACGGCCTAAATTTATTGAGGAATTATCAGCCGATCCAACAGCTCAGTTTCATAAAATCCGTCTTACTTGGGGATGGTTAGCGGCGCAAGAAACTAGAGTTACACTCAATGATCTAGGGGTGGATGCTAATTTATTGAATAGTACACTTGGGCTAGAATCTAAAGTTCAGAGTGCTATTCGATGCCTAGCTTCTACTAACGATAGGGAGTTTCTTGACATCTTACGCGTTGAGCTTTTTCAAAATGATTTGTGTCTCAAGCGTGCTGGGTTAAAGATAGGCGCACTTAAGTGGTTGGCGTCCCGTGCAAGGACTAGAGGATTTGAAATATCCGAATCAGGCTTTATTGATGCTAGAGCACGTCTTCGTAGAGCAATGACTGTATGGTCTGACGAAGAGGTTAATACTGAGTTAACTTCGCTTGGCATGACGACTGAGCAAGTGGTAGAAGTTATTGAACATATTGCTTTGGCAAGATTACTGATGGATGATTTACTATCGGTCAGCAAATTGAATTATAAAAAGGAATTGATAAAACAAGATCAATTGTCCGAAAAATTTAATAACTTTTTGCCTTCATTACATCGTCGTTTAAAAGCTAGTGATAGTAAAAAATATCACCTAAGTAGTGTCGATGGTGCGTTGATAGCAGAGAAAATAGCTCCTCAGATAGGAGTCACTAGAATTGGCTTCATTGGGGAGTTAGATGATAGTGGAGTGATTATTAGCCAGACTTTTCGACCAAGCTCGACTTGGTCTACGACAACTAGTAGTGGTAAGGGGGGGACGCGTGCCAGTGCTGTGATCGGGGGGGTACTTGAAGAAGCAGAACGTTTTGCACAGGAGAGATTTAGTCCATCAAAGGAAGAGAATCTCTTTGGGTCGTTTTCTGAGCTCCAAAAGCTAGGGGTATCAATTGTTGATCCACTTGATTTAGATTTGCCTGCCGATACTGTATATAGGCAAGATCAGCCTATTGAATGGATACCTTGTTTTGATCTTGTATCGAAACAGGAGATTTATGCTCCAACATCCTTATTTGTACATAATAAACTTGATAATGATATTTACTTTTCTGAACGTGCTGGCCGAAAAATATTCACAACTAATGGGCTCGCATCTGGTTTCTGTGCTGAAGAGGTATTGATTCACGCGATCTGTGAAATTGTAGAGCGACATGCTACTAGGTTGGCGGAGTTAAAGACAGAGAATCCAGGACTTGAACTATATCGTCCGCATTTTGTAGATATATTTACTCTCCCACCTATAATTCGTCAAGACGTTGATCGCCTTATTGCAGCAGGCTATGAGATTCGGTTACAAAACATTACTTCTGAAATTTTGATTCCTACGTTTGATGCACGTCTTTTCCGTCTGGATGATGGGGTTAAATCAATTGTTGGTTTTGGTTGGGGTGCTCATCCTGATCCAGAAGTAGCATTGCAAATGGCTATCTTTGAAGCTGCTCAAGGACGTGCAGTTCAAATTGGTGGCTCAAGAGAAGATTTAGATTTGTATTCACGTAGTTTAGGGAGACATGAAAGACCTCGTACTGCAAGGCCTAGTGCGATAGCATTACATTACGGGGTTTCTCCTACAGCCCATCCGTTTAACACTGAGGACGGATTTCGTACACGTGATTTGCAGCAGGAGTTAGACTGGGTTGTTGAAAAAGTGGTTGAGGCTGGTTTTAAACAAATTTTAGTTCGTGAAATTTCTTGCCAGGAGGTAAATCCTGCTATGGTTATTCGAGCGGTAATTCCTGGAGTCGAAACTGCTAATCCTTTTTATACAGGTCCCCGAGCTCGGTTGTTGGCTCTAGCCGATCTTATTGATCCACCTCTTTGGTTTTGTGGTTCAAAATATTAGATCACAGTAGAAGCGGCTCGTACAAGGTTTTGCTGTTTCTTTAAAGTATGATGAAGATAGTAGAGCATCTCTGTGAAATCATCATTAGGATGGCGAGTGATAAAATGATTTACTGCAACTTTAGGATCAATGATCTCAGAGAGTGGGCCTTTACTAGAAAGTGTTTCGATAATTTGATTGTAACGTTTGGCTGAGATAGGGAATAACTCTTGAGGACACGAAAAAGGTATTTTAGGTCTTTCAGCTATTTGCCTGCTGAGAATATTGCTTGATTGAAGAGCCTTCCGAAAGATCCATTTAGTGGCGTGTTCGGAACCATAGCTAGCTTTCCATTTACCGGGGAATTGAAAGGCCAATTGGCTTAAATATCGATTGTAATATGGATTGCGTGCCTCAATTCCGCATAAACTTGAAGCAATATCTGCTTTTTGAAGTTCGTATTGTGAATGAGTATGCCAATTGAGAATCTGTGCTGCTTGCATTGGTGTTAATTGACTATATAACCCAAGAATTTCAGCATTTTGTTCTGCTACTCTTTTTTGTAGATTATGTTCATCATGATAAAGTAAAGCATTGATATCAATACCACCTGTTCGTTTAGACAGATTATAATGAGTCACCTCTACAGGTATACCAGCAAGTACTCCTTCTTCGAAAGCTGAACCAAACCCATAGCCATCGAATATCTCATCAGGCCCTGTACCAGTAATTGCGATCTTATAGCCACTCGCAGCAACTTCTTCGAAGAGTCGATACAGAAAGAGGGCGTCCCGATTATATAAAAGAACTGGGCATCGTTCTATCCAGCGATCGAATAATGTTTCAGACTCAGTTTCATGAATAGCAGCAACCTTACAATAAATTGAATCTATTGTTTTTTTATTGGCTAATGCTTCTACAAATTGACGAACCTCTCTTATTTCTCCAGGGAAGCGCCGTCCGTTGTCGAATGAGAAACCTAGTGTAACGGCCTCAATCGATGAGCATTTTGTGTGTGCGAGTGCTACTAGCGCACTGGAATCTATACCCCCACTTAATAAAAACATAGGAGGTAACTCAGAAGATTGAACTATCGAATGATGTGCCTCTATGATAGCTGTTGACAATTCAGATACCGTAGACTCTAGTGTCTTGAACTTATGCTCATCAACTTTGAAGTAGAAATAGCGTTTAGTACGCATATGATAAGTGGATTTTGTTAATGGCAATGTTAAATAAGTGCCATTCATTAGACGTTTTACGTTGTGGATATGTGTTCTTTCATTTCTAGTGTAACGCTGAACTATTACTTCTTGTAAAGCAAGAGGATCAATATCGAAACTACATTGTCCTGATCTAAGTATGGTATCTATATCACTAGCGAAGATAACTTCATTTGTCATATCATTACGAAAATAGTACAGAGGTTTTTGACCAGCAGGATCGACAGCGAGTATGGCTAATTCTGTAGTAAGATCTATCAGACAGAATGAGTACATGCCTTCAAGTTCACTAAACATATCCGTTCCCCAATGTTCCCAAGCTGCTAGTATTACTTCAGTATCTGACAGAGTTCGGAAATTATATTTAGTTTTGAGGCGCTCTCGAAGTACGTTATGGTTATATATTTCTCCATTAAATATTATAACTGAACGATAACTACTCGAGAACATTGGCATGTTAGCTGCAGGATTCACATGATCAGTAATAGCTAGTCGTGTTGATATTAGGTGGGCAACATTGCGTTTAGAATTTGATTGAATACCAACTATTTTTTGAGCATCTGGACCACGCCATTTTAGTGATGGAGATTCAGCCATTTGTTGTACGATGTGAGCAGCTCGTATGGCTTGCTCATTCGTAGGGTTGCAGGTGAGTAGCCCAGCTAATCCACACATAAAAGAAGTCCTTTAAGTAATTTCTATATTTAGTAAGCATCAATACTACGTACTTTAGATTGAATAAGATCACGGTATTCCCCGTCGCGAGCAAGCAAATCTTTATGGCAACCTTGGTCGACGATTAAACCATCTTTCAATACAATGATATGATCTGCTTGCTCGACTGTTGTTAAACGATGAGCAATGACAATGCGTGTACAGCCTAGTTGAGAAATGGCATTGTGTACACGAAGCTCGGTAATACTATCAAGAGCACTTGTCGCTTCGTCTAACACTAGAATAGATGGTTTTCGTAATAATGCGCGTGCGATAAGAATACGCTGTCTTTGACCTCCAGAAAGAGAGGCATCACGGGTGACCAATGGAGTGCTATATCCTAGTGGTAGCTTTTCAATTTCATCATGAATTTGAGCTGTTCTAGCCGCTTCTATAATTTCTGAGAGTGGACGTGTAGGATCTGAAAAAGCAATATTTTCGCGAATTGTACCGCCAAATACTTCATTACGTTGTGGAACGATGCCTATCTGAGTACGTAAATGGGAAAGATCTATTTGAGAAAGTTCCTTATCGTCGAAAAGAATTTGTCCGCTTGATACTGGATGCAAGCCGAGAATTAAGTTAGCAAGTGTGCTTTTGCCTGCTCCAGAGCGTCCTACAATAGCTACAAACTGACCTGAATGAATATCTAAAGAAATATTTTTTAGAACTGGTGTTTGCCGCTCATTGAAGCTGAATGTTACGTCTTTTAATACTATTCGACCACTCAAAATGACTCTTTGGAGTTCATGTTCTGGATTTTGCTCAAGATTACTAAGAAAAACATCTCTAAGTCTATCGAGATACGCTGATAAAGTTTGGAGCTGAAGAGCGCTAGTTGTTAAATTTGTGAGTGGTAGAAGGAATCCTGCTGCCACAGCGGCAGTCCCAAGCATTGAGCCTACTGACATGTGACCATTAAATACTTCATTTGTACCTACGGCCAAGATGGCGATTGGTGAGCCGATTCTAACAGTGGCTGTCAGAGCATCGGTGATTACTGTAAGACGACCACGATTTAGCATGGCGTTCAGACCATCTGAAAATAGTTTACTCCAGTGATCAATTGCAGCAGCCTCGGCTCCCATTGATTTTACTGCTATAGCAGAGTTCATTAGTTCTGATTCATACACACGAACTCTAGATTCAATCAGAAGACTAGTTGCAGCGAGTTCACGTTGCGTACGATATGAGAGCAAGAATATAAGTGCATTTAAGATACCAATAATTACGAGAGTAAATCCCATCTGAAAACTTGCGAACATTACTAACAATAGATAGCCAATGACTAAAAAACCATCGAGTAGTGCTGAAAGCATACTTGCTGTTATAACCTCGCGAATTACGGCAATACCCTGAATACGTTGCATAAGGTCGCCAGGCTGGCGGAGTAAAAAGTAGGAGTAAGGTAGTCCAAGAAGATGCTGTAAAAATGCATGACTGAGTTGGCCATCAAGTCTAGCACGTATCTGAAGTAATAGATTTCCACGTATTAACATAGCAGCGAAGTAGAGTGAGACCATTATTCCGAGTGCTAATAATAAGACTAGTAGTAAGCTACCATCTCCGTATGGAATTACTCGGTCAATTAATTGAGCTGTTAACATGGGAACAGAGAGCCCGAGCATCTGTAAACAGAACGATGTTATTAGTACTGGACCAAGTATGGGGGTAGTAGATATAGCATTTTTAAGTACGGCCCAAAGAGGTGAACTAAGTCGTGGACCAGTACGAAATGTAGGATTTGGCTCAAATAGAATCGCAACGCCTGTAAGTAGTTTTCTAGCTTCATCAATGCGGACTCGTCTACGTCCTACTCTTGGATCTATGAGTTGAACATAATCTTTCCCGAATCGCTCAAAGACTACAAAATGACAAAAATCCCAATGTAGGATCGTACTTTTTGGTAAAATAGATAGGGAGTCTATATCTATACGAACCATACGCCCCTGTAAACCATGTAGTTGGCCGACGCGAATGAGGTCTGTAGCACCAACCCCACCGCTATCGAAGCTAAGTAAATCTCTCGTTTTCTCCGTACTGATTGGTTTACCAAAGTAACTGAGAACCATAGCTAGACATACAGGACCACAATCTGTAGCAGCATTTTGAATAATCACTGGTATTGCTTTTCGTCGAGACCATTTTAATCGAGACAGAATAGGGTGGATATTGTTTTTAACCATGATTCTACTCGTCAGTTTTAAAAATTTTGCGAAGAACGGGCATTATCACAAAAATGATACGCTCATTACGTATTGGGATATATGCTGTTCCAGAAAGTCCGCTGTAAAATTGAACATCTTGGCCATTAAGCTTAAACTTGTTTGTAGGGAGTTTTGCTGTTACAATTACTACTGAATTCGGTATAGGAACTAAATCTGCAAGTTCCTGCCCCAGAAATTGTCGAGTTTCATCGCGGCCTATAACTTGGTTTTCAATGTTATTGATTGGAAGCTCAAGATAGGAAAAACGTGAACTATTCAACTCCAGTCTAAATTTTGAATTTTGTCTTAATAACGGTCGATGTTGTCCTGGAATCATCGCTAAAACAGAAAATTTTGCATTTTCAGGGATGATAGAGAATAGCTTTTGTCCAGGTGCTACAAATTGACCAGGGCGGATATGTAAATCACTTATTATTCCATTTGTTTGAGCCTTTATAGTATGTTCAGTGGAGTCCTCTTTTTTCTTTAATACGTTCAATTCATTATTATCATATAATTGGACCAGAACGTCTCCTACATTTACTTTTTGACCCGATTGAACAGAAATTACGGATAATACTCCTGCAATAGGCACAGTGACGTCTGTGTGACCAACCAACTGTACAATAGCTGGACCAGAAGCGTATTCAGTGATCTTCCCAACGATAGAAATTAATAAAGCAATTATAAAAGATACGAGAATAAACAGATAGCTATAGTTAGCCCATTTAGGAGACATATTGATGAGCTCACCTGGCGAATAACCAGCCTCTCTGTGAGCGAGGGCTTCTGCACGAAATATGCGGCGTAACTTTGCTAATTTTGTATCAGATTCTGGATTATGATCCTTCATAACTCACTCTCGAGGTGAATATAGCGATGCTTTAATAAGAGACGTAGTGCAGTATGTATAGTTATAGTTGGTGTTTCATCGCTAGATTGTTCTTGGCTCCAACGAGAAATGATTTGTGAAACACTATTGAGTCCATTGCAGGCTTTAAGTACCCAAAGAACAGTATCTGTCGCCTCTGTTCTGAAATGAAGTCTTTCAAGTACTGTTTTAGTTAAGTTTTTTGTGACATTATTAAAGTTGGTATGTAATTGGATATTTGGGCGAACTTTTGGTCTTAGATTATCCCAGTCATGTCCTGAAAGATCACGTCGCGTGATCACTGTTTCTCCTAATATTAATGCATTTAGATCTGTTGACAAGAAGCATTCAAGTGCATCTGTAGGGCTACAAACGATAGGTTCTCCTCTAATATTAAAGGAAGTATTAAGTAGGATAGGAACACCAGTAAGCTTTTCAAATGCATGTAATAATTTGTTAAGTAAAGGGTCATCTTTTTCATTGACGGTTTGGACGCGTGATGTACCATCTCTATGTACAACTGCTGGGATTTCTGCACGAGTATCAAAATTAGCTGTGAATGTCATTGTCATGTGCGGTGCACTTGATATATTACCCATTTCGAAGTAATGAGTAGCAGCTTCTTCAAGGACTACTGGAGCAAAAGGGCGAAAAAGTTCTCGATGTTTGACAGCCTGATTGATCCGGTCACGCATCTTTTCGTTGCGAGGATCGGCGAGGATACTTCGCCCCCCTAGCGCACGTGGGCCAAACTCCATACGACCTTGAAACCAACCGATTACCTCTCCATTTGCAAGGCGCTGGGCTGCATCCTGTATAAAATCAGTAGGATACTCTATGTTTATTTCATTCCGTACCTGATCGCATGCATTCTGGCAAGCTACATTATCATAGGCAGGACCAAGACGAACAGAGAAGTGCTGCTTTTTTGGGGGGCTTGTACAGAGTTGTGCATTGACATACAAAGCTGCACCAAGAGCTGCACCGCCGTCGTTGGCTGCAGGCTGAACAAATACGTCTTCAAAGATACCAGCACGTGCGAGCTTACCGTTGGCAGTGCTGTTGAGTGCTACTCCACCTGAAAGACAGAGGTTCTTCTGTTGAGTCCTTTGTTGGATAATTTGAGCTAAATGTATTAGTTGTTGCTCAAGACATTCTTGTAATGCTGCGGCTAAATCTTTATGTATAGTTGATAGCTCTTCATGCGGACTCCGTCGATATTTGTTTAGCTTAATTATAGCATCTACAGCGGCCTCATCACTAAGATGAATAATACCTGTATCTGTTTTTCTCCACAGGGCATTAAATAGTGTGCGGAAATATGTTGGATCTCCATAGGAGGCTAACCCCATTACTTTATATTCATCCTCGAGGCCTCGAAAACCAAGCATGTTAGTAAATCTCATATAAAAAAGACCTAAACTTGTTGGTTGCATAATTTCGTGTAACTGTTGTAAACCATTGGTATTACCAATACCGTATGTACTGGAATTTAATTCGCCTAAACCATCAACTGTGAGATAAGCAGCTTGTTCCCAAGGGCTAGTATAGAAGGCACTTGCTGCGTGACATAAATGATGAGAAACAAATCTACGCTTATTTTCTGAGAGTGTTATGCCGAGTTCATTTTCTAATATTGAAAAGGCATTACGCTTTTGTGTAATTTTTTCAGCATCTCTCAGATGTCCAAAGATTAGTCCAGGCATGTTTGCCTTGATAGTATTGAGATAGTGTAAATTGGGATCCCAGTAAAAACAAAAGGCATCAATCTCATTTGGATTTATACCTGCTACATTAAGGCAATAATGGATAGCATCTATGGGAAAACAATTACTATGTTTATTGCGGTCAAATCTTTCTTGTTCTGCTGCAGCTATAACTTTACCATCAATTACAAGAGCAGCTGAAGTATCATGTCCATCGGGATCACCTAAAGCGGATGTACCATTGAAACCAAGTGTAATCATATTGTTATTTACGCACGATTGATTTTATATATTTAAAATTAAATAATTTGAAGTTATTTTATAACTAGTTTAGGAAAATTATTCAATTATAAAATAACATAAAGAATAATATTGTAAAACTTAAAGGTTTTGGTTTATTAATATATATACCATTTTACTTTGATTTCATAATATTAATAAGTTGATTTTAGTGAAAATAAACATATTTCACAATTTTAGAATATTTGATTAATACTGCCTCACAAAAAATTATAGCGTAAAGTTATGTCGTTAAAGGCACTTTCGAGTGCCTTTTTATTTGGTTTATCGGCTAAATGCTTATAAAATAAGACATGTAGAACTACTGTCTTTTGATTCTTGCTATGTGTGCTAACTTCAAGCCT
>Ga0065704_10000643_pt1 | contig 14532 bp, 13 predicted proteins | sample SwiRhicommuniRL2_FD_59091 | JGI IMG/M metagenome (GOLD analysis project Ga0065704, IMG submission 59091) | Switchgrass rhizosphere bacterial communities from Rose Lake, Michigan, USA - RL2 v2 (version 2) | ecosystem: Host-associated > Plants > Roots > Rhizosphere > Soil | place: East Lansing, MI
GCGACCGACGTGGTCGACTACTGCAATGCAGCAATTAGGCGGCCCGATGGCAGCATCACTTCGCAAGAACGCGCTTGATTTGGGTCACGAGGACGTCCAATCCCTTGCTAGTATCGGCGGCTAGTCGATCGGCTAACGTGGGTGAGTACCGGAGCAACATCTCCTTGGTCAGCTCATGCCAAACCGGTAGTAGGGCCTTCTGGCCGCTCACGGTTTCTCGTGCGACAAGGCCGTCCAACTCCCGTTGGGGCCATTCTTTTTCGAGGAATCTTGGACTTAGGATGACGATGCCGTACCGACACCTAGCCAAGCCGTCATCGATCTTCCGGCGGAGGCTGTCACCGAGGGTTAACTCGGCCTCGTCGAACCAGACCGAAATGCCGTGCGCCTTCAGCGCTTCGTATAGGGGACGTGCGATCGCATCCTTGTCTTCTGAAGCATGCGAAATGAAGAGGTCATAGCTGCTTGGATCTCTGGACGTATCGACCGCAGGCGTCCTGGAGGCGGCCGGTTCGACGTTCGATTTCGCGTGAGCCCGAATTTGAGCTGCTACTTCGAGCCACGATGGTCCACCCTCACCCATGTTGACCCAGTACACCAGGAATTCGCTGACCATGGTAGGCTCAAGGCCAATCTTGCGTCCGGCTGCGAGCGCACCAGGTTCGTCGAGTTCGCGCGTCCAGAGCTGCGTTACTTCGAGAAGGGCGTCTCGAAACTGTTCCTGCTTTCGACGAATCTGAGCCAGTTTCTCGTCCGAGATCGGCATGTTCACTCCGACAGTTGAAAGGCGCGGCCTGGTCCTAACTACGTGTATCTTGATCAGGATAAGATCCAGATGCGGTGTTAGCCCCTTGTTTCTTTCCGCATAAAATTAGCGGTTCCATTTTCACTAATCTGTGTATTCATGGCACTTGTGGCGTCTTGAACCACCACCTCGCTGTCTTATCCGGTTCCGTATAAAATCGGTTTTACTAAAGAACTGCTCCGACGCAAAGAACGTGAACGCTATGTACACGCCATCAGCGGGCCCGCATTTAGGTTGTTGTTAAGAATATTGGCCAGTTGCCAGCTGAGAAGCCGCGTGTCCGTGCTAAGGCTATCATGTGAGCTTCCTTATGCAGTGGGAGTCAGGAAGAACACGGCGCACTCTATTACAGGTTGTCAGAGAAAGCAAAGCAAAAAGGCAGACCACATCAGGCGTTCTTTCGAGAGCCTATCCCTCAATTCTGTACTCACCGAGCTCGTCCTGTTCTTCTCTGCCAATGCTTCCCCACAGTGGACAATCTTCGCAACTTTTTTCTGCAACAGATAGAAGTGTTCAGTTTCTGCCAACAGTTGCGATGAGCGCTGTAGTCTCGTGCGGGAGTCAAGTCGACCTTCCGATCCCACTGCTATCACCTTTCATTGTGCCCTGTCACTTTGAGCACGATATGCCCTAAATCTGGACGTTTCTAAAACGCCGCTTGTGAAAGACCTGAAACATAAATCCGCTCATGCGGGCTCCGTTTGAACGAAGTGTTAGGCGGGTTCCCATAGTCGGCGCGCCAACCGGTCCTCGCGGGCCGGGCCGGCGACTAACCGCATCACCCCGTGCCCCACGACCACTAGTAGGACGTACGTCGCGGAGATAGCCAGGACGGGTGCAACACCCGGCGCGTAGGCACCCCACTCCGGGAACGTCGTCATGTACTGATAGTCCCGCATCGGGCCGAGTACCGCGAAGACTGCCACGACCACGGCCAGCCCGCGCCAGCCGAACCGGCGGGCGATCCGCCAAGTGACGAGGTAAAAGAATGCACACAGGACGAAGTCGATCCACAGTAACGTTAGGAAATACGGTTCCCAGGTGATCGCCATGTGCCACCACCGCACGTCCTCACCAAGAGCGCTGATACCAAGTGCCACCACACCAATGACTGCCCCGCCAGCCAAGGCACCCGCGATGCGCCGCCCAGTTGCGCGGGTGAGGACGGCGACAACGATCAGGATGATCAGATACAGGCCGTTGAACAGGTAGAGTTGGTTCGTGGTCATGAGTCCCCTCCGAGCCGCCTAACGGTGGAGTTGACGCTTCCGGTTGCTGCTTTATTGGAGGCAGCTCGAGCATCCGCCTCCACATTGCTGTATGCAGGAGGTATAAATCTGGCAGCAGATAAACTGAGACGCATCGCATTGCTGGAATCCCTCCTGGCATCTCTTGCAGCAATTCGGATTTGGGCTAGTCGCAGAAGCCAGTAATGCCGTCAGACATATTATCAATGCAGCTAACACTAGCAGTCGATAACGCAGTGATCTCCATCCCCTCGACTCTGTCATCGTGGTGACCTCCTTTGTCTCTTCTATGTTTGGCCCGTGTGTATATCACTATGGGTTTGCCTTCAATCCCTTTCGTTGACGGTTTTTGTCAGCAGGTTTCAGCTTTCATAACCTAACAGTCCCGCCGCGAAGGCGAGGTGTAGGGCAGGGGCAAGCGCGCAGCGAAGCGCGTCGCCCCTGAATCACGCGGCCGAGTGAGCCACATTAGTTTCCTACTACGAAGAGATGACCAGCATTCTGTGAGTAAATCTTGCCATCTCTCCCGATGGATGCCGGCGTGTAGGCCGCGCCGACAGCCAGTTGCTGAAAGATCTTCTGCTTCAAAGTCCCACCCTGATTGATGGCAAAGAGATTGCCGTCCTCGCTATTGCTGTAGACAACACCGTTGCGGTCTATGGCCATCGCGTTGACGCACCACTCAAAGCTGTTTGGATGATCATTAACGCACGTCACATTACCGTTGGCATCACGGCTGCAACTCAGCGTGTTCGTGTTTTTGAACTTCCAATCGACGCCCATAGCCGAGTTGAGTTGCGTGATGAAGTACTCCTCCGGGTAGTTGGGGTGCGTAGCTGTTCGATCCGACGGGCAGATCGCCTCGACGTTACAGTATGACCCAACTTCGCCGTAGTGGTTGTCTTTAATGACAATCGAGTACGTTCCGTCGTGGCTGTATATGCCCGGAGTGATGTCCCATCCAAACTCGTAGGCACCCTGAAATTGCCCTGACGAACTGAATTTCATGGAATGCCCCTGCGCCCAGTTGTAGCGGGTATAGGCGCCGAAGATGACGCTGCCGTCAGGCGCGACGGTTGGCGAGGACGAGCCATCGTCGAGAACGCGGCCTGGCCCGGACTCGTTGACTTCCGGATCTACGCCGAGGGTTGCGCCCACCCTGCAGCCGCCTGGACCACCGATCGGAAGCAGCACTCCACAGCCATCGTTGAGCCGACCTCGCAGCGAGGCGTTCCACTTGAGAGTGAGATTTGAGTTGACCGCGATCAGGAAGTTGTATCGAGTCACGAAATGACCGCGACTGACGGTGTAGATCGTGCCGTCCGGCGCGATTGCGGGCGCAACATTGATTCCTGGACGTTGTGAGCCACAAGGAGTTGTCGTAGGCACCGCATCCGGGCTGGGCGGCCACGGAAGCTGGCTGGTGCTGAACGCGATTTTACACGGATCGGTTGCTGTTGGAGCATTGGGTGTAAGCGTCGCGAAGCTCACTTTGCTGGACGTGTTATTAGGCGCGATCTTGACCAGCCAGGAGTCGACCACGTTGTCATCCCACGGCCTGCCGGAGCTGAGCTTGATAGCGTTGTAGTAGACGTTGCCGTTCTTGTCCGCGCTGAGCGGACCAGCCACAAAGGTATTCATGTCCTTCGTGGCGCCGAACGGGTTGATGGAAGCGGCGACTGTACCGTTGCTCTTGTTGAGCTTGTCTACCGTGCCACCCGCAGCAGGTACGTAAATGAAATCACCCGCCAGCACGGGATGATAGACCGGTTCCCAAAAAGGGCCGTTGAAGGAAACGCGACTTGCAAAAGGAACCGGTTTCCAATCGGAAGTATGGGTCCACACCTCTACCAACTGACCGTTTTGCCAGGAGAGCCGCTTCTCCTGCCAGTCTTGCGTTTCCCATGTCTCTACATGTGTAAAGTTGCCCGACTTGAACTCCATATATACGTCGTTGCCGTCGATGAGCGGCACCTGGTAGTGGACGAGCAGGTTTCCACCGTTTTCGGCCATCTCCTGTGCTACGAACGGGTCGTACACGACGTCTTCAATGATCCTGTTTAGGTTTTGCCCAGTAAAGCCGACCTCACTGGAATGCTGCGGGTCGCGACCCCATTGCGGCCAGTCTGCGGGCGGGCCCGCCGCGATAATCGTTAAGAGACCGGCGCCGCACAAGATAGCGAGCACCACGATGGATAAAACTCTTGCACACCTTTGTCCTGAGCGTTTCATGATTAAGTTCTCCTCAATAATCGTCGAGTCCGGCAAAGAGACTTCAGGCTTTGCTCGGCCATTCGACCGCATTAATTATTCAGAGGGGGTGAAAAAAGGCGCTTTTACGGTCTGGCTAGGTGTTCACGTCGAAGCCGTAAGACTCAAATCAGATAAAGGCCATGAACGTCTTTTGCGGTATTGCTCAACCGACAGAACACGTTTAAGGGAGGACCAGCTCTTATTTACCTGCTTGTAACTGGGCGGTTTTCGGATTGACCTTAGGCAAGGCTCGGTCGGGCGCAAGCAAGACTTGTCTACCAACTTTGGAATGGGCGCACCCTACACCCCTTGGGCTTGTACTGTCAACACAAATAGAGCGTAGAGCGTATGGTTGTGTAAAAACAGTCGGCGGCAAATGACTGAGGGCCATCCAAGCAAGTGGGCTTTCCTTTTATTTGCTAACAATTCATAGTTCCCCACAGTGGACAATCTTCGCAACTTTCTTGCAACTAACTATCAACGAGCACCACGAAATATCTCACCTATTCTGCGTTGACAGTCATCATGCGCAGGAATATTATCCCGGCAATCCACTATAGAGTTCGCCCATCACTAGCGGATGATTAAGCAGGTTCACGCCCAGAAATATCGGCGTGATTCCCGACCGGATACTGCGGACAAACCAAGGGTGGACGACAGAGATACCTCCTTCCTTGCTGTCTCACCTCAGATTCGCCAGCAGACCTCCTGAATCTCGCTTTCGTTGCGTATCGCTTGACGCTGTTTACCAGTGTCACGGCGTAACGCGTTTCTTTCACAAAAGTGAATGTAAAGGAGAAGAAACATGAAAAAGTTCGTACGAAGAATGACCTTGCTCGCATTGGCAAGCATCTTTGGCTCGCTAATCACAGCCGCAACTGTGGAAGCTCAAGCGCCGATCGTAACCGACACTTACGCGGCAAAATTCATCTGCGGAGTGCAGCCGAACGCCGCACTCGTCGCGGTACCAGATGCTCAGGCGGGCCACTACTCAACCAAGATCAACGTTCACAATAACACCGGAATTACCATCAGCTTTCGCAAGAAGGTAATCCAGTTAAAGGGTGGGCAAGTCCCGATTGCACCCCAATTCAGGAGCGACGAGAAGTTGGATCCTGATTGGGCGATGGAAGTCGTTTGTCGGGACATTTACCGTCACCTCAACATCCCCGTTCCACCGATACCACCACCGGCGGATGCGGTACCGCCGCCGTATATCGAAGGGTTCGTGATTTTTGAGGTGTTTTATCTGCCGCTTCCCGCAAGCCCGCCAGTAGATCCGCTCGATATTGAAGGTATTTATACTTATCGGGCAGAGCCTGCTGGTACAGATGCCGTGTCAATTGACGTGGAAGTCTTTCCAGTAAAGAGGAACAGACACCCGCTTTCACCGGTGATTGCTGACGCAACGGCGCAACCAGCGGCCTCGAACCGACGGTTGCAACCATCTCGACCATAAGGGTTTCGGCGTGAGTAGCCCAGGCTCTCGGCTTGTGCTGCTGCGGAATCCCAACCGCAGCAGCGACTTGCAGTCCACGCTCTTGTTTATGGCATCGATGGTCCACTCCTGGAAAGCACTCTTGTGTGATGAAATGCTCCCCACACTGGACAATCTTCGCAACTTTTTCTTGTCGCCAAGGCGGTTAGGCGCGGCCTGGCGAATCTCGCCGACGCTCCTCAACCCTGCTGAGCAACTCGTCAACTGAGATGGGTAGGATACTCTGAGGTATGTTGAACGGGGCCGGAGCAATGCCCTTGTTCATCTTCGCCATTACTCTTTTGAGACGTGACTGACGACCGAGGACGACTTCTTCATTCACAGGAATGATGCCTAACATTCGCTGCCCCATGAAATCGTACGCGAATACATCCGCGATCTCTTCCCACCTGAGCATCCCTGCACCAACGGCAGACGCATTATCAAAGATACCCTCGTCACTAATAACCACTGCGGGCTTAGGCATCAACAGCCGGTAAATTGCATAAACCAAGCACAGACCGAAGAAAGGTATACCGACGTAAGAGATGATAATAATGGCCTCCAGGGGCAATCCCATTGCCACACGATTCTGGGCAAAGTAGAAGCCGAGGATGACGCCCAGCAAGGCGCCCATAGTGATGGCAAGCAGCTTCACTTTCTTCGGATATATGACTACTTCATTCATGGACTGTTCTCAACGCCTTTTGACAACACGAAGCGCTAGTGGGGTTTCGTTTCCAGAACTTCCATGAGTGCATGGCGTGCTCCGCAGGTAGGACTCGAACTTACAAACCTTTACCACACCCAGCCCGCTTCGGTGCAAAACTAAATGTTAATGGTCGTCCGTCTTCATTTCGTGCCAGCCCGATCCACCCGCGACCAGCGAATCGGCTGCGGTTGGCCACGTGCCACATTCATATTCTACTAAGGGACCATGATGGTCGAGAATCGGGTCTACCACGCGCCATGCGGCTTCCACACTGGCGTCGGTTGTAAATAGCGAGCTGTCACCGCGTAGCGCGTCTCCCAGTAGTCGCTCGTAAGGTGATTGTTCGCGCCCGCTCGTGTGGCGCGCAACCAGCTCGACTGTTTCGCCACACATTTCATCACCCGGCTGCTTTACCTGCGTGCCGACCGAGATTATTACTTCCGGACTCAACTGGAACCGGAAATAGTTTCTCTCAGAGACTTCGATCTCATCGAATAGCTCGATCGGCGGTCGTTTCAGTGTCACCACTACCTCGGTGGTAGTTACCGGCAGGCACTTCCCGGCCCTGATGTAAAAGGGCACGTCGGCCCAACGCCAGGTGTCAATGTAGAGACGGACAGCCGCGAACGTCTCGACCCGGGAATCTGAAGCCACGCCTTTTTCGGAGCGGTAGCCGCGGAACTGGCCGCGTATCACATCGTCCGGATTGAGCGGCCTCATCGCATTGAACAACTGAACTTTTTCGCTTCGCAATGCATCGTGGTGACGTCCAGCCGGCGCATCCATCGCCAACAACGCAATTACCTGCAAGAGATGATTTTGGACCACATCGCGGATTACGCCCACTTCCTCGTAAAATGCTCCGCGACCTTGGACCCCAAAGGTTTCTGCCTGAGTGATCTGTACGTTGTCCACGAAGTTGCGATTCCAGATTGGTTCCAGAAAGGCGTTGGCAAAGCGGAAGTACAAAAGGTTCTGCACGGCTTCTTTGCCAAGATAGTGATCGATGCGAAATATCGATGATTCGGGGAAGACTTTATGAAGGACGTTGTTCAGTGCCTGGGCTGACGCAAAGTCGCGACCAAACGGTTTCTCCACGACCACTCTCGCATTGTGCGCGCAGCTTGCATGGTCCAACCCCTGCACGACCGAGCCAAACATGCTGGGTGGGATCGCCAGGTAGTGAAGCGGGAGCTTGGCGCCGTTTAGCATTTGTCTCAGGCGTTCGAAGGTCGCGGGATCCTGGTAGTCGCCATCGATGTAATTCAGCAGGCTGGAGAGCTTCGCAAACGCGTGCGTGTCGAGACCGCCGAATTGTTCCAAACTCTCGCGGGCTCTCTCGCGCAGTTGCTCCAAAGTCCAACCCGCGCGCGCTACGCCGATGATCGGAACGTTAAGGTTGCCGCGCTTGATCANCGCTTGCAGTGCTGGAAAGATCTTTTTATAAGCTAAGTCGCCGGTGGCNCCGAAGAAAACGAATGCGTCCGATCTGGATGTGTTCATCNAAACGATTCCATGCAGAGAGAGTTGCTTGCCGATAAAACTTCNAGATGCACGATTGCGCGTCAAGAGTAAAAGAATTCCGGGCGAAGCGAAAGCGACATTCGCTTACACAAAGTCCAATTATTTCTTAGCCGTAGAGGCAAACTCACGATCCCAACACCTCGCTAACAAGTGACCTATGGATTAGTTCTTTGATTTTCTATGATTCCCGCGAGGTCAAAGCTAAGAATTTCGCGCGTGACTTGGCCTACGCCAAGTGAACCGAGGCGCATGCCCGTTCGGCGGCACGGTCGAGACATACAAGGTAGGTCAGCCGGGAAGTTGCTCTCTCTCAGCGAGTGAATCTTAGAGTTTTCAAGCGCAGTCGTTAGGCGTCATCCCATCAAATCGTCCAAGGCGTCCATTGTCCTATAACCGTCGATCCAGTAAGTCACAGGTTTCGCCAGTATCCGACCCGACTCTGAAAGACCATGCCGCAACGAGCCTAAAAAACCGCGTCCAGTCCTGATCCGTACTATGTCGCGGGACTGGATAGTTTCCACAGCGTAATCATGCTTATCCTCCAGAATCAGGAGAGATCCGTCGAACGAACGGAAGTAGCCGCTCAGCTCACGTCCGGTGGTCATGCTTACCCGGACGAACTGACCCCGCTTCAGCTTGGCGGCAGCGTGCGTTTGCGCTTGCGTTTCTTGACACTTCATTTCCGGCGAGGCGCTGACTGGATCATGCCAAAGGAGCACGAGGAGCGCGGTGAGCAGCACGGCAGAAAGATTGTTTCGTTGCATGTTTGGTCCTCCCGCGAAGTAGTTTCCCTTATGACGATCTTGTGTGTCAGCCTGGTGTATGACAGTTTGGTATCCGTCTCAAAGAAGGAATTGCTAGCACGGGAAGTTATGTAGCACCAGTCCTACCTTTGCTTTTTGAGGACTTCGCACGCGGAAATAAGAGAGGAGGAAGATGACAAAAAATGAATTGGGCGCCCCTACAATCATGCTTAAGAGTGTTGTGGTAAAAATTGGCTTCGCTGTCTGGTTGATTCTTACCGGACTCTTACCGTTACTCAACGTGCGAATATCAGCGACCGTCAATACGGTACTCGCAGTGCTTGCGATCGGAGCCGGTTTGCTGATTCTGCTACGGCGATGAGATGCGGGCGACATGTTAGTATTGTAAAGTACTGAGCTGAACGGCAAGTGCTGGCTCTTAACCCGTGGGTCGCAGGTCCGAGTCCTGCTCGGCTCCACTCCCGACCCTTCACCTATCCCTTGCTTCTAAATAAGGACTTGAAATGAAAAAACTAACCCTGATCGTTGCACTCATCCTCAGCGCCACATCCTTTGTTTGCGCCCAAGACACACCACTGTTGATGCGGATGCCGACGCTGAATAAAACGCACATCGTTTTTTCGTACGCGGGTGATTTATGGGCGGTGGGGCGAGATGGCGGCGAGGCCAGCCGGCTGACGACCGGTGTGGGCCGCGAATTCAACCCACTGTTCTCCCCGGACGGCCAGTGGATAGCTTTCACGGGTGAATACGACGGTAACGTGGACGTCTATGTCATGCCGGCCGCTGGCGGCGTGCCGAGGCGGTTGACCTACCATCCGGGAGCGGATCAGTTAGCAAGCTGGACGCCGGATGGAAAATCTGTGCTCTTTGTTTCAAGCCGTAGCGCCGAAACGGGCCGTACGGCGCAGCTCTTCACGATGCCCATTGACGGAGTTAACCCGACGCCGGTACCACTTCCGATGGCTTACGAGGGTTCTTACTCACCGGATGGCGCGAGGTTAGCCTACGTGCCACTGCCGCGATCGTTCAATGCCTGGAAGCGTTATCGTGGCGGTACGGCCACTCCCGTTTATATTGCCAACCTGAGCGATTCGAGCATCGAAAAGATTCCGCGTACTGACTCAAACGACTTTAACCCGATGTGGCCTGCGGATGAGGCGCGCAAAATCTATTTCCTCTCTGACCGCGACGGCGCAATTACGCTCTTCGCTTACGACACCGGATCGAAAAAAGTAACTCAAGCAATTGACAACCCGGGCCTGGATATCAAGTCAGCTTCGGTCTCTACCGGAGGTGGGCCGGACACGATCGTATATGAGCAATTCGGATCGCTGAATCTTTACGATCTAAAGTCGGGCAGGACGAAACGGGTCAGTGTCACCATCAACGCCGATATACCCTCGGTACGGGCGAAGTACGAGAAGGTTGGCGACCGCATCTTGAACGCAGCCCTCTCTCCAACCGGCGCGCGTGCTCTCTTTGAAGCCCGCGGCGAAATTATCACCGTGCCTGCCGAGAAGGGCGACGTGCGCAACCTGACTAACACGACCGGAGTGGCTGAAAGGGACCCGGCCTGGTCGCCTGATGGTAAGTGGATCGCTTACTTTTCGGACGAGTCGGGCGAATACGCCTTGCATTTGAGACAGCAAAGCGGGATGGGCGAGGTCAGGAAGATTTCGCTCGGTAACCCGTCGTCCTTTTTCTACGCGCCGACGTGGTCGCCTGACAGCAAGAAGATCGCCTTCACGGACAAGCGGCTCAACCTCTGGTACGTGGATCTCGATAAAGGTACACCGATCAAAGTTGATACCTCGAGGCGCGGCGCGGGATTCAATGTCAGTTGGTCGCCCGATAGCCGCTGGCTGGCCTACACCAAACCAGTCGAGTCGTGGTACAGCGCGGTTTTCATCTACTCAGTTGAGGAAGCGAAAGTACGGCAGATAACTGACGGCCTTAGTGACGCAAGTTCGGCTTCTTTCGACAAGAATGGCAAGCACCTCTATTTCATGGCTAGCACGGACATAGGCCCAAGGCTCTCAGGCTTTGATATGTCGAGTAATCCATTTCAACTGACGCGCAGCGTCTACGTGGTCGTGCTGAAAAAGACCGACCCTTCGCCGCTCGCGCCCGAAAGCGATGAAGAGAAGACCGCCGAAGATAAAAAGCCTGAAGCACCGAGTGAGAAGCCTGCCGAACCCGATCAGAAAGTCGATCCGGCGGCGGCCGCGGCCAGGCCCAGTCCTCAGCCCAAAGCACCGCCACGAGTTACCGTTGATTTTGACGGTATCGGCCAGCGCATCCTTGCTTTGCCTATTCCAGCCCGCAACTTCGTCGGATTGGCCACGGGCAAAACGAATGCGGTGTTCCTGCTCGAGGCACTGCCACCTGCACCAGGCGCGACCGGAGTTACGCTGCACAAATTCGACATGGAGAAGCGCAAGTTCGAAAAAGTCCTGGATGGAGTTCGTGGCTTTGAACTCTCAGCCAACGGAGAAAAAATGCTCTTCCGTCAAGGCGAAAATTGGTTCATTGCTTCCACCACCCAGCCGCTCAAGCCTGGCGAAGGAAAGATCAAGACCGAGGACATGGAGGTCTATGTTGATCCGAGAGCGGAGTGGCGACAGATGTACTATGAAACCTGGCGCATTGAACGCGACTTCTTCTACGACCCGAACTACCACGGTCTCGACCTGAAGGCGACCGCCAAAAAGTATGAGCCCTACCTGGCGGCGCTCACGCACCGCGCTGACCTGAGTTATCTCTTCCAGGAAATGTTGGGCGAGCTAACGGTCGGTCATCTCTACGTCCAGGGTGGCGACGTGCCGGATCCAAAGCGCGTGCCAGGCGGATTATTGGGAGCTGACTACACGATTGAGAACGGGCGTTATCGCTTCGCCAAAGTATTTGACGGTGAGAACTGGAACCCAAACCTGCGTGCCCCGCTCACACAACCCGGCGTGAACGTGCATGCAGGCGAATACCTGCTCGCAGTGAATGGCCGCAATCTTACCGCTAGCGACAACGTTTACAGTTTCTTTCAGAACACCGCTAACAAGCAGATTGTGATCCGCGTCGGCTCGAACCCGGACGGCGCCGGCTCGCGCGAAGTTACGGTCGTGCCTGTGCCGAACGAGGGCGGGTTACGTAACCTGGCATGGATCGAAGGGAATCGTCGCAAAGTGGATCAGATGACAGGCGGCAAGTTGGCCTACGTCTGGCTCCCGGATACGGCTGGAGGTGGCTACACCAATTTCAACCGTTACTACTTTGCGCAGCTTCACAAACAGGGTGCGGTAATTGATGAGCGCTTCAATAGCGGCGGCCAAGCGGCAGACTACATCATTGATTACCTAAGGAAGCCGCTCAATAGCTACTGGGCAGTGCGCGACGGCGAGGACTTCCGCCAACCGTTCGGCACGCTCCCCGGTCCGAAAGTGATGCTCATCAATGAGTACGCCGGTAGTGGCGGCGATTACATGCCCTGGATGTTCCGACGGCAAGGGATCGGCCCGCTCATCGGAAAGCGAACCTGGGGCGGCCTGGTTGGCATCGGTGGTTATCCGGTCCTGATTGACGGTGGCTCAGTGACTGCGCCGCACTTTGCCTTCTACACTCCTGAAGGCGAGTGGGAGGTTGAGAATCACGGTGTCTCGCCCGACATCGAGGTGGAGATGGACCCGAAGGCCTGGCGACAAGGACGCGATCCGCAACTTGAAAAGGCGATTGAAGTGGCGATGGCAGCGCTTCAGAAAAACCCGCCGAAGCAGACGAAGCGACCGGCTTACCCGAACTACCACAATGGATCTGCTCGTCCGGAGACAAGCGGTGGCGGGCGTAGTAACAACCACGTGCCATAGTCGTCAAACGGGCCTTGCACAGAGAAGAAGTTCGATATGGACTTTTCGTGCAAGGCCTGTTCTAACGTTGGGGGGAATTCCTAACGAACGGCCTTTGGCCCACACTGGACAATCTTCGCAACTTTCTCGTGTCGCCTACGGGAGAAATGTCAAGGTTCTTGCAACAGATGCGAACAGCACTCTAGCTCCGTAGTAGATGTGAGCAAAGTTCGCCTGGTAAGTTGTTTACCACGGTCCCATGTCATTGTTTAAGGTGAGTGGTGTACGGATGGCATAGCGCCGATCATTTGTAATTACTTGTCCACCCTAGTACACGTCATCCCACGTCGCACCAGAGGACGAATAGATCTGACCGAGCCGGTCGGGTAACTCCTCGAATTTGTTGAGCCAAGTAACGCGTACGCTGAGATCTGCAAGAGACCGTTCGATAGCTTGATCAACGGCCTCAGAAGATGTGTGGCATAAAACGGCAAAGTGACGAAGGCTCTCGGAACAAGCTTCATCATGTGACAGGCCCTCTGCTTCATAGCTGCGAACACGTTCAGAGCCGGAATAGTGTAGAAGGCGACGTAAGTTTTCATCGATCATCGACAAGCCGATAAAAAGGCACGGATGCTCACGCAACAAGTGAAGCAATGTATAGGAAAACATGCCAAATGGTTTGCCAAAAAAATCGTAATACTCGCCCTCAGTAAAGACTATCGTGTCTGCCTCAGCATCAGGCGCACCAATCTTCTGGTCATCAAATTGGAGGAAGCCATGGATATAATATGTGTTAATCCGCGACGAGCTTGCTGTGGCCGAGGCTCGCTCAATTGTTCGGAGAAGCCGCACGTCGTAGCGGTTTTCAGAGTATTCGCGGAGAACCGCATCCAGATTAAAGTTGACAAGTGCGTGGATTAGCGGGTTCGGCACAAACTTGCCATCTGCGCTTCGAGCAGCACACAACGCAGCGACTGCGCGAAGCGTGCTATTTTCCTGCTTCACGAAGTCAACAAATTCACGCTTTTGGAGCACTAACAGTCCGCGAAAGAAGGGAAAATCTCGGTAGAGTTCCTCCCGAACAACTTCGAGAAATCCGGAATCAGAATGCCAATTCGACCTTATGATTCCAGCGATGGCGGGATAGGAGAAGCCGATCTTCTCGAGTTCCTCAACTAGCTCTGCGCCAGCCGAACCGATACAACGCTCGGCCAACCTCCGGAGAAGCTGTGCCCAGGTCGGGAAGCCGCTTGCAACAGAAACTCCTGCGCCGACGACGATGACAAGACCTCGCTTGCGGTAAACATTAGCCGCCTCGTTCCACATACTGGATGATTCTGGTGATCCGGCGTTTTCATGGTCCATCAGCTTACTCCGTAACGTCAGTAATGATATCCATGCAATCGTGGAGAATCCAGGCGCGCCGACGGAATGAGGTAAAGGTCGTTCCACACTACAAAATTGCTCCCACCTGGACAATCTTCGCAACTTCTTTGTGAGGCCAACTCCAGAAGTGCTGTCTGAGCGCTAGCCGCAACCATCAAGCAGAACTGGTTGAAGCGATGGGATCATCCATTGAAGTTGCGCTTTGAGCGGATCGCTACCGCTCGCCTTGATAAATTCCTTCCGGGGGTCAGCCATTGAGTCAACTCCATGTTCCAGCGTTCGTAGCAGCCGAACGCCAAGGATCACCGCCGTCCGACAGCGCTCGAACGAACGGAACAGAAGTGGAGGCGCGGCGTCCGGTGCAACCGCTAGTTGAGTGGCGTCCCATCGCGCCTGCGGTTACGACGCGTCCGATGCTTCCGACGCTTCCGTGGGCGGCCACGCGCCAATCCGCTGCCGCAACGCAACGATCTTGCCAAGGTGATATGCGTTATGTACCGCCACACTGTTCAGCTCGTCGGC
>Ga0065704_10070928_pt1 | contig 14528 bp, 19 predicted proteins | sample SwiRhicommuniRL2_FD_59091 | JGI IMG/M metagenome (GOLD analysis project Ga0065704, IMG submission 59091) | Switchgrass rhizosphere bacterial communities from Rose Lake, Michigan, USA - RL2 v2 (version 2) | ecosystem: Host-associated > Plants > Roots > Rhizosphere > Soil | place: East Lansing, MI
GCATAAAGAAACCTTTCCATCGCTTCTGAGTAGAGGGGCATTTTTCGTTGATGGATATGGCTGGCAATCGGAGAGATTGCCGACGTTGATATTGCACTGCAAGAGTTCCGCAAGTCCTGAAAAACTGGTGAGCATGCCGGAGAGCATTAATACAACGAAGATTTTATTTTTCATATACATGTCCTTATTGAGTAGTGCCGTCACTATAAAACACTTTCTAGAAGTTGCCGATTCGCAGCCTTTTTTATACCCTAAATTCGGTTGTGAGGACACTCGCAGCGATAAAGGTTTATTAATGTCCGAGCAGGTATCACCACGTTCGCTGATTCCTGGGGCTGGATCACAATGTTGTATTTTATTGGTCTAAAAATGGTTAAATTCGCAAATATTGTTAAATGTCATCAGGATTAATCTGAGATGATGAATTTGCCCCTTCAAGAGCTAAGCCATTACGAGTGCCGGAGATAAGCGCCGGGTGGGGCAGGCACTACATCTTTAATTACAGAAGTTACTTGAACCCGCCAACGTGCGGGTTTTTGCGTTTCTGGAGGCCTATGAAAATTTATTCGAATCACTTTCACCCGAAAGGCTTCTTCATGAGCTGCGAGGCGCAGGAGGACTTCTGGGTTTTGCTGAGTAATGCTGTTGGCTGGGGGCGTTTCTCCATGATCCGCCCCGACGATGAATTCAGTGCTACTGGAGGAATTTTTCAATTGACTGAATTACGGCCTGCGGATGCAGAACCGCCGGAGTCAGTAGTTGAAGGGTCAAATGTTTTATGGCGTCTGCCGGAAGCTCTCGAAGTTTTGAAATCAGCCCGGATTTTTTCTCCTCAGGGAGATTTGCAACGCGAATGATATCTTCAAGTGCGGTGATAGTGCTGTCGTGGAACTTCACAGTTTGAATGTTGAGAATTGAGCTAAGACCACCGTCATTTCTCATAAAATCAATGCCTTTATTTGTAATGAATAAAGAACCAGTGTTAATAATAAAGTCGTTCATGCCTCTCGTCAGGCAACTGGTTATCAATCCATGTTCACAAAGGTAAATGAGGTTTGATGCAAGGGCGTTTTCTCCTCCAAACAAATTGACCAATTCCCGAAAACGCATCGGGTGTAGGGATTCAGGATGATTGTCATAAAGGACTTGAAGTAACTCTTTCTGCAAAGAACGATCAAATTTATCCATTTTAATTATCCATGTTTGAATTGTTACTTTTGGCGATTTAACGATATCAGATACGGTAATAAGCGGCCAGACGCTAACTCTGGCAACTCTTTGAGGCTGCGCATTTGCGTGGCCTTTTTTATGACTACAGAAACACAGCCCATTCACTTATGGGAGGTGGGAACTTATGAAAATGGTCCCAGAAAAAATAGCCGCATTCTTCTCGTATTGCGTTTCTTTGTTCCTGATGTTTGTCGGTGGTCTGACTAATTGGTTGCATCATCTCGACTGGAACCAGGTTGCGGTAATCGGTGGTTTCCTCATTGGTGTGGCGACATTTCTCACCAGTACCTATTTCGACTGGCGCAGAACGCGCGCCTACGAAAAAGGGGTGGACGCCGGGATTATTGAGCAACCACCGGAAAAGCGAGGCCTGTTCAGAACGAAAGGTGACGAATAACTATGGCATATAACAGAAAGGTCGGTGCTGCTGGCGCTGTATGTTCGGTCATGGCGATTATCGCCATTCTGGTTTCAAGTGGGCAGGTACGAACAAATGAGCAGGGGCTTGAACTTATAGGCAACGCGGAAGCGTGCCGACGCGAGCCTTATGTTTGCCCGGCAGGATATCTGACTGACGGGATCGGCAACACTCACGATGTGAAAGCCGGCACGCGAAAAACTGATCAGCAGATCGCCGCTGACTGGCAGAAAAATATCCTGGCTGCGGAAAAATGCATCAACAGCTATTTCCGGGGCCGCGACATGAACGATAACCAGTTCAGCGCCATGACATCAGCGGCGTTCAACATGGGGTGCTCCAGTCTTCGTACCTATTACAGCCCGGCGCGCAAAGCTCGCTTTGAGACCTCGATCTACAAATACGCGCAGGCCGGTAACTGGACAATGATGTGTAACCACCTGCCTGATTTTGTGAATGGCGGCGGTAAAAAGCTGCCGGGGCTGGTTATTCGCCGTGATAAAGAGAAGGCACTCTGTCTGGAGGGTTAACAATGTTCAACTGGACCCGGATAGCAATTGTCGCCGTTCTCCTTCTCATTATCGGAATTCTGGATTGGGTAACCTTTCATTATTACGGCAAGACCATCAGCCAGCAGCAGGAAATCTCAGTAGCCACTCAGGCAAAAAATTCAGCGGAATTCACCCTGAATGCGCAGGCGCTTGCCATAAACATCTTCAATACCATCGCAGGGGCAACCTTGAATGAGCAACACGCGAACACACTGGACTCACAGGCAGCCCAGAATGACATCAAAGCTGCTCTTGCGGGCGATGCTTGCGCTCCTGTTGTTGTGCCTGCTCGTGCAAATGACCGGGTGCTCGACCGTTACAACGCAGTACGTAAAAGTGCCGGTAACGCCGATACCAGCCAGCCTGCTGGCGCTCTGCCAGCCATCACCTCCACCAAGTGAGCCTTTAACCTGGGGCGCATCATTGCAGTGGAACGAATTGCTGCTGACGGACCTTCAGAATTGCAATGTCCAGATCAGCGGCATTAAGCAAATTGAAGAGGCCAGACAGAAATGATTAAGCGCCTATGGGCAAGCATTAAAGCCTTTTTCTACACACCAGTCCCATCGACTGAATCCCAACCGAAGGAAAATACCGTGAAATTAGCACTCGTTTCGATTATCACCAGCATGCTGGCAAATGGCGCGGCGGCAAACACAGTCCAAGTTACCTTAACCGATAATGCCGATGCAGTTCAGCCAGGCGCCGTGGTGAATTTTACTGCCGACAATGGCGCTACGGTTGACCCATCGAGCGCACCGACTGATGCAGACGGTCAGATTACTGTGAGCGTGGTCAGTTCCACTGTTGGTGCTTCCACGTTAACGGCAACAGCCGCTGACGGTACCACGGCGAGCATTCAGGTTTATTTCGTCGCGGTTCCAGCGCCAGTAGCCGAAGTGGTTAACCCAATTCCAGCAGCGGACACCGCGCCTGTCGCCTTATCCCCGCTGGAAGCACTGAAAGACGATTTCAATAAAGTGGTCGCATTCATCGAACACGGTATCGAAGTTCTGGGCAAAGACGCAGAAGCCGATCTGGTTGCACTGAAAGATAAATACCTTTGAGCCTTTCATAAGCCACCTATATAAGGTGGCTCAAATACTGATGATTAATGTCTTTTCACATAATGGTTTCCAGTGCTCGGATTGTAGTATTTTCCTCCTTTATGTGATGAGCCGTGGCTCGGATAGTAATGACCACCTTTTGCAAAGGTCATTGATGACATTGGAAGTGTCAAAGCTAAAGCGAGTAAGGCAAAGATTATTCTCTTCATTTTTTCCCTATTTTCTGTGTGCGTAATACCCAGATCAATCCTATGCCTGAGATTGGCGAAAACAAGTCCATTGAAGAAATTTCACGTGGTGACCCGTGGCGGATATCAAAGACCTTTCTGCAAAACTTCAGTCGTTAAAAAAACAAATTCCATTCGCCACTGCACAAGCGCTGACTAGCGTCACCCGTCAAATAGCCGCCGGTGAGAAAGTGGCATTCCAGCGGAAGCTTGAAAGTCCAACACCCTTCACGGTGAACGCTGTTGGCTCTGCCGGTGCACGACGTGACAACCTTACCGCGAAAGTATTTGTCCGCGACATTGCTGCTGCTTATCTTGAGCCGCTCGAATTTGGTGGTGTACATAAGCTCAATGGCAATGCACTGCTCAACCCCAAAGACGTCAAACTGAACAAGTACGGCAACTTGGGACGCAATAAGCTCTCCCAACTCAAAGCGAAGTCAAACGTGTTCATCGGTGATATCGATGGAATCAACGGTGTATGGCAGCGGGTGAAGGCGAAAAAGAGCAAGAAGGGTAAGAAGCGCCAGAAGCGCTCAGCTAATGGTACGCGCCGTGAGCGTGAAAAGAACCCAATGCCTAAACTGCTGATCCGCTTCGGTGATGCTCTTCCCGTTAAGCCCACACTGGGATACATGGACAGGGCAGATAAGATGGCTGCAACACTGATGCCTGGGGCGATAAGCAAGGCGATCAGTGAGGCACTGAAGACAGCAAAGTAATCTGAAAATAGGCGGATAAAATGGTCAACAGCAAAGTAAATATTATCCCAAGCGTTAAATCTATCTCAGTTGATGTAGCAGTTCTTACGGTCGGTATTGATATCCAAAATAAACGGTTTGCAATTGAAATCGTTGACTGGCAAGAACTTCTTGATCAGCGGGTGCGTGAAACAAACGCGTTCAACGCAGCCGGATTCTCGCTGCCATCATGTGCGAACTTTACTATCAAGTGAGAATGTATCTCAATAAAAAAATGGGTCCTTCCCCGGACCTTTCTATTGCACGGGCATTGCGCGCCGCGTTCTGCGTCTAGCTATGAAATTTTGAAATTTGGGTAACAGGTAACAACTGAGGTAACACATGAACCAGTCAGATTTTGCCAAACTTCACGGTGTCAGCCGCAAGACGGTAACCACCTGGAAAGCCCGTGGTTGGCTGGTTCTTGATGGTGATGACATTGATGTGAAGGCATCAAATGCCAACATTGAACGGTATAGAAAAACTGTTACCCGGCCCGCGAAAAAAAACGATAAAAGTGCCGCAGGTAACAAACAGGGTAACAGAGCAGGTAACAAGTCCAAGGGTAACAACTTGGGTAACAAAACACCGGCAGATCATCATGAGTCGCCAACTAAAATTGTCGAGCGCATGATCGCTGACAGCGGTGCCAAGATGACGCTCGATGAAGCCCGGACGTTGAAAGAAAACTTTCTGGCTTTACTTACCCAGCTTGAATACGAGATTAAATCCGGCCAGGTACTCCCTTACAAAGAGATGATCGCCGCCGTTGGGCAAGAGTATTCCCGCATGCGTACCCGTCTTATTGCGATTGCTCCCGAACACGGCCCCCGCTTGCGGGTGCTTGCCTCGACCACCAGTGATGCAGAGTTCGTGTCGGCGCTGCAGGAGGTGGTTCATGAGGCAATGGAGGAGTTGAGCCTTGATGCAGATGACAAACGAGGCGGTGACTAATTCCGGTGCGTGGTCAAACTTCATCGGCGAGTTGAGGCAGCGCCGGGCAGACGTTGCGCCACCGGAGCCTCTCTCATTAAGCCAGTGGGCCAATACATACGCCGTTTTGTCAAAAGAGACCAGTGCACAAACAGGGCGGTTCCGCTCCTTTGGTTATCAGGATGGCATGATGGATGCCATCACCGACCCACTGGTGACGCAGGTTTCTGTTATGAAATCAGCCCGCGTGGGTTACACCAAGATCCTTGATCATGTCGTCGGTTATTACCTTCAGCATGACCCATCTCCAATATTGGTTGTGCAGCCTCGCGTAGAGGATGCCGAGGATTACAGCAAAACCGAGATAGCACCGATGTTGCGTGATACACCGGTATTGGCCGCCATTGCCGGGGATAGTAAGGCAAAAGACAGCAATCAGACCATCCTAAAAAAACAGTTTCTCAATGGTTCAAACCTGACTCTGGTGGGCGCTAACAGTCCGGGTGGTTTCCGTCGTATCACCTGCCGCGTGATTTTGTTCGATGAAGTTGACGGGTATCCCTCCGGCGGTGCCGGTACTGAGGGTGATCAGATTGCCCTGGGTATCAAACGCTCTGAAACCTTCTGGAATCGCAAAATAGTGCTGGGCTCGACCCCAACGGTGAAAGGCATATCACGTATTGAAAAAGCGTATGGCGAAAGTGACCAGCGTAAATTCAACGTACCTTGCCCACACTGCGGTGAGTTTCAGGTTCTGGAATGGGGGGGCCCGGATACGGCATACGGCATCAAGTGGGATAAAGACGAAGAGGGAAATGGTTTACCGGAAACGGCCTACTACGTCTGTCGGCACTCCGGGTGCGTGATCCATCACAACGACTTGTCAGTGATGGTAAAACAGGGGGAGTGGCGAGCCACGCGGCCCTTTAAGGGGCACGCAGGATTTCATATCTGGGCGGGTTACAGTCTTTTTCCGAATGCCGCCTGGAAACACCTGGTGGCCGAATGGTTGAGGGTGAAGGACGATGCGCTGATGCGTCAGACGTTTATCAACCTGGTCTTGGGTGAAGTCTACGAAGACCGCGGTGAAAAAGCGCTGAGTGAAAGAAAACTGGTTGAGCGGTGTGAGGTCTATGCCGCAGAAGTCCCTGACGGCGTGGCGGCGATCACTGCCGGCATTGATACGCAGGACGGGCGCTTCGAAATTGAAGTGGTGGGCTGGGGCCGCAACGAAGAAAGCTGGTCGATTGCCTATGACGTTATCGAAGGGGATCTCGAAACTGATGAGCCGTGGAAAAGGCTTGATGCCTATCTTAAGCAGGTATGGCGACGCGCCGACGGGCGCGGTTTCACCTTGATGGCGGCCTGCATGGACTCCGGCGGCCACCACACACAAAAAGTGTATGAATTTGCCAAAGAGCGTCTGGGTCGTCGGATCTGGGCCATCAAAGGGGAGTCCGCCCGTGGGGGCAAGCGCTCCCCGGTCTGGCCGACCAAAAAGCCTACGTCTCGCAGTAAAGCGCAGTTCCGACCAATCATTCTGGGCGTTAATGCGGCAAAAGATTCTGTTCGGGCCAGGTTGCATATTGAGCCCCCGGAAGCCGGGAGCGCCTCAGCAGGCTTTATGCATTTTCCTGTGGATCGTGACCTTAACTATTTCGGTCAGTTACTGGCTGAGCGCTCGGTGACAAAAACAGCGGGTGGACAACGATACCGCGTTTGGGAGCAGTTGCCGGGGAGGGCAAACGAAGCGCTGGACTGCCGGGTCTATTCTTACGGTGCGCTGTGCGGTCTGATGTATATGGGGCTGAAACTCAACGGGTTGGCTGACAGTATCACTGCAGATGCCGGTAAGCTTTTACCTCCGCCGGTCGATCCCGAAGAAAAACAAAACCTGCGCCTGCCCGGCGTCATTATTACTGAACCTGAAAAACCTCAGCGTAAACCTTTGCATAAGCGCCTCGCTTAAGGACCTCTATGTTTAATCCCAACTCCAGCCTATTGGCTGGTGCGATGACGCGTGACCAGTTACAGGCCGCGCTGACCAGCGCACAGCAGGCCTATCTCGAACTTTCTACGGGTGCGAAGGGTGTGTCTTTCTCTTACACGCAGGGCGACGGCACGCGCTCGGTCGCTTATCAACAAACAGATATTGGACAGCTCACCGCGCTGATTCAGCTTCTTCAGGCTCAGTTAGGCATCGTTAAACGTCCACGCGTGACGTTAAGGTTTCGGTATTGATGAATAGCGGAGAGGTCAGAATTCTCGGGCCAAACGGCCGGCCCTTACCCCCGTCGAACCGAAAGGCCTCCATGCTGAACGGTTCAGGCCGTGTGCCTTATGACGCTGCGGATTCATTCAGCGATGCGATGGCGAACTGGCAGCCCGCGCTTTGGTCGCCGGATAACGAAGTCAACATCTACCGCGACCGCATCGTTTCCCGCGTTCGCGACATGGCAAGAAATGACGGTTGGGCATCAGGCAGCGTAACCCGCATTTTGGACAATGCGGTTGGGGCTAATTTTCGCCCGATCGCGAAAGTGGATTATCGCGCACTTGCGCTTCAAACCGGCCTGAAAGCTTTTGATGCCAAATGGGCGGATGAGTACGGTCGGGCCGTTGAGGCGGCGTGGCGTAACTGGGCAAATGACCCCGGCCGCTATTGCGACGTTGAGCGGAAAAAAACGGTTTCCCAGATGTTGCGTCTGGCTTTTCGCCACAAGCTGGTGGACGGGGATGCGCTGGCGGTTCTGCAATACCGGACGGACCGGCTCGGGCACGGTCGTGCGCGATATGCAACGACCATACAGATTATTGACCCGGACCGGCTGAGCAACCCACAGCAGGTATTCGATATGCTGAATATCCGCGGCGGTGTAGAAATTGACGACGACGGCGTGCCGGTGGCGTATCACATACGCAAAGCCCACATGGGCGACTGGTGGAGTGCTGAGAAAACGATGACGTGGGAACGCGTCAGGCGTGAAACCTCATGGGGACGGCCAATTGTCGTGCATGACTTTGACGGCGATCGTGCCGCTCAGCATCGGGGCAGCAGTATTTTTACTCCGATTGTCCAGCGTCTGAAAATGTTGATCAAATACGATGAGGTAGAGTTGGAATCCTCAATCCTCAATGCTGTATTTGGTGCATACATCACTTCGCCATATGACCCGGGATTATTCGCTGATTCACTGCAGACGGACGACGTGCTGGCTTATCAGGACATGCGTACCGAGTATCACAATGATAAGCGGATCTCTTTGCAAAGTGGTGCTCGGATGCCAATCCTTGCCCCCGGGGAAAAGATTGACACTGTGAACGCAGCGCGTCCGACCAGTAACTTTGTAGCGTTCGAAAGTGCAACATTACGCAACGTGGCCGCAGCCCTGGGCATCTCAACGCAGCAGTTAACACAGGACTGGTCCGACGTTAACTACAGTTCAGCGCGCTCCGCGATGCTGGAAGCGTGGAAAACTCTGACCCGTCGTCGTGACGATTTTGCCAGCGGTTTTGCACAACCTATCTTCAGCAGCTTTATCGAAGAACTCCATGACCTCGGTGAGGTACCTCTTCCTGCAGGCGCTCCGGAATTTCTGGCGGCCAAAGCGGCCTATTGCCGTGCGCAGTGGATGGGGCCGGGACGTGGCTGGGTCGATCCGGTTGCAGAGAAAAAAGGTGCGATCCTCGGTATGGATTCCGGCATGTCTACGCTGGAAATGGAAGTATCAGAAAACGTTGGCGAGGACTGGGAAGAATTGTTAGACCAGCGCGCCCGCGAAATTGAAGCTTTCAAAGAACGCGGATTGCCTGTTCCAACTTGGGCACAGGCAGACACCTTTGCACCGCAAACAATTAAAGATCCGGAGGCACAGTGAATTTACCGCACTTAGCACAGCGCCTGTTTAATACGCCGCTGGCGCTGCATCCTCGAAAGGCCGAAGTAGTCATGGCGGCGCTGACTGACCGTTTTGGCCTGACGCGCATTCAGTCCATGTCTGACTGGGATGACGAAGATGATTCATTCTCCCGACAGGCCCGTGATACGGGCTATGACGTGGTGGAGGGTATCGCCATTATCCCGATTCAGGGGACGCTTGTGCAGAAACTCGGCACCTTACGTCCTTACAGCGGGATGACCGGTTATGACGGCATTCGCGCCTGCTTCTTGCAGGCGCTGAATGACGGTGAGGTCAAAGCCATCTGTCTGGATATTGATTCGCCAGGGGGCGAAGTCGCTGGATGTTTTGACCTGGTTGACGAAATTTATGCCGCTCGTGGCAGTAAGCCGGTCTGGGCCATTTTATCCGAAAGCGCCTATTCCGCGGCATATGCGCTGGCGAGTGCGGCGGACAAGATAATCGTGCCGCGGACCGGTGGTGTCGGTTCGGTCGGGGTCATCGTGATGCACGTTGACTGGTCACAGAAAATCAAAAATGACGGGTTACAGGTCACCATCATTACCTACGGTGACCGCAAGGCCGAGTCCAATCCGTATGAACCATTAAGCGAGACGGCGCGTAAAGCCATTCAGTCAGATATTGACGAAATGGGCCGCCTGTTCGTGAGTACCGTCTCCCGCAATCGCGGGATCACAGAAAAAACCGTCCGGGATACCGAAGCCGCCTGTTTCCTTGGCGCCGACGGTGTGCAACTGGGGCTGGCTGATCAAGTGGCCTCGCCTGATGCGGCATTCCGCGATTTATTACAATTAGTTGGAGAATAACATGTCATTGAAAATCAAGGGATTTAGTCACCTTTTTGGCCGTAGTGCCAGCGCATCTGAAGAAGATGAAGATGAAAAAGAAAAGTCCAAAAAAGCCAAAGGCCGCCGTGCGGAAGAGGATGATAAGGACGATCAGGACGAAAAAGACAAGTCTAAAAAATCTCAGCGTGCAGAAGAAGATGGCGATGATTCTGACGATGAAGATGATAAAGACAAGGAAAAGTCTAAAAAAGCCAAATCCCGTCGTGCGGAAGATGACGACGATGATGCGGATGCCGAAGAAGATGAAGGCGATGAAGACGACGGCGACGATGATGAAGATGATCATGACGTCAAAAAAGGTCGTCGCGCTGAACGCAATCGCATCTCCCGTATCCTTGGCAGTAAATATGCCACAGGTAAAGGTCCTCTGGCTGTATCACTGGCGATTACTACCGGCATGAGTTCCGCAGCCGCCATCCGGGTGATGGCAAGCTCTGGCCCTGCACCGGTAGCATCGCAGCCCCGCCGTGTGTCTCTGGACGAGCGTATGGCAAAAGTCGAAAACCATCAGTTGGGTAATGCTGATGCCGGTGGCCCTGCCGTAAACTCCGTGGTAGCCAAAGCGGCCGCTCTCTATAACCAGGTAAAAGGTAAAAAATAATGACTGTGAATCAGGTAGGAGAAAATGCCTGGGTGCCGGGCGTGCAGCATGACACCTTCGTTCCGGATCAGTTGCTGTCCGGTCCTTTGCAGGTTGTATCTGATACGGTCACCATTCTGACCGGATCAGCAGCAACTTATAAGCGTGGTACCGTGCTTGGCGTGGTTACTGCATCGGGTAAATACACTCTGAGTGTGGCTACCGCCACCGATGGTAGTCAGGTCCCTAAAGCTATTCTTGCTGATGATGCAGATGCAACTGCCGCAGATGTTCTGGCTGGTGTGTATCTCATGGCTGAAATCAACCAAAACCGCATTACCTTTGATCCGAGCTGGACGCTGGCAACGCTCAAAACAGCACTTCGCCCTTACGGTATTTTCCTGCGTGACAGCGTTCAGGCACCTTCCAGCTAAAACGTAGTTCCCCTTTAAATCGCCTTATTCGCATGCCCTTTACCGGGCAGGGCGTTATGCATCCATTTTTTATCCCGGCCAGCAGGTCGGGACACAGAGAGAACACGCTATGTCTCAATCTATTTACGATACGGTGTCGCTCGTCGGGCTGGTTCCAAACCTGATGACGTCACAAAACTGGATCCTCGACCGTTTTTTCCCAAACATCGAGACCAGCAACGATGAATATGTGGCGATCGATGTAGACGTGGGTCTCCGTCGTATGGCGCCGTTTTGTTCGCCTTTAGTCGAAGGTAAGCTGGTCGAAAGCCGCCGTTATCAGACCGACAAGTTCAAGCCTGCTTATATCAAAGATAAGCGTGCGCCGGATCTGCGTAAACCTATCCGCCGCCAGATTGGCGAGCGCATTGGGGGTGAATACACCGCTGCTGAGCGTGAAATGCTGAACATTCAGTTTGAGATGAGTGACCAGATCGATATTCTGAATCGCCGCCTCGAGTGGATGGGATGCAGTGCGCTGTCTACCGGTACCGTCACCATTAAAGGCGAAGGCTTCCCGACCACTGTCGTTGACTTTGGCCGCGACCCCTCCCTGACCATTGCGCTCAGCGGTTCTGATAAATGGCCGACGAGTCTCGCTGCTGGCGCGACAAACACCCAGCCCTCTGACGACATTGAAACCTGGCAGACGCTGGTGTTGCAAAAGTCAGGCGCTGCGCCGACTGATCTGGTTTTCACCAACAAGTCCTGGAAGGCATTTCGCCTGGATACCACCATCAAAGACAACGCCATTGTATTTCCTGCACTGAGCCCGTTCGGCAATCAGATTGACGCCGGCGCGCGCGTGCAGAAGGGCGCGGTATATAAAGGGCGCTGGGGTCAGTTTGACCTCTGGCTTTACAACGACTGGTTCATTGACCCGGATACCGGCATTGAAACCCCGATGCTTGCCGATGGTTCGGTGATCATGTCTGGCGCTGATCTGATGGGTACTCGTGCTTTTGGGGCGATTATGGATCCTGCCTTCAACTATGGTCCGATGGCTTATGCACCGAAAAGCTGGCTGAAAGAAGACCCTGCCCAGCGCTTTCTGATGATGCAGTCTTCTCCGATCGTTATCCCAAGCCGGGTTAACGCGGCCCTTTGTGCGACGGTGGTGTGATCATGGCAAAAGATAAAACAACCGAAGCGGCCTCAGAGGCCGCTGACCTGGTCAGCGTGGTTGTTCTCAAGGGAAAACATCTTCGCCATGATGGCGAGGAATACGCTCAGAATACGCGTGTCCAGTTATCCGAAGCGGATTCAAAGCGCCTCATTGCGCTGGGTTTCGTGAAGTCTCTGTCTGATTTGCAGCAGGAGTTGGAAGAAGCGGGCCCGCAGGAAGTTTCTGTGACCCAGGCTGACAGCCAAACCACCATTACCACCTCAGATCCGGCAACTCCGACATCTGAGAACGGAGCGGCCTGATGAGCATCAACTGGGATCAGCATCTGCTCAGGCCGTTACAGGGGGTGTTTGGTGACCCGGTTGATTTCCGGCCCGCGGGTGGTGCGGCTTATACCATCAGCGGGATTTTCGACCGCGCCTATACGCAGGAGGTTGAACCTCTGGATGACGGTAGCAGGATAAACACGACGTCCCCCATCCTTGGTGTGCTGGACAGTCAATTCGGCGTTCCACCGAAGAAAGGGGACCGGGTATTTATCGGTATTGTAGGCGGCGAGCCGGTGAACACGTTGTTCACCATCGCCGATATCCAGCCGGACAGCCACGGCGGCTCAAAGCTTATTCTTAACAGGGTGAAGGTATGAATGCAGCAGCTTTGCGGGGGCTCGTCATCAGCGCGCTCACGGGAAAGACGGACGCCCTTGATCGCGTTTATTCCCCGCGCGACTGGCCCACGTCTGAGGATATGTATCCCGCTATTCTCGTGCAAACCCCTTTCGATCTGAAAAACTCCCTCGGGCGTAACGTGCCGCAGTTTACGACAGTGACAACCGTCCGAATTACCGGCCGCCTGCAGGAGCTTGATGGAATTGATCAGGACAACGGGGCGGTAAAAGCGGAAGAAGCGCTGGAGCAGCTGCGCGAACAAATTGAGCGGGCAGTTATTAACAGCTATGAACTGACCCGGAAAATTCAGCAATTTTTGCAGCTGCGTTCCACGATTGATATCAGTGCCGCCGGCGAAGGGCATACCGCTCAGTTACTGATGGATCTGGATATCGAGTATTACCAGGGTCCGGAAGAATTCTATCCTATCGAAGCGGGCCCGCTTCTGGGGATCGACGTCACCCTTGTCGAGCCTGACGGCACGCCGGAAGTTGGCGTCACCATCGACCTGCCTCAATAACATTCTGGAGTATCCCATGTTTGTAAAACCCGTAGCCGGGCGCACTGTGCGTGATCCGGTTAAAGGCACCTTTTTGCCCGAAGAAGGGGCCGAGGTCGCTAAAAGTACGTTTTGGGATCGCCGGCTGCGTGATGGTGACGTTATCACCGTTGATGCTTCAGCAACAGCCGCGAAATCGACAACCGCTGTAAAAAGTACTGACGCAGGCGCTGAAAAAGCTGCTGCCTCAACTGATACCGGGAGTGCGAACTAATGAATTTCAAAGATATTCCCAATAATCTTCGAACACCTCTGTTTTTTGCTGAGTTCGATAACTCACAGGCGAACACTGCAACGGCGACCCAGCGCACGCTGATTATTGGTCAGATGCTGACGAACGCAGCGGTGAACCCAAATATTCCGGTTATTGAATCATCAGCCTCAAACACTGCCGGTATTTATGGTGCCGGGTCTATGCTTCATAACCAGATTACCGCATACCTGGCAAATGATATTTCGGGTGAGATTTACCTGCTCCCGCTGGTGGATGGCTCATCCATGGTTGCGGCGACCGGTACCATTACGCTGACCACTGCACCGAGTGAAACCGGGGTAATTTCATTGTATGTGGCAGGCCTGCGCGTACAGATCACCGTCTTAAGTACAGACACCGTGACGACGATGGCAGCAGCTTTAGCCGCAGCAATCAATGCCAAAATCGAGTTACCAGTGACCGCAGCCTCGGCCGCTGGTGTTATTACACTGACGGCCAAAAATAAAGGCGCGCATGGTAACAGCATTGATTTAAGGCTGAATTACCAGGGTAGCGCAGGTGGGGAATTTACTCCGACTGGTCTGGGTATTACGCTCGCTGCCTTCACGGGTGGTGCCGGGTCACCGGACATGACAGCAGCACTGGCAAACCTCGGAGACCGGACCTTTGATTTTATCGTCACCCCTTATACCGACACGACTTCTCTGGATGTACTGAAAAGCTTGTTGTCAGACAGTACCGGGCGGTGGAGCTATGCGTCACAGCTTTACGGTCACGTTTTTGGCGCGGTATCCGGAACCTATGGTCAGCTGACCACCATTGGTGAAGCCCGCAATGATCAGCATGCAACCCTGCTGGGCATTTATGACTCGCCAACACCGGCTTATGTCTGGGCAGCGGCCGTAACGGGTGCTGTTGCGGGTAGCCTGCGTAATGATCCGGGTCGCCCTCTGCAAACGCTCACTATTTCCGGC
>Ga0065704_10070930_pt1 | contig 14493 bp, 15 predicted proteins | sample SwiRhicommuniRL2_FD_59091 | JGI IMG/M metagenome (GOLD analysis project Ga0065704, IMG submission 59091) | Switchgrass rhizosphere bacterial communities from Rose Lake, Michigan, USA - RL2 v2 (version 2) | ecosystem: Host-associated > Plants > Roots > Rhizosphere > Soil | place: East Lansing, MI
CCATCGTCTTGCCGTCCTTCATGTTCGACGTCAGGAACGGACGGGTACGCGCAGGACGCACGTTGGCATACAGGTCCAGGCCAATGCGGAAGCCGGCGGAGACGTTACGGCCGCCCTTCTCCGGCACCGGATAATCGGCATGGGACTGTGTGCCCAGGATGATGCCGTCGTAGCCCTTGGCCTTTTCCAGCACTTCTTCACGCAAGGTGGTGCCGTATTTTTCAAGGCTGGTGAAACCGACGTCGTCGTAATCGAACTCCAGGCCCAAATCGAATTTTCTGTTGGCTGCTTGCAGGACCGACATCGACGACTCAACGATTTCCGGACCAATGCCATCACCAGGAAGAACCAAAATACGCATCGCACACCCCTTGCTTGTTGTTTGAGCTGAATGTTGCGGCACACCGGGCACCGCAATTATTTATGTATATCGTAAACACAAAGTACAATATCGACAAAGCAAAGTCGTTAGCGATCGCTCTCCAGTCGTCCGACCTTCACTGAGCGGCACCACTTCGTCGTCAACATATTGCATTTTATTGCACGAATATACAATTTATGCAACCTTTACGCTGACGCAGCCATCCTTTAAGCGAGCCCGGAGACTCAGCCCATGACAACCAAAACCTCTGATTTGTGCGATCAATACCCAGACACCGTCCGTGTTCTGGCACCTATTTTCACGGACTTTGGCGGCAGAAATGATTTTGAGGGACGCGCCTTCACCCTCAAATGCTTCGAAGACAATTCCAGGATCAAGGAGATAAGCAGTCTGCCTGGCCACGGCCGGGTGCTGGTTGTCGATGGTGGGGGGAGCGATCGCTACGCGCTGTTCGGCGATGTGATCGCAGCAGACCTGGTGAAAAACGGCTGGGCCGGCGTTCTGATCTACGGGTACATCCGGGACAAAGCGGTCCTGCGCACCATGCCCATCGCCATCAAGGCGCTGGGCACCTCACCGCGTAAGACCATCAAGCGTAATGAGGGGCAGATTGCAATCACGGTGGAGTTCGCCGGACACGCCATCACTGATGGCGATCAGTTATACGGCGACGATGACGGCGTGGTGTTGCTGAGCGAGCCGCGCACTAACTGACAACCGAGACCTCAAGGCTGCGCTGGTGCTCCAGCTCATCCTTGGCCTCTTTGTCAGTTTTTTGCCGGCCGACGACATCGAGGTGATTACGTAGAAAATCCGCAGCCGCTTCTCGCTGTCCACTTTCAATGAGATCCAGAAGATGGATGTGTTCTTTACACTGGTTAATCAAACGAGGCCGATCCACGTTGGCCTTGTAGGCCATGAATCGACGCAGCTGGTTTTGCCGGCGGATAGCCTCGAGAAAAAAAGCGTTGCCCGAGCAACGGACCACCAGTTCATGAAGCTGCGCACCGACTTGAAAGAGCTGCGATCGCGAAAGGCTGAAAATATCGCCATCCAACATCTTTTGCTGAATCTCCCGGGCCTTTGCAAACGCGGCTTTGTCCACCTCGTAACCGGGCTCCAATACGGCCGCAGGCTCGATCGCCATTCGAAAACGGTAGCTCTGGATGTGCGCCTTGGAGTCATGCAGAAAGCTGTTGATCTCCCACCCCTGCCCTGGCTTGCGCTCAATCATCGCCTCGTTGGCCAGCCGATTCAGCACCTTCATAAGCTGCCCTCTCGGCACCTCATACTTGCGCATCAACTCGGCTTCAAAAAACGTCGTGGGGATATCGCCGCGAAGTACGTCGTCGACAACGCGCAAGTAAAAGTCTTCAAACGGGTCGACCTCCAGGGGGAGCTTACGGCTATCGATTCCTCGCGCGTCAGCCGTCAGGAAATAGCCCCGATTCGGTTCTTTGGTCGCAAGCCCCAACTCAGCCAGCAAAGCAAAACCTCGACGTATCGGCGAACGGGAAACCCCCAATTCCTTGGCGAAAGACTCCTCGCGCAGTGGATCACCGGCGCGCATCGACCTGGCTCTGGCCATATCAATGATCTTGGGAGCCAACTGCTCCGCAAGGTCTTTTTTTATCTTGGGCTTCATTTTGGATTGTTCGCCCGCCAATGGTGGTTGAGGAATCGATTCTGCTGAATTCATGGAAACCGGCTATCCGAGGAAGATGGCGTCAATTGCGAAGATCCTGGGGTAGAGCCTTCTGCGACCACCCCTTGAAAGAAAAATAACACACCTATTGCACATCAACACGCCGCTGAGATGCCGTCATATCACCGACCATCCACTTGATCGACCACAACCTGAGGTTACGTCATGACCGCACCACGCATTTATTTGATCCATGCAACACCGGTATCGATTGCCCCCATAACTGAAGCTTTCACACGGCTTTGGCCCGAGGCCAAGCTGGTCAATCTGTTGGAAGACTCGCTTTCCGGCGATCTGGCAGACGCCGGTGAACTTACCCCGGCATTGAACGAGCGCTTTTTGAAACTCGCCGCCTATGCCGCACAATCGGGGGCTGACGCCATCTTGTTCACCTGCTCGGCATTCGGTGACGCCATCGACTTGTGCAAACGCTCCCTAAGCATTCCCATCCTCAAGCCGAACGAAGCCATGATCGAGCAAGCCATTGAGCGCACGCCAAAGATCACCATCGTGGCGACCTTTCAGCCAGCCATCGCTTCAATGACTGAAGAATTCCAACGTTATGCGCAGCACAAAGGCGTGGCGCTGGAACTGACCACCCACGTCTGCCCTGGAGCATTCGATGAACTGCGCAACGGTAACGTTGACCGCCATGATGCGCTGATCGCCGATTCGGCGCGAACGCTGACGAACAGCGAACTGCTGTGTTTCGCCCAATTCTCGATGACCAGCGCAGCACAACAGGCCAGCCAGGCGAGTGACCGTCCCGTACTGACCACGCCTGACAGCGCTGTACTGAAGCTGCGTGGCCTGCTGAACGCTTGAAGCAGTCATCCCGATTTCCGGAGTAAGGCATGATCAAGTTAAACGCACACATTGGCTTCCAGTTCACAGAACTGCCCTTTTTGGAGCGGTTCCGCGCGGCCGCAAAATCAGGCTTTCGAGCGGTCGAGTTCCCCTCGCCCTATGAATACGAAGCGACGCAGATTGCGGAGCTTCTCGATGAATATCAGCTGGAGATGGTGCAATTTTCCGCACCTGCTGGTTCTACCAGGGGGACCACCGGCATTTGTGCCTCGAAGCAGGAGTTCCTGGCAGAGCTTACCCACGCCGTCCAATACGCCAAGACCCTGGACTGCAGAATGCTTCACCTGATGTCCGGTGTGTCACTGGCTGACCTCGGGGTGACTGCCGACAGCAGCCTTTACCGGCGCAACCTGAGGTATGCGGCAGACTTCCTGGCCGACGAAGGTATTGAACCCTTGATTGAAGTCATCAGTTCAAATGAGGTTCCAGGCTACCTCATGAGCCGCTTCGAGTTCGCCGAGCAAATGCTTGAGACGATCCCTAACCTGGGCCTGATCCTGGACACCTATCACACAGAGCTTCTTGGCGAGGACTGTCTGCGAAAACTGAATCAATGGTGGCCGCGGGTGAGTCATATCCAAGTGGCCGACTTCCCGGGTCGCAATGAACCGGGTACCGGCAATATCGACTTTCGCAAATTGCTCTCCCTGCTTGAGGACCATGCTTATCAAGGCTGGGTTGGATGCGAGTATCGCCCGCGTAACTCCACGGTCGACGGGCTCGATGACCTATGGAAGGTCATGAAACCCAGCCCGCCAGAGGATGACCGTTGGTAAGAAATCGTTTCCTTTTGCAGAAATTGTACTGCGTCACCTTGCAAAACAATTTCGAGTGGAGTTTATTAGGGGCCAGTAGCCCTTGAAGGTTGCACGCACTGCTCCCCACAAAAAACACAACAGGAGTTAACGCATGACCAAGAAAATCGCCTTTGTTACTGCTGGCATGGGCAACCTCGGCACAGCAGTCTGCCAGCGCCTGGCACGAGACGGATTTACCGTCGTTGCGGGCTGCGGGCCTGACTCTCCACTGAAGGACACTTGGCTGGCCCAACAAAAGGCGCTTGGCTTTACCTTCATTGCCTCGGAAGGAAGTGTTGCTGATTGGGATTCTTGCCGACAGGCTTTTGAGCAGATCAAAAAAAATGTCGGGCCCGTGGATGTGCTCGTCAACAACGCCGGTACTGCCCGAAACGTTGTGTTCCATGACATGCAGCCCAACGACTGGAGCACCGTCATCGATACCAACCTCAATTCACTATTCAACGTAACCAAGCAGGTTATCGATGGCATGGTTGAGAGGGGCTGGGGACGGGTCATCAATATCTCGTCGGTCAACGCCCAGTTGGGTCAAGTGGGACAGGTCAACTACTCCACCGCTAAATCCGCAATCCGAGGCTTCACTCGCGCTCTAGCACGAGAAGTCGGACCCTGCGGCGTTACGGTGAATACTGTGTCCCCGGGTTACATTGCGACAGCCAAGCTAAAGTCCATCACGACCGCTGACGTCATGGACCGCATCATCCAGGACATTCCGACACGACGTCTTGGAACACCTGAAGAAATTGCCGCCGTGTGTGCCTGGCTTGCATCCGAAGAGGCTGGATACGCGAACGGTGCCGACTTCTCGCTCAATGGTGGCCTTCACATGAGTTGACACTCGTGTGAGACTCAGCGGCAACCCGCTGGATCAGACCAAAAATGCAGCGGGAACCTTGATGCGCATTAAGCGCAGATCCCATAAAAATAATTGTACTTTACGTCAAGGTGATACAAATGCTCTCAATACTCGGCTACGGCATGATCGTGACCTTTATGGCACTGATCATGACCAAGCGGTTGTCACCGTTGGTAGCGATGACAACCGTCCCGATCGTGTTCGCTCTCCTGGCGGGATTTGGCCCGGATATGGGCGACATGATGATCGAGGGTTTGAAAAAAGTAGCTCCGACCGCAGTCATGGTGATGTTCGCGATCCTCTACTTCGGCGTGATGTTCGATACGGGTCTGTTCGATCCGATCATTCGCAAGTTCATCAAGTTGATCAACGGCGACCCAATGAAGGCCGTCGTGTTCGCAGCACTACTAGCCGGCCTGGTATCACTGGACGGCGACGGTTCAACGACATACATGATCACCGTCACTGCGATGCTGCCGCTATTCAAGCGCCTGCGACTCGAGCCACTGTCGCTCACTTGCGTCGTCATTCTGGCCGCGAGCGTGACCAATCTGTTGCCGTGGGGCGGTCCATTGGCACGTGCCGCAGCCTCCTTGCAAGTCGATACGTCCGAACTGTTTATCCCGCTTATTCCGGTCATGGTGGTAGGTTTCCTGGGCGTCCTTGCACTGGCCTATTTCATCGGTATTCGCGAACGTCAGCGTTTGGGCAAACTGCGCTTGTCGGTAGGTGCCGCCGCCACTGTCTTTGACGATGACAACGATGGGGGTCCGCCCTCCATGTCGGACGAAAATGCCGAACTGCGTCGTCCAAAACTGTTCTGGTTGAACGCCAGCTTGACGATAGGTTTGATGGCTGGCTTGGTAACAGAAGTGCTGCCACTTTCCATCCTATTCATGGTCGCGTTCTCCATTGCCCTGGTGATCAACTATCCGCACATGAATGATCAGCGTCGCCGGATCTCCGCGCACGCTCCGACCGCTTTGAACCAAATCGCAATCTTCCTGGCAGCCGGTATCCTGGCAGGCATCCTTTCCGGCACCGGCATGGTCAATGCAATGTCGGCGAGCTTCTTGGCAATGCTGCCAGCGACCTGGGGCCCTTACATGGCACCGATTACCGCGTTGGCGAGTATTCCGGGCACGTTCTTTATGTCTAACGATGCTTTCTACTACGGCGTCTTGCCGGTCCTTGCCAAGGCTGCCGAGGTGTATGGCATCACTCACGCGGAAATCGGGCGCGCTTCGCTGGTGGGTCAACCGGTCCATCTACTCAGCCCGCTTGTAGCCTCGACCTACTTACTCTGCGGCCTGGCCGGCGTGGAGTTCAGCGACCATCAGAAATACACCATGAAATGGGCGTTTGCGCTGAGCTTCCTCATTCTGCTCGCTTGCTTGCTGCTGGGATTATTCCCGCTGGCAGCAGGGATCTAACGAACCGACGTAAGCTCCATCAACACTGCGCTACAACGAAAATCCCGGAGACAGGAATGTCCCGGGATTTTTTCAGTGAAGCCATCGCGCTGCATTTGTAAGTAGCTGGCCGATTTAAATGCTCTGGCCTGATGGGCACCCTGCTACCATGATTGGATTGGGTAGCTTGAGAGACTTAGCTCAACTATTAGACCTACCAGGCCAGTTTTTATGGCATAAAAAAACATGCTTCGATACTGACTCACTTATACTCTTTAGTTCGTTGCTTAGACGATAGAGATAGCAGTTAGCCACTCAGAAACCGTCAACGCACAAAGGCACGGCAGCACCGCCGTCCGAGCCAAATGTCTGGCACGCACGTTTTCAGTGCCAAACGGTCAATACATAAGAAAAAACAATCAATGACGCGGGATTGAATCTAGTTTAATTTGATATTGGCAAAGACAAGAACAGCTAAATATATTGCACTCAGCATTTCTTAAACGCTGTCGGAGAAAGCGTATGGCTCAATCGACATCGACTTTTTTCAATGGAAGAAATAACGCCGATAGCGAATTATTCAGAGATGGCGATAATGTAATCTGGTCACTTTCTAACCCAGCCCGATACCAACCAGCTTGCGCAATAGATTATCTCCTTCGCTCGGTACATCTCTCCGGGGCTTTGCCTGGCTATGCCGATTTATCATCTCCATTCGGTGTTGATATCTCTTATGGCGCTGATACGTTCGTCATCTACGAGGCTTACCACGGTAGCTGTGAAGTTTCTTTCGAAGCAGGCAGAACCCCATTGGCCTTCTCTCAGGGAGATGTTCTTATCGTACCTCGTCGAATGCGCCATCAATTCACCAATCCATCGAACACACCGTGCATTGATGTTCTTGACTTGCTCAGAGAACAGGTTGAGCCTCACGTGACTGACGCTGAGGGCCGGCCGTCTTTGATGCGTCTGCTGAAGCAACGGATTTCTCACGGTGGAGGTGGCGAATTATTTAGGCTGCGTATGATCGTCATGTTCATAGATAAACAACTGCCTGCTCTCCTCATAAACTGCCTCCCTGGCCCTGTACTTCTTAGTAAGTTCGCCAACCAACATCGGGCTTTTTTTAATGCTATTTTCGATGAGCTCGATATGCAGCGAAGCGACCATCTCATAGCACAGCCCATTACCATCCGCCTCACCGAAGCGCTGCTGACCATTGTTCTCAAGGAGGTAACCTCGCAAAAACAAAGTGGTTCGATCTATAAAGGTTTAGTTGATCCCGCCATTGCACGAGTAACAGCGGCAATTCTAAAAAACCCCAAACAGAAATGGAAATTAGAGGAACTGCAAGAAATTGCACATCTAAGTAAATCTGCGTTGAACACCCGATTTTCAGCATTCATGGGTATGACACCACGGCAGTTTGTCACTCATATCCGGTTATCACGCGCCAGCGAATTATTGACGAACACTTCGCTTAGCATCGCCAAAATTGCAGAGTGCTCGAACTACGGATCCGAAGCTGCTTTTAATCGCGCATTTAGTAAGTGGTGCGGAATGACGCCTGGGGCTGCAAGAATAAACTCTTGAATGAATTTATTTAGCACTTATAGTCGTCGGTCTTACGGCTGATGACAGCAATCAAACTAAGCCCCTTTATCAGGCGTTGAAAGGTAGATCATCTTACTAACCAGTTCACCCAATGATCTGATCGGCAACAACTAGGGCTCTCAGCTATGTGACATCAAGCCATTCAATTTTCAATTGGCCTTTTAAATAATTGAGATTAACGTACGGAAACTCTCTTACATATCATTTTTTCGACCAATTCTGAAAACGGCTAAAACGGAGTAAATGTCCCTCGACAAGATGTATATTTAGCTTCCACCACTAGCCGCCAATAGGACAGATGGCGACTGCCAGACCAGTAGAGAAAAGGAGCGTTCTCATGTACATACCTGCCAGCTATAACAAACACTCCAAAGTTTTCTATAGACCCGTTGAGGCCGCATTACGCTGGTGTAACTTGGTGGCTCACGAAACCATTATTTTAAAAGAATCACTCACCTGGCCAAGCACCCTACATTCCACATTTCCTCAGTGGCCATGCCTTCATAAAAACCTAGATTTGATTTATGACGCCATCGACAATGGTGAGCTTGCCTATGGCTGGCTAGGCGTTACCGTTTCGCCCGGCACAAAAATAGACCCCGCCCTAGTCACAATCAGACATAACGATCTGAAATTATGGATGTCCATTTATCATCCAGACCATCGCCCCTCATTTTTGTTCTTTAATATACCCAGCAATAGCGAATCCGTTAGCATTGAGAGTTACCTAGCACTTCAAGCCGATCGTGATGCGTCGCGATTGAAACTGGAAGCCATAGAACAAACATATCAATCATTGCTTAAGGACTTACAATTCGTAGGTTTAGAGAAGGAAAAACTTAGCCAGCTGTTGAATTCAAAAAAACAGGTTAGCGACAGAACAGAAATTGTGTACCTACATATAATTGGCGCGCTACTTAACCTGCTACTAGGTCGCACTCCTGCTGGGAAACCCCATTCGGTTTTCCAATCCCAAGCAGCCATCGTTGATAACCTGACCGCCCATCATTCCAACTGCATCGGAATCACGAAGAGAACCCTTGATGAAAAATTTGCGGCTGCAAAACGTAGCCTCTCTCAAAATTAGAGGATTGCGCCGCAGTCTCCCTCATTGCAGTGCAATGACGCGCGGTTATTTCTGGGATTGAATTGAAGCCACTTCCCAATATGAGCCAATAAACGCCAGGAGTGACCACAGCATGTCCAACCAATCCTTACCTATCGCAGAAGAAGCTCAATCACAGGTCGAACGTCACATCATGCGCCGTGACGAGGTGGAGCGAAAAACCGGCTTCAAACGTGCACACATCTACAGCCTCATGAAGGAAGGACAATTTCCTAAAGCGAAACGTATCGGCATGCGCGCCGTTGGCTGGGACTCTCTGGAAGTCGAGCGCTGGATCACCGAGCGCTTGGCGCAGCAGGCCTGATGTCATGCGTGTGGTATCGATCATTTCCACCAAGGGTGGCGTGGGTAAGACCACGGTGGCTGCAAATCTAGGCGGTCTTCTAGCGGATGCTGGTTTACGCGTCCTGCTGCTCGATCTAGATGGCCAACCCACCCTCTCCAGCTATTACGCCTTGAGCCACCAAGCTGATAACGGCGTATTTGAGTTCATCGCACTCAACTTGAGAACGCCCGAACAGTTTGTTTCCAGGACAATAATCACAGGCCTTGATCTGATCATTTCCAACGATGACCAAGGCCGACTGAATACCTTATTGCTACATGCCCCTGATGGACGGCTGCGACTTCGTAATCTCCTCGATGCCTTTCGCCCCATTTATGACCTGATGTTGATCGATACTCAGGGCGCACGTAGCGTACAGCTGGAGATGGCCATCCTGGCCTCTGATTTAACACTGTCGCCCATCACACCGGAAATGCTCGCCGCCCGCGAACTTCACCGCGGCACATTGAAGCTGCTCAGCGAACTCCAACCACTCCACCACTTGGGCATTACCCCGCCACCATTGCGACTGCTGCTGAATCAGGTGAACACCATTCGGGTAGACGCGCGAATGATCAGCCGTGGCCTGCGCGCAGCCTTCACTGGGGCGACCAACATTTCGGTCCTAGATACCGTAGTTCCAGAACGAGTGGCCTATCTCAATGCCGCCTCCCTCGGTCTGCCAGTTCATTTAATTGAGCAGCGCCGGGCATGCGCACAACATTCGCCATCAGCGCTGCAAACCATGCAAGCGCTGGCCATTGAACTGTTTCCAGAGTGGCGCGCGGCGATCTCTACGTTGAGCAAACGCACGGAGGTTTAATGAGATCTATGACCAGGCAGGTACTTCCGTCAATCACTTTCATTTGAACGCCAACAACACTTGGCAAGGAGTCTATTGATGCTCGACCAACTGCCCGTCCTTATTCAGCCTACTTTTCGCTTCCACGACTCGCCTGACGAGCAATACTGCACCGTGGTCTTTCGCCTGCGAAATGGGCGCTCGGCCATGGGGCGGTTTCTCGCAAAACTGTCCCAACATTTCGAAGGTTCGGAGACTGCCGAGATTGTGAAATTCGAGATAGGTGACCATTTGCGCAACCGGCGTTAACTGAGGCGGTTCAAATGAAGAAGCTCAGTCAGGAGGAGATTACCGACAAACTGCACCAGGACCATTTTCCTCGGGGTCCAGAACTGGAGCGACTATCCGATCCAGTCATCGATACCCCCATGCTGGTCACACTGGAGCAGTTGCGGCCCTACGAGCACAACCCACGCTTCATCCGCAATCCACTTTATGACGATATAAAAGCCTCGATCCGTGAGCGCGGGCTGGATCAACCACCGCCGATTACACGCCGCCCGGGTGAAAACTATTTCATCATTCGCAACGGCGGTAATACGCGATTGGCGATTCTCGGCGAGCTGTGGCAGGAAACCCGCGACGAGCGCTTCTTTCGCATTCATTGCCTGTTCCGGCCCTGGAGCAATGAAATCACCACCCTGCTCGGCCATCTGGCCGAAAGCGATCTGCACGGCCAACTCACCTTCATCGAACGTGCTCTGGCGGTAGCCAAACTCAAGACCATGCTCGAACCAGATGGAGCAACACTCTCGCAACGCGAGCTGGCACGACGTCTTGCCGCTGGGGGCTACCCAATTTCACAGTCGCACATCAGCCGGATGCTTGACACCCTCGAATACCTACTGCCCGCAATCCCACAAACCTTGTATGCCGGATTGGGTAAACCCAAAATTGAACGCCTGATCGCTCTGCGTAGCCAGGCTGAACAAACCTGGAATCGTTATCCGACCGACGCCATTGCGTTCCCCGAGTTTTGGCTCGACACCTTGGGCCAATTTGATGCCGACCCCGAGTCCTTTGATCTTGAGCGAGTCCAGGATGAACTGCTCGAACGCATGAGCCGCTTACTCAGACAGTCCTACCGCCTGTTGTCCCTGGAGCTGAGCGATACACAACGGGTTCTCCGGACGCCTGGCGTTGTCGTCACACCATCAGAGAACAGTCATCCGTCTAGCATTGATGAAACCGCGGTGGGCCCTCTCTCACCCAAAAAAACTGAGACCAGAATCCAGACCGAAACAGTGCGAGAGGAGCTGCTCACGCTGCCCGAAACAAATGTCGCACCAGCAGTCAACTCTCCGTCACGTATCCAACAGATTCGCGAACAGATTGATCGCGACACAGCCCCCGAACCAGCACCAACCGTCGAAACCTGCACGATCGACGATATATGGTTCATCGCCCCAACACTGGATACCCCCGAGCAGCTGCGATTTGCCATTGCTGGATTGGCCCGGGAAATGGCGACCTATGCCGGACATTCCGAGAGCATCATCGATCAGAAGTATGGTTTGGGCTTCGCCCTCAACATGGAGCAACTGGATCTTTCAACGCCTCGTGCAACCGGCGTTCACCTGATGCTCCTTGCCCTAATGCGCGCTCAAGACGAAGTGAATTGGGAAGATCGCAAGCAATTACCCTCAGCCCTGTTCGGACAACTGCTATTGGGTGTATATCAACTCCCGCTGCCAGATCGTCCCGCCGTGGACGTAGGACTGGAGCGATTGCCCGACGGTCTACTAATAAAACTGTATCGCCTCATTCGCTTAGCCCGGCGCCTGATCGACTTAACGCTCACCCCTGAAGACGACTCACCAAGGGAGCTGCCATGAACCTGTCCTTCAATGTGCTCAACCAGGCAATGCTAACCCAAGTCCTTCACGAGGTGCGCCTGGGCAACCTGCAACGCTGCAAGGCACTCGGACTGGGTGAAGAGGACATCTACCTGCTGCAATCTTTGCCACCTACTACGCTGTCACGCCTGGCCCATGCCACCGTCCCCTGGGTTGAGGTCAAGATTGATTCGCCGGTGCTACATCGTTTGATCGACCAGGCCGAACGCGACGAGCAGAATGAGCGCTTGATCAACCGAGCGCTCAAGCTTGGTGCCAGCAGTACCATCATGTATCAGTGCTTCGGCTTGGCGCATTCGGAAACCGCCCTACGTCGACGCCTGCTCAAGATAGAAACCCGTAAGGGGCGCCCACAAAACTTGAGTGAAGCGCAGGAACACGCGCTCTGGCAGCGTTGGTGCCAGCTACGCGCTGAGGACGGTGCTGAGGATCAGCTCGACGCCATGATGATGTTGGCGGAGGAGCAACAGATCAGCTTGACCATTGTTTGGCAGCAGATCGACCAATACAGCAACGGAACATGAACACTACCCCTTCCAGTCGCTGGCAGCGTGTTCTGCAGCAATGCACCCAACAACTAAGTGAACGTTGGCCCGCACGCCCCACCACTGAACATCCTTCCAACCAGGCCCTGCAGGCGGGCTTTTTGTTCAGTGGCCAATCTCACGAAGTCGTGCCGCGTCGACTGCTGCTGGATTGTCGGCTGACTCCTCTGGAACGTAATGCATGGCAAGTATTTCGACTTATGCTGCAAGGCCAGGGAGTGGTCACACCGCGCTATGAAGATCTGCAACCTTACCTGTCCAGCGTACCCTATGGTGTATCAGCCTCCCGTGAAACCATCGCTCGCGTCTTGACGATGCTCAGATTGACGCGCTGGCTCAGCTTGGTGAGTCGTGGCCGCGATCAACTCAGCGGGCGCCTACAAGGCTCTCTGTATGTCCTGCACGATGAACCGTTAACACCCGCCGAAGCCATGGAGCTGGATCAAGATTACCTAGAGCTAGTCGGACATGCCCTCGATCACGCAACCAGGGCTGTACGTATTGTCGCGCAGCACATTGTGGAAGAAATTCGCCAAGACACGGATATCGATCAGGGTCGACTCCCTACCCGTTTTGAGCACTGGGGCGAACACTGGACACCGCAAGAATGGGATCAGATAACCGATGAAGCGTTACACGATTCCGAACTGGGTGGCGATCACAGCGTTCGGAATCGTGTGAGACCTCGTTCGGATTCCGAACCGGGCCTGAACGCCAATGTTTCCGGCACAGTTCGGAAACCGAACGCCGCCTGTACTGTATTAAAAGAAAGTACTTGTACCGTACCGCGCGCGACCCCAACTGTGGATAACCTGCATTGGCCCGATTCGCTGCACTTGAGCCCAAACGAACGTCAGGCCGTCGCGGTGGCGCTAAACAAGCTCAAACCAGCGGATCGGCAGGCAGTGCTCAACGAGGCGGGCGCGCGATGTGCGGCCGGCGGCATCCGTAAGCCGGCGGCGTATCTGATGGGCCTGGTCCAGCGAGCGCTGAAAGGCGACTTTCGTCCTTGGGCAGGTCAGGCTGAATCATTACCCATTGCTGAACCGCCACCCTCCCCCCCACGCTCACCTAGAAAACAGGGCGAGCCCGCATCTGCCCTCGCCCAAGCATGCCTGAATGAACTGCGCCAGCTGCGCAGCAAACGCTCTGGACGTCAGTAGATTTGATGCCACTGGCATCATTGTTGAGCGTCTTGAAAATTAGCCGTCTCGAACCAAACCGAACAGACCGCATTCAGCTTTTCGGCTGTCCTTGATCTTTATTTGTCGCAACGTTCCCGTCCAAGCAGATGCGAGGACAACACCGTGGCCGATCAATATCAGCTCAACCTGGGCTCATTGCGCAGCAGCATTACCCTGACACTGCATACCCACCACGCCGCCCGAATCTGGCAAGGCAGAACCGCACGCGAAGGTGTCCACTCGATCATGGGTATGGCGGGCTACATCAGCGTCACCAACCTGATCAAACAAGCCGCAACGCAGGACGATCCTTATGCTGACTGGGCGATCGTGCAGCTCGAAGAAAAATTGATGCAGGCCAAGGCTGGGATGCAGGAACTGACCCAGCAGTTGGACCGGATCAGACAGGACCTGCCAACGCAGATCGACATGAGCGACAACCTCAATATCCACCCCGTCACCTTACCCTTGTACATCGGCAGCCAGCTGGGGTTTCTCGCCGTCTACCTGCTGACTGACTACGACACGCTGGTGCGCCACACCTTGTTGGCCCATCACACCGCCTTGATCGGTCGCAGAGACATGGAAGCCTGGATAGACGACGGTGCCCACCTGTTGCGCAGCCTGTTCGGTCAGGCGCAGCGCTATCGGCATGCTGGCGTCACCCGTGATGACATGGCGGCGAACAATGCTCGTGCTCTGGCGGCCATGGAGAAGTTTGGATTACCCCCTATGGACATCCTTGAGGGGCATCGCCGCTCCCAGTTCGCGCCACCCATCATTCGTCGTGGTGCTGTGGCAGTGGATAACGCTGACGCGTTGGCCGAGGAAGCTGTCGAGCCATCTGCGACAGTCGATGAGCCAGAGGACGAAGTATGAAGCCCCTAATCCCGACTCAACCAATGCCCCTCGAAACACTAACAGCGGATGCCTATCGACAG
>Ga0065704_10070934_pt1 | contig 14451 bp, 13 predicted proteins | sample SwiRhicommuniRL2_FD_59091 | JGI IMG/M metagenome (GOLD analysis project Ga0065704, IMG submission 59091) | Switchgrass rhizosphere bacterial communities from Rose Lake, Michigan, USA - RL2 v2 (version 2) | ecosystem: Host-associated > Plants > Roots > Rhizosphere > Soil | place: East Lansing, MI
TCCCTGTAAGTTAATTAATTAAACGGACAAAAGATAGTTTTGGTATACGAAAAATGAGAATATTATTTATTTTTTCTTTTTATTACTAAATTCTTCAGCCTTTATGATGGCGTTATATGCATTGACAATTCCTCCAGTGACAGAAATATCCGAAAATTTGACCGTTTTTGTGGCCTCTTCACTAATTTTTACCTGGACCGTTTGTTCCGGCTTTACAACAGATTCCAGAATAATTTGCTTGGTTTCTGCAGCAGAGAGGTTGGGGTAATAAGAGCGTATCATAGCTGCTAGTCCCGCAACGACAGGGGCAGCCATACTTGTACCTTGTTCTTCTTTATATTTTGAATCTGGAATAGTAGAATTAATCCGCACACCCGGAGCAAAAACATCAACTGTTTTTTTTCCATAATTGGAAAAGTCTGCTAGAAGTTCGTTGTCCGGATGTAAACCACTTGCTCCGACAGTGATCCAGTTATTTGCTATTCCTGTGGTATCCCCCTTCGCATTCGTATAGTATTTCATTGGAAAATTGGGCTCCACATCATTATCCTCACTGTCATTTCCGGCAGCATGTACCAGTAGGACATCTTTGGATTCAGCATATTTAACAGCGTCATCCACTGTTTGCTTGTTGTGTGAGTAGCTTTTTCCGAAGCTCATATTGAGCACTTTCGCTCCATTATCTACTGCATAACGGATCGCATTTGCGACATCTTTATCACGTTCATCGCCATCCGGAACCAAACGTACTGTTAGTATTTTGACATTGTCTGCAACACCGTTTATACCAATATTATTGTTGCGTTTAGCACCGATGATGCCCGCAACATGACTTCCATGGAGCGCATCAGGCCCCTTTACATCCGCATTTCCGTAATGACGTTCGGAAGCATCCTCGTAATTGTCGCCAATAATGGGACGGGAGTCATATTCTTTATTTAAATGGTAGTCAACTTGATTGTTGAAATACTTCGCTCCCTCAGTGATATCGTCAAAAAATTTGACAAAGCCATTCGTTTGAATTTCGTCTTTTGCATAACCCAGAGCGATACGTTGATTGTTCGATTTTGGATTGAAATTTTCTAGATCAGCCAATGTGATTTCTTCAGGTTTTTTGCCTATTTCACGAACCACAGCGTCCAAATTGCGCTTAAGGGCATCATAGGAAAACTGTCCCATTTTGGCTTCTTCGAGCTTATTCTTGTATTTTGCCACCATTTCTTGATACGCTAAAAAAGCCTTTCTGTCTGCTTCATTCAGCTCAGTGGTTGGGGTGACGTGGGCAAATTTTTTGTCTAAAATCCGCAATTGCCTTGTTAATTCCAGATTGTCAAATTGAACATCTTTTCCATCGGCGTTACCAATAAAGTTCCAGCCATATTTGTCATTGATATAGCCATTACCATCAGCATCTTTCCCGTTGGAAAGACTGTCTTTTGTATTGATCCAAACGACATCCTTCAGATCTTCGTGGAAAACATCCACACCACCGTCTAATACACCGACAATAACGGGTGTTGATTTTTTTCCCTTTAATAAAGTTTTATACGCTTTCTCCGTACTGATACCCATTACACCATCCGTGTTGTAATCTAAGTTATACCAATTCAGAGGAACAGCCTCAGCCTGAGCAAAGGTGGTCATCGGCAAAGCACCCAAGGCAATCAGATATAGTGATTTCTTTAAATTCATAAAATTTTCTCCTAGCACAGTAGCAAATATAGTATTATTGGCCCTGTTGAATTGTTAATTTTTATTAAAAGTGACTTTTATGTAGATAATGAAGGAGACAGAATAGATCGGCTTATAATATATATATCAAAATGAAGGGGATATTACAGTCAATCTATTCCTGTTTATATATAGTTTTGCTATTTCTCTAGAAATGCATTAAATTCAATGTTCTGGGGAGTGATGGAATAGCAAAGTACAAATCGTATTTGTTTTTATTTAAAAAAGAGATTTAGCGCATTCATATTATATATGCAACATAACAAAAATATACAGTGGCCGGAAGTTTTGGCTCCAATAGCTGCAGTGCATCCTTATAAAAGACAGATTCATGGAGATACTGTCATTGACGATTATTACTGGATGATTGACTATTTCAAAAAAGGACAACGATCAGCGGAGGTTATCGACTATCTGACTGCGGAAAATACCTATACTGCCGCGATGTTAAAGGAGACGGAATCTTTTCAAGAAGACTTATTCCGGGAAATGAAATCTCGCATCAAGGAAAAAGATGAGTCGGTACCCTATTTTAAAAATGGCTACTATTATTACAGTAGAACAGAGGAAGGAAATCAATATTTCAAGTTTTGCCGTAAGAAAGGGACCTTAGATGCTGGCGAAGAGCTCTTATTGGATATAGATCATCTCGCAGAAGGTTATGCCTATTACGCAGCAAAAGGCTTTTCGATCAGTCCTGACAATCGCTTGTTGGCTTTTAGTGTGGATACAGTTTCCCGAAGGGAATACACGGTATATATCAAGAATCTGGAGACAGGTGAGATCTACCCCGATCGGATCGCTAATACCGAAGGTGCTGCAATTTGGGCTAATGATAACCAGACCCTGTTTTATACAGCCAAGAACCCCGTAACATTACTGAGTGAAAAAATTATGCGGCATACGCTTGGAACCGATGTTTCCGCAGATGTGTCTGTGTATGAGGAAAAAGATAACACAAATTATATCGCAGTTGGTAAATCAAAAAATGGTAAATACATTATTATCAGTTCGGAAGGTACCCTGTCCTCTGAAATATGGTTGTTGGATGCCGATCTTCCCAGTAATGATTTTAAGTTGTTTCAACCACGCCGAAATGATGTGCTTTACACCATAGTTCCTTTGGAGGATCGTTTTTTAATATTGACCAATGATGAAGCTATTAATTTCAGAATTATGCAATGTCCATTGGACAAAACAGATCGGGAACATTGGACCACATTTATAGCGCATCGGCCAGATGTCCTCGTAAGCGATATTGAGGAATTCAGATCATTTTTGGCAATAGCTGAACGAAAAGATGGATTGACACAGTTGGCAATTTATGATCTGAACAGCCAAGAGCGGCATTATCTGGATTTTGGAGAGGTGGCCTATACAGTATATCCAGGGATAAATGTTGAATACAATTCCGAAAACCTGCGTTATGGATATACTTCATTGGTAACACCTAGTTCCGTATACGCGTATAATATGGGGGATCGCAGCAAAACATTGTTGAAACAACAGGAAGTTTTGGGCGGCTATGACCAGAGTGCCTATAAGACTGAACGTATCTATGCTTTGGCGAGGGATGGAGTAAGGGTGCCTATTTCTCTTGTTTATAAGGAGGGAACTCAATTAGATGGCACAGCTCCCTTATTGCAATATGCCTATGGTTCTTATGGAGCCTCTATGGATCCTAGTTTTTCCAGCAATCGCTTGAGTTTATTGGATCGTGGTTTTATATATGCATTGGCCCATATTCGTGGTGGCGAAGAAATGGGGCGTCAGTGGTATGAGGATGGGAAGATGATGCATAAAATGAATACTTTTTATGATTTTGTGGATTGTGGTAAGTGTCTTATTGAACAACGTTATACATCGCCAGACCACCTTTATGCGCAAGGAGGCAGTGCCGGAGGACTTCTGATGGGCGTAGTTGCGAATATTGCAGCAGCGCAATATCAGGGTATTATAGCACAGGTGCCATTTGTGGATGTTGTGAATACCATGTTGGATGAGACAATACCATTAACAACAAATGAGTATGATGAATGGGGCAATCCCAATGAGTATGATGCTTATTTTTATATGAAAAGTTATTCACCTTATGAGAATATCGAGCCGAAAGAATATCCAAATCTACTGGTTACAACGGGATTGCACGATAGCCAGGTTCAATATTTTGAGCCCGCCAAATGGGTAGCAAAATTACGGACGGTCAAAACCGGGAATTCCGTTTTACTTTTGAAGACGGATATGGATTATGGACATGGAGGTGCCTCGGGCAGATTTGACTATTTGAAAGAAATTGCGATGGAATATGCCTTTCTGTTTAAACTGGAAGGGATCGGCCACTAAAATAGAATATGATGACAACAATAAAAAAGCGGCAAAAGCCGCTTTTTTATTGTTGAGCATGATTGATGCTATCCTGTTGTTTTTGTAAACGTTCTTCACGTTCGATTTCTCGAGAATCGATTTGATGTTGCTGATAGTTGTCCATCGCAACTTTGCTTGCTTTCTGCGATACGTAGATCGCCAATATGGCAACTATAGTGATAACTGCAAGCCCCCAAGCATATTTATGTTTGTCCTGTTTGACAAGCCAATACATAAAGATGATATAAGGCACAGCAAAGATAATATAGAAAATTAAACTCGGTGACATGCTATTTTCCTCTAAATGATGTATACAAAAGTATCGTTTTTGTCTAAAAATAACGAACCCATAGAAAAAACACTGCTTTTCAATTGACAAAGCCTTAAACCTTTATCAGTTTTATTGTCAAATTAATATCAGTTGGAGTGTGCGGGCATGCCCCAGTTATAGTTGATTAATTGCTTGAAAATGAAGGTTGCAGGGCGGTTTTGATGCTTGATTGTAATTTTTTAATTTTTGCAAAAAATCCATGATAATATTGTGGAAAAGAAAAAAATATTTTTATACATTTGCATCGTCAGAAACAATTGACAGAGAAATAAAATGAAACAGAGCAAAAAGAACGACTATTCTTATACTCAAACTTTTGAGAAGTTTATGAGAAAGGTGTTCTGTGCTTTCATTTTCGTAGAAATACCTGTTTTACGCTTCCGACGACCCATACTACCTCGGGCTTGATTTGAGGTAGTGAATCTTTCCAAGCAAAACCATGATTGTCCGATGGTTTTTGAATCCATTATTTTATTTATTCAGTAACAAAACGCAGCAATAGTTGTTGTTTTATTATTAGGGTCGTAAGTCAATGACTATATCAGATTTTTTAATTATTCCGGCTAAACCTGAGCATGCGCACTATGCAGAGGTTATTTGCAACGAAATGTTCGAGTCTGCAAAGGCTCGTGGTACTGGTATTGCGCGTCGTAAACCAGAGTATGTTGCCAAGAAAATGAATGAAGGTAAAGCAGTGATTGCTTTGCATAGAGACGGTCGATGGGCAGGGTTTTGCTATATTGAAACTTGGGGCCATGGCGATTACGTCGCAAATTCAGGACTTATTGTCAATCCCGAATTTCGAAAAGTTGGTTTGGCAAAAGCCATTAAGAAAAGGGTGTTTGATTTGTCTCGTGAGCAATATCCCAAAGCGAAGATATTTGGTCTGACCACGGGTTTTGCTGTCATGAAAATTAATTCGGAACTGGGGTATGAACCGGTACCTTATTCAGAATTGACGACCGATGACGAATTTTGGAAAGGATGTCAGAGCTGTGTTAATTACGAGATCTTAATGAGCAAGGACCGTAAGAACTGCATGTGTACAGCTATGCTTTGGGATCCCGAGGAAAAAGAACGTGAACTGAGAGAAAAGATTCAGCGCAAGCATGAAGCAAAGGAGCGTTTGGAAAGAATCACACAAAAACAATCGTTATTAAAACGTATACAGGCAAAGTTTTGGAAGTCGGCAAATAAGTTTATTGCGGTCAATTTTCCAAAGCATAATAAAGTTGCCAAAGGATTTTAATAAGAATCATACATAGCATGTCAACTGGCGTAGCAGCCATTGAAAATAAATAATGAACAGGCAATGAAACGGTCAATTTAGGGTTTGAATAGAGCCGGATTGGTTCATAATCGTTTCACCACATTAAAAACAATTTATCTCAATGAAAAAAGTAGTTTTAGCATTCAGCGGAGGATTAGATACTTCGTTTTGTTGTATTTATCTGACGCAAGATTTAGGTTTAGAGGTTCATTCCGTTGTCGTAAATACAGGTGGTTTTTCGGATGAAGAATTGAAGAATATTGAAGCACGTGCTTATGCATTAGGCGTAAAATCACATACAGCGATTGACGAAACAGCAGACTATTACCGCGAAACTATTAAATACTTGATTTTTGGTAATGTGTTGAAAAATGCAACATACCCATTGTCAGTATCCGCTGAACGTGTATGTCAGGCAACTGCCATTGCAAACTATGCGAAGAAAATCGGAGCTGAATGTGTTGCACATGGTTCTACTGGTGCTGGAAATGACCAAGTACGTTTTGACATGATTTTTCAAACCTTGATCCCAGGGGTTGAAATTATCACACCTATTCGTGATCTACAGTTATCCCGTGAAGCTGAAATAGAATACTTGAATAAACATGGTGTTGAATATTCGGCAGAAAAAGCCAAGTATTCGATCAACAAAGGTCTTTGGGGTACTTCTGTAGGTGGAGCAGAAACATTGACATCCAATCAATATTTACCGGAATCAGCATGGCCAACGCCAGTGACTTCTTCAGAACCCCAACAGATCACAATAGATTTTGAAAAAGGCGAGCCAGTTGCTTTAAACGGAGAGAAAATGGCATCTGTGAAAGTTATTCAGGAACTGCAGGCAATTGCGCAGCCTTACGGCATCGGTCGTGATATTCACGTAGGTGATACAATCATTGGTATCAAAGGTCGTGTAGGTTTTGAAGCCGCAGCTTCAGTGATTTTAATTAAGGCACACCACACCTTGGAAAAACATACGCTGACTAAATGGCAATTATCGTGGAAAGATCAAATCGCTGCTTTCTATGGAAATTATATGCACGAAGGACAGATGCACGATCCTGTGATGCGCGATATTGAAGCATTCTTACAGTCTTCACAAGACACTGTAACGGGCCGTGTGATCGTTGAATTGCATCCTTATCGTTTTGTTGTGATTGGTATTGAGTCTGAGCATGATTTAATGTCCAATAAATTCGGTAGCTACGGTGAGATGAATAAAGGTTATACTGGTGATGATGTGAAAGGTTTCTCGAAAATTTTCGGAAACCAGACTATTATCTGGCATAAAGTAAATCAAAAATAAAGAAATAAGGATACTTCTGTAAGCCACCGGCTTGCAGAAGTAAAGTCTTAATACTAGCTACTCAATACGAAATAAAAATATGATAAAAGTAGGAATCGTTGGTTCAGCAGGATATACAGGCGGAGAATTATTGCGGGTATTGATTTATCATCCTGAAGTAGAAATTGTGTTTGCTAACAGTGCATCTAACGCAGGTAACAAATTATATGAAGTTCACAATGATCTGTTCGGTGATACAGAACTAACCTTCTCTTCTGACTTTCATAGTGATATTGACGTCTTGTTTCTATGTGTAGGACATGGTGATGCACGTAAGTTTTTAGATGCGAATCCGGTAGCATCAGCTGTAAAGATTATCGACCTTTCGCAAGATTATCGTCTTCGGGCAAATACATTATACCAAGGGCAGCAATTTGTATATGGACTTCCGGAATTAAATAGGGAAGCGATCAGATCTGCGCAGTATATTGCCAATCCGGGTTGTTTTGCCACCAATATTCAATTGGCATTATTGCCATTGGCGAGCAAGGGCTTATTACCCGATCAGATTCATGTTAATGCAACGACCGGATCTACTGGTGCCGGACAGAAGCCTGGGGCAACCACGCACTTCTCTTGGCGTAACAACAATCTTTCTGCATACAAGTCTTTCGAACATCAACACCTACAGGAAATTTCGGAGTCCTTGGATCAATTACAAAGTGGATTTTTGCCAGCGTCTGGTGATTCGTTGTTAGCGCGGGCTGCTGAAAAGATAAATTTCGTTCCACAGCGTGGTGATTTTGCAAGGGGAATTTTCTCAGCGATTTATGTAGACTCCGATTTAACGGAGGAACAAGCTTACGAGTTGTACGAAGCGTATTATGCAACACATCCATTTACGCACGTTAGCCGCAGCAATATCGACCTCAAACAAGTCGTAAATACCAATAAAAGTATTATTCATTTGGAGAAACATGGAAATAAGTTGCTCATCTTAAATGCTACAGATAATTTGTTGAAAGGAGCATCTGGACAAGCCGTGCAAAATATGAACTTAATGTTAGGATTGAATGAGCGTACAGGATTAAATTTAAAGAGCGTTGGTTTTTAGTTATTTATGACTTATTCAACAGCTGTATTAACAGAATGTGAATAATCAGGATGGGTGAAAACTCCATGAAATACAGTAATCAACATAGTTATTAACACTGTGTGGAAAAGTGAAGAGGATAACCGCTTCACTTTTTTTATGCCCGTAGCGGTTTGTATAAAGAATAATGTGAATACGCTCAATGACTGTTCAGGTATTAGGCCGATTTAAATGCAATATTGGGGTAGTTAGCAGTCGGTTTATGCATTGTATTGTTACCGTATGTTTCTTAACTTAGTGAGTATAAAATCGAGTTTTATTCGATCTTGTTTAGCCAAACCAATGTAGCGATAATCAATTTCAAAATGGAAAAAAGACCACGTATAAAACTCATACCGACGCTCGGCGATATCATATTGGAATTAATGGGTTACCTGTCCTTATTCACGTTATGGTATCTGGTTGCTATAAATTATTATAAACTACCTGAAACGATTCCAGTGCATTATAATGCTGCAGGAAATGCGGATAGTTTTGGTGGGAAAGAGACTATTTTTGCTTTACCAATTATTGCCACAATACTATTTATAGGGATGACCATCCTAAATCGATTTCCACATATTTTTAACTATCCCGTTCGGATAACTGAAGAAAATGCCTTCCGGCAATATGCGAACGCAAGTTGTATGATACGGTACTTGAAATTTATTGTTGTAGTTATTTTTGGTGTAATCACTTTCAAGGCTATTCCAAATTCGGCAGGAACTTCAGCTGGGTTGGGTGTCTGGTTTCTGCCGTTGACACTGGGATTTATTTTTATTCCTGTGATCTATTACGTTGCACAGACATTTCGGAAAGCTTAGTACTTCATTACGATCACATTCTATGCATTATATTCATTCCATAAGAAATACAAAACCAATCGAGGATCGAATAGCTTATCCATTTAATATTGCTTCAATATTGAATTTGAATGAATTGCGTTTTAGATCCCCCGTAACCTTTATCATTGGCGAGAATGGTTCGGGTAAGTCCACTTTGGTGGAGGCTATTGCAATTAATGCTGGTTTCAATCCCGAAGGAGGTACTAAGAATTTTAATTTCCATACGAAAGATTCCCATTCTGAACTTTTTAATGACCTGCAGGTCATAAGAACAGCCTTTCGTGAAAATGATGGGTTTTTCTTACGGGCCGAAAGCTTTTATAATGTGGCAACTGAGGTTGATGATGTATTTGAAGATGATTTGGGAGCTCTCGAGACAAATTATGGTGGTTCATTGCATGAGTGCTCTCATGGGGAGAGTTTTCTTAATTTAATGCATAAACGCTTTTCGGGACGTGGACTGTATCTACTTGATGAACCTGAATCAGCACTTTCCATCAATAGTCAATTTCGGCTACTAACGAGAATGAATCAATTGGTCAATGATAAGTCCCAATTTATTATTGCTACCCATTCACCAATTTTGCTGGCTTATCCAAACGCGGAGATTTATACCGTGTCTGAATTCGGCTTGCAACAGGTGGAATATGAAGAAACGGAACAGTTTAAACTCTATAAGTATTTTCTGAATAATTATCAGAAGATGGTTACCGAACTCAGCTTACATGAATAGGTATTGTTTTTAATACTATTTTTTTACACAATCGATTGATGTACATTTGGTTTCTTTTCATCACAATCTAAGTTTTATCTTCATAAAATAATCCAGTTTCCCTGAACAATTATAAATCTGCATTACAATCTAGAGGCAGGTGCAGGAACGATGATTATAAAAAAAGAAACGGGCAATAGCCCATTAGATTATACCCAAATGGAAAGAAAACATTTTATTAAGTATTTTTTTTTAGGTGCCTTATCTTGCCTTTCATTAGGTGTTAATGCGCAGATCTCTAAGAAATCTTATTCTGTTCCGCTCGCGGGCAATGCTTTTATTACTACCGGACAAGATGGTGGTGCAGAAATTTCAGGCCGCAATGGATTGGTGAAATGGTCGAGTGACCAAAGCATTGCATCGGTATATTTCAGAACTGAGAAAACCGGAAATCTTGAATTGAAGCTCAAAGCAAAAGCCGATGCTGGAAATTCCTCCAAAATAGAGATTTCTGCCTTGGGAAAAAAGAGTTCCTTAGATATCAAAGGGACTGAGCTATCCGAAACAGCGGCCTTGGCTATTCATGTCAAAACGCCGGGCTACGTACAGGTGAATTTAAAAGGATTAAGTAAGTCGGGTGATACCTTTGCCGATGTAACAGAATTAATTGTTAGTGGAGAAGCTGCATCTGAAGGTCTTACCTACTCAAATGATCCTGATTATTACTATTGGTCGCGTCGTGGTCCTTCCTGTCATTTAAATTATACGATACCGAGTGAAGGGAATGTCAGCTATTATTACAATGAGGTAACTGTACCAAAGGGAGAAGATAAAATCGGTTCATATTTTATGGCCAATGGTTTTGGAGAGGGCTACTTCGGGATACAGGTGAACTCGGAGACCGAACGACGTATTCTTTTTTCCGTTTGGAGCCCCTTCCATACGGATGATCCCAAAAGTATTCCAGAAGATCAAAAAATCCATTTATTGAAGAAAGGAAAAGACGTGCATACAGGAGAATTTGGTAACGAGGGATCTGGCGGGCAGAGTTACCGTAAATATTTCTGGAAAGCGGGTGAAACCTATAAATTCTTGTTGAAAGGTGTTCCAGATGGAAAAGGAAATACAGACTATACCGCTTGGTTTTTTGTGCCTGAGGAAAATGCATGGAATGTAATTGCTAGTTTCAAACGTCCGCAAACAAATACATATTTAAAAAGATTTCATAGTTTCTTAGAGAATTTTAGTCCGAATCAGGGGTATTTAGGAAGACAGGTGGAATTTAAAAATCAATGGGTTTATGATGGTCAATGGCGCGCTGTTCAATCCGCTTCATTTAGTGTCGATAATACCTACCGTGCTCATCAACGTATTGATGCTATGGGTGGAACGACAAAAAATGGCTACTTTTTAAGAAACGGAGGTTTCTTTAATGAGATTGTTAAACCGGGCAGCAAGTTTGACCTTGTCAATAAAAATACTGCACCGAAAATTGATTTTGAGAAATTACCATAATACATCGATATAATTCTGTTTTTCTTTTAAATATTTAGTAATTTGGTAACGATTAATAAATATTATAAATGAAGAAACTTGTTTTTGCACTGTTTATGCTTTGTGGTTCGCATACTTTTGGTCAATCCATGAAGATTACGTCTAATGGTTTTGTTGATATGACTGATCTGACCAAGAAATATGTCATTATTGACTTTCCAGGTATTTCGAGAGAGCAACTTTTTAAAGAAATGATCAAGTTTATAAATGCAAACTATGAAAGGCCTGAGGAAATTACCAATGTTATAGCGAATGAACAAATCGTTATCAACGGACATGATTGGCTTAAAGTTGAGCATGGATATCTTGTTGGGGGACTAAATGCCCAATATATTTATAAATATGATCTGCAATTCAGAGATGGAAAGATTCGATTTGAACCGATTTTTGATCACATAAAATATAGGTCAAATGAAACTTTAAGCTTAATTGGTAAAAAGTCTTGGACAGCAGGTACAAGTGGTCTTTTTACTGAAAAGAGGAAAGTAATCAGTAAGAGGGAAGTGCTCTTAATTGACAAAAAAATAAATGAATTTATTCAATCGATAAAGGATAAACTTACATCAGTTAACGGCAAAGATTGGTAGTAAACAAGAGAGTCGCATTAGAATGCGACTCTCTTGTTTTTAAATGACTATTTTTCGGAGAGTTTAATATCTCGTTCTACTGATACATTATCGCCGGTAACGGCATTTCCCTCTTTATCTACCAGGGTTAATTTTACTTTGTTATTCCCCATAGGTAAGCCCTTAATCTCATAGGGACCCCATTTGTCCAAAGTAAAAGTTTGACCGTTAATATCCGCACTAATTTTGTTGCCGTCCGGAGCAATACTTGTGTTGACCAGATAGAAATCTAAAAGGACATTTTTGGTTTCATCACCTTTGTATTCTCCTTTTGGACGAGAATAGAATAAGGATGCTTCTTTAGGTGTTGGCTCCTGTGTCAATTTACCCGTTGCATCTATCTTGAATTTAATCAATTTTGAGGCCTCAGCTGTTTTAATGGATTCGTGATAAGACCGCGACAAAAACGATAGGAGATAATGTTCAGAATTTAGAGCCAAAGTAACACTATGTTCCGGTTTATATAATGCAGTATATGGTTTATTGTCCAAAATAAAGTGGATATGCTGCCCATCATGCGAGTTCGCCATATGAGCTGCATGCTCGTCCGCTGTCATTTCAGTAAGCTTAAAGTTGCTAACATTATATTTCACGGTAACTTTTGCGGAGTCTGTACCTGCTTTTTCAGCGCTTATGGAAGAGATTCCTAGACTCGCTCCTGGAAATTGTTTTGAATCTGCAATTGGACTAACGGAAATGGAATCCATTTTCTGTGCAATACTCGTTTCGGTACCACCCATTGAATCTGTATGGTCGGTGCCCTTTTTGGTTGAATTATTACATCCAATAGCTCCGATTAATAAAGTTAATGCGGCGGTAATGCCGGTAATTCTGTAGTATTTCATGATCTTTTTATTTAAATTTTTAACACTCAGCATCTTAAATAACAATTGTGCAGGATCTTTTGTTTGTAGTAATGGTAAAACAAGGTTTTGATTGTAGGAATATGTTATATTCAGCTGGAATAAAACTTTTCTAATTGTTCCTGGAAGCAGGTAAGAGCCAGAGCAATCAGAACCTATTATTTGGACAAATAAATATTTTAAAAAAATATTCATATTAGATGTAATAAATAGAATGCTTGAGATGTCTTGCTTATATAGAATGTAAAAATGGTAAAGGAAATGATATAGCGTGTATTTAAAACGAATAAAGAAAAATTAGGTAAGCAGGTTTGTACAATCAAAATCTCAAATCTAGCATCTCAACACTAAATACTAAAATGAACCAAGAACAATTTAAAGATACCGTTTTCGTCCATAAGGATAAGCTATTTCGCTTTGCGAAACGGATCTTGGTTGATGAAGATGAGGCGTTTGATGCGGTTCAAAATGTGATGATGCGTCTATGGCAGGGGAAAGATAAATTGTGCCAATATAAAAATTTAGAGGCATTTTGCATGCAGAGTGTTAAAAATGAAGCACTAAACCGGATAAAAAGAGATAAAGTCCGTACAGATTTTGCCGAACAATATCAGATTATTTCAACAACAGAAAATTCTGTTGGAAATACGAAAGAAATAATTTTAGAGATGATCAACTCGCTGCCTGAGAAGCAGCGTCTTGTAATGCACCTACGCGATGTGGAGGATTATGATATAGAGGAGATCGGTGAAGTGTTGGAAATGGGGGAGTCTGCTGTTAGAGTTAACCTGATGCGGGCCAGACAGAAAGTAAAGGAGCAGTTGACAAAATTATTTAATTATGAAAGCTTCCGGATTTATTCAAATAAAAAATAGATCCAATAGCTATCTCAATAGTGAAACTCAAATTTGTAATGATGAAAAACAGAAGATTAGAGGAATTGAAAGATAAATACTTTGATGGCAAGTCGTCATCGGAGGAAGAAAGGGAACTGAAAAAATCGGATGAACTGTTCTTTCAGCTATTGGATCAGGAAAAGGATGTGAAAATGGACTGGTCGTTTGAGGATTTTGAAAATCAAGTCAAAGCAGATAAAAAAATCATCAGATGGCGAGACAATATCTGGATAAAATATGCTGCTGCGGCAATTCTCCTGGCGGTTATGGGATTAACTTTTTATCTGAATCAAGAGCCAGCTATACAGCCGTCGGTACTTGCTAATAAAGAGATAAAAGAACCTCAAAGACCGTCGACGAAGGAGGTGACGGAGAACAGTGAAGCAACAGTTCATTCGGATGTGGAGACCATAACAAGCAGGGACAGGAAACGAAGTGCAATGCTCACGTCAAATACTTCGAAGCGTTCCAATCAGCGCCTGCAATCAAAGAGAATGATAGCGAAAAAGAAGAAGGTTGTCCAATCTTTGCAGCAAATGGAGGAAGGATACCGAGCGGATTATGTTGTATTAAACGGTAAACCTGTTGCCAACGAAGAGGAGGCTGTAGAACTGACGCTCCGTTCATTGGGATTATTGGCAAATAATCTGGAAAATGGAGTAGATAAAGCAATGAATATAAAACAAATGTCAATATCGATTAACTAAAACAATATGAAAGGATTATTAATAGCTTGCCTTTTACTTGTAGCAAGTATGGCAAACGCACAGATTTCCAAGTTAGATAAACTTTTCGAGCAATATCAAGGGAAAAAAGGAGTAACGACGCTTAAAATTGGAGCC
>Ga0065704_10000760_pt1 | contig 14436 bp, 12 predicted proteins | sample SwiRhicommuniRL2_FD_59091 | JGI IMG/M metagenome (GOLD analysis project Ga0065704, IMG submission 59091) | Switchgrass rhizosphere bacterial communities from Rose Lake, Michigan, USA - RL2 v2 (version 2) | ecosystem: Host-associated > Plants > Roots > Rhizosphere > Soil | place: East Lansing, MI
TTGCTCGGCCCAGTATTGCTGGAGGGCGAGGATCAAGTCTTGGAAGGTACGCACGGCTGGCGTAGGCTGGCTCACGAAATTCACCTGTTTCTTGGGCTGCGATTTAAAGAGCGGGAGTATACCCGATTCGTTCGTGCGCACGCCCCCTGGAGCCTTATGCCACGCTGCTTTTGGTGTTCTGACGATCCGTTGTACATGGCTTATCACGATCAGGAGTGGGGCACGCCGCTGCGCGATGCGCAGGGTTTGTTCGAGTTGCTTTTGCTCGAAGGGTTCCAGGCCGGGTTGTCCTGGATCACCGTTTTGCGCAAACGCGAGCGTTACCGGGAGGTGCTGTACGGCTTCGATGTACAGCGGGTAGCGCAGATGAGCGACGCCGAAATCGATGAACTGATGCTCGACCCCGGCATCATCCGCAACCGCCTCAAGCTCAAGGCCGCCCGCCGCAACGCCCAGGCCTGGCTGGCGTTGGAAGACCCGGTGACGTTCCTCTGGTCGTTCGTGGGCGACAAACCCATCATCAACCATTTCAAGGACCGCACCGAAGTGCCGGCCATCACGCCCGAGGCGCTGGCGATGAGCAAAGGCCTGAAGAAAGCTGGATTTACTTTCGTCGGACCGACCATTTGTTATGCGCTGATGCAGGCCTCGGGCATGGTCATGGACCACACCCAGGATTGCGACCGCTACGCCGAGTTGGTAAACGGCGGTTAGAATAGCCGGCTCGCAACACGGCCCATACATTCAGGAGTGACCTGTGGATAAGTTGAAAGGCGCCTTGCTGGTCGGCGCTCTGCGGTTGTTTGCGCTGCTGCCCTGGCGGGCGGTGCAAGCGGTGGGCTCGGCCATTGGCTGGTTCATGTGGAAGCTGCCCAACCGCTCCCGCGACGTGGTGCGGATCAACCTCGCCAAGTGTTTTCCCGAGATGGACCCGGCCGAGCGCGAACGCCTCGTTGGCCAGAGCCTCAAGGACATCGGCAAATCCCTGACCGAAAGCGCCTGCGCCTGGATCTGGCCGGCCCAACGCTCCATCGACCTGGTGCGTGAAGTCGAAGGCCTGGAGGTGCTGAAAGAAGCGCTGGCCTCCGGCAAGGGCGTGGTCGGCATCACCAGCCATTTGGGCAACTGGGAAGTGCTCAACCACTTCTATTGCAGCCAGTGCAAACCGATCATTTTCTACCGTCCGCCCAAGCTCAAGGCGGTGGATGAATTGCTGCGCAAACAGCGCGTGCAACTGGGCAACAAAGTCGCAGCATCCACCAAGGAAGGCATCCTCAGCGTCATCAAGGAAGTGCGCAAGGGCGGCCAGGTGGGCATCCCTGCCGACCCGGAACCGGCCGAATCCGCCGGTATCTTCGTGCCCTTCTTCGCCACCCAGGCCCTGACCAGCAAGTTCGTACCGAACATGCTCGCCGGCGGCAAAGCGGTCGGCGTCTTCCTCCACGCCCTGCGCCTGCCGGACGGCTCCGGCTACAAAGTCATCCTCGAAGCCGCGCCGGAGGCCATGTACAGCACCGACACCGAAACGGCCTGCGCCGCCATGAGCCAAGTGGTGGAGCGCTACGTACGGGCCTACCCGAGCCAGTACATGTGGAGCATGAAACGCTTCAAGAAACGCCCGCCGGGCGAGGCGCGGTGGTACTGAAGGCCTGTTGCTTGGGTGTGGTGAATGCTTGATCGTAAACACCCAAGAACCCCTGTGGGGGCCGAGCGGCACATTCAACATCGATGCAAGCAGACCCACCGCCATCGCGAGCGAGCTCGGCTCCCACAGGGATTTGTGATGAATGCGATATCTGTGAGCAATCCGGAACAACTGTGGGAGCCGAGCTTGCTCGCGATAGCGGCCTGACAGGCGCCGCATATTGAACTCCTAGCAGCCCCAACCGGGCTAACGTATTCCCCCAGGCAAACCCGACGGAGACCGAATGGATAACGCTCCCGGCAAACGCGTCATCGTCATCGGTGCGGGCATCGTAGGCGCATCCCTGGCCTACCATCTGGCGACCAAAGGCGCGAAAGTCACGGTGGTCGAGGCCGAAGGCATCGCGTCAGGCGTGACCGGCAGCTCATTCGCCTGGATCAACACCTCCCATGGCGAACCCGACCCCATTGCGCCATTGCGCGGTGCTGCCATCCAGGAATACCGCCGACTCGAAACGCAACTGCCCGGCCTGAAGATCCGCTGGACTGGCGCCCTATCTTACGGCCCGAGTTCAACAGCGTCGGCAAGCCGGATATCCCAATCACAGATCCGTGAACTTGAGCCAAACCTCAAGAATCCTCCTCAACAAGCTTCGTATGCGGCGGAAGAAGGAGCGCTGGACGCCGTAGCAGCAACCCATGCGCTGATCGCCGGCGCCCAGGCCAACGGCGCGAAAGTGCTCACTCAAACGCCGGTTCTCGGCTTTAAAACCCAGGGTTCCAGCGTGTGGGGCGTTGAAACCACCACGGGCGTCATTGAAGCCGATATCGTCGTATTGGCAGCCGGCACAGGCATCACGAAGCTGGCCGACCTGCTTGAAGTCTGCCTGCCCATCGACGCCTCCCCGGCAATTTTCATCCGCTACACCTCGCCACCCAACCTGGTACGCAGCCTCATCTCCAGCCCTGAAATGGAAGTGAGGCAAACCCCAGAGGGTGCGTTGCTGGCGGCCGAAGACTACCTGGACGACGCCTTGGAAAACCAACCGTCGGAGATCGCGCTGCGCACCGCCAACGCCATAAAAAGCGAGCTTCACGGCGTTGTCTCCCTGGATCTGCAATCGGCTCGTGTCGGATACAGACCAATGCCTGCCGATGACATCCCCATCATTGGTTATCTTCCGCAGGTTGGCGGTGTATACGTGTGCGTCATGCACCCCGGCGTAACCCTGGCCGCGATCGTGGGTCGTCTTGCCAGTGAAGAGATCGTCGGCGACAAGGCTTGCTCGGCCCTCAACCCCTGTCGTCCGGATCGATTTTTCCAAGCTTGGTGAGGGTTGAATGGCCTAAGTTCGCTTACTCCCAAATCAGCCAAGGACGCGTCAAATTCCTGAAAGCGTTGACCAAAACCTTTCGTTCATTAGACTGGGCATCGTTGATGTACTTTAATTCGCGTTCAATTTGACTAACGTAAGTTCGGGGTATTCCCGCTATAGCTGCTAGCTCTTCTTGTGAAAGATTAATAGGTTTTGTTGACGACCCGACCTTGAATACAGGCCCGTCATACCCACCCCTCACCATAAAGCAGTCAGTAATTAAAGCGTCATAAACCCAATGAATAACTACTGCCAAGAGCAGTCTATTTCTGCGCTGTCTTGCTAGCCATAAGTCGAATACAGCCTTCATGAACTGAGCCTTATAGTGCGCGACGCAAAAACAATCTCGACCTTGAATTGATCCTGGATAGTTTAGATGTCGCTAAAAAGAGTTAAGGCTAAAGCGCTTCCAATCACTGAGGAGTTGTTGCAACTACTACGGGCCACGCAACACGCTCAGACCGTATGGAGCGTCACCGTCAATGATATTGACGCGTCATGTGATGAGGTATGGCTTGCTCGGATGTGGGAGGTCGAGGGCCTCGAAGTCCGATACAGAGCCTGCCAAGACCGGCTGTTTCTTTATCTAAAGCAAGTCATCCAGATCTGAATCTTCCGTTACACACTGTACGGTTTCCAGTGCTCGCAACATAGGTGCGGGTCCACCAGAATTGAACGATCGTGAACATTCGACTAAAGAACTAGACAGTTTTTTGGTGTTTGAAAACTACCCCTTAGTTTCGAAATAGACCACTCTTGAAACGCCGACAGGCTGGGCGCTGTATCCTTTCAGCCATGCTTTAGCCCAATAGCCCTGGATATCACTATATTTTCTACATTTGAGGACGAGTTGTGCTCCAGAGCACTTCGGTTGCCACTCTAAAAACTAAAGCATTCAGGTACATGGTCGACACTCAGGACGCCATTTCCAATCCATCTGAGTTACAAATGGAGTCTTTATGTTTGACTGGATCAGCAACATCCGTGTCAGCGCGAAATTAAGCTTGGGCTTCGGCCTGGTACTAGGGCTTGCGTTGTTACTCGCTTCCACGGGTTGGTACGCCATTGCGACGTTGACCGACCGCGGCGTTAAAATCGAAAAAATTGCTCAAATCAGCGATTACACCAAAGACCTGCGAATCAGTCGTTTACGTCTAGGTGCAAACCCTCAACCAGATGCCTATCAACCGCTGCAGAAAATTCTGGACAATCTGGCAGCCCATCTGCAAAGCATCAGGGACCAGTTCACTTCCCCGATTGACCAAGAGCTGATTCAACAACAGAACACATCCGTCAGAGAATACGGACAACTGCTGCTTGATCTGGCCAAACCCAATGCCGACCAAGTGTCCATCTATAAACGTATGGGGCAACTGGGTGATCTGTTGCTTGATACGACGCAAAAGCTCATTGACTCGCAAAATACCAAGCGCGATGCCGACGCCGCGTCTGCCAAGGTTCTGCTGAGTCTTGTCGCTGCCTTGACGTTGCTACTGGGTGCACTCGCAGCGTGGATCATTACCCAACAAATCGTTAACCCACTGCAGTACACGCTACAGGCCGTGAATCGTATTGCCAGGGGGGATTTGAGTGAGCCCGTGCAGGTCAATCGGCGTGATGAGTTGGGTCAGCTGCAATCAGGTCTTCAGCAGATGATGCTCAACCTTCATGAGCTGATCGAGGGCATTCGATCCGGCGTCATTCAGGTTGCCAGTGCCGCCGAACAGCTGTCGGCGGTCACCGAGCAAACCAATGCGGGCGTCAATAATCAAAAAAACGAAACGGATCATGTCGCCACCGCGATGAGCGAAATGACCGCAACGGTGCAAAACGTCGCTCGCAATGCTGAAGAGGCCTCAACTGCCGCGTCCGCCGCGGATCAGCAAGCCTATGAGGGAGAGCGAATCGTGAGCGAGGCCATTGCGCAGATCAAGCGCTTGGCCGAAGAGCTCAATCAGTCGGCTGATGCTGTACGCCATCTCCAGGAACAAAGCGAAAAAATCGGCGGGGTGCTCGATGTGATAAAGGCGGTGGCCCAGCAAACCAATCTGCTGGCGCTGAACGCGGCCATTGAAGCCGCACGCGCCGGCGAGGCTGGCCGTGGCTTTGCGGTGGTAGCAGACGAGGTGCGCAGTCTTGCCTTACGCACCCAGCGTTCCACTGAAGAAATTGAAAGTCTGGTGGCCGGTGTACAGAGTGGTACTCATGCCGTTGCCTCAGGCATGGAAAGCAGCCAGCTGTTGAGCGAAAGCAGCGTGGAATTTACCCATCGTGCGGTAAGCGCCTTGGAAAACATCACGAGTAAAGTATCGATCATTCAAGCCATGAATCAGCAAATCGCCACTGCAGCGGAGCAGCAAAGCGCAGTCGCCGAGGAAATCAACCGCAGTGTCATCAACGTTCGCGACATCTCTGAGCAGACGGCAAGCACTTGCGAGGAAACTGCTTCTTCAAGTACCGAACTCGCACGGCTGGGTCATGAACTGGAAAGGCTGGTAGGACGCTTTAAAGTGTAGACGTGGCAGAGATGGCGCCGTTTTGCACCCGCAATACCTCAGGTATCACGGGTACCGGCGCCAGCTGTGTTCCTTCTCTGCCCTCAACCCCTGCCGTCCGGATCGATTTTTCCAAGCTCGGTGAGAGAGAAATGGCCTAAGCTCGCTTACTCCCAAATCAGCCAAGGAAGCGACAATGGGCATTCAAGGTAAAGACCGTCAGATCGATAACATCGAGTTCAATGTCAGCGACATCGCCCGCAGCAAAGCCTTCTATGCAAGCGTGTTCGGCTGGAGTTTCGTCGACTACGGCCCGACCTATACCGAATTCAGCGACGGTCGCCTGACCGGTGGCTTCACGACTGGCGAACCTGTGCGCCCGGGCGGCCCGTTGATCATCTTGTATGCGGATGACCTTGAGGCTACCCAACTCAGGCTCAAGGCCACAGGAGCGACCATCAGCCGTGAAGTGTTCGCGTTCCCGGGGGGCCGACGTTTCCACTTTATCGATCCGGATGGCTATGAACTGGCCGTGTGGTCGGCTTCCTGATGGTTGATTGATCACGAGGAGGCGCAAAGCCTCAATCGTGTCCATGATTAAGGGCCTGCGATATCGGCGACGTTGGGATGCACAGCCATCTCTAAATCCGTCGGACTACCGTCCAGTCAGAAATATCGCACTTCCTCTGGTTCATTAATCAAGGAGTCCCCCTCATGAACATCGACTTCACCGGCCGTCACGTGTTGGTCACTGGGTCCACCAGCGGTATTGGGTTTGCGACAGCCAAAGGCTTCCTGGAAGCCGGCGCCCAAGTGGTTATCAACGGTCGCAGCGCAAGCAGCGTGGAGGATGCGTTGCAGCGCTTGGGCGCCCTCGCTTCAAGGGCCGATGGCTTTGTTGGCGATCTGAGCAACGCGCCGGGCTGCCAGGCACTGATCGCCAAATACCCACGCTTCGATATCGTCATCAACAACCTGGGCATTTTCAAACTGGAAGACTTTTTCGAGACGCCGGACAGCGAATGGCTGCGCTTCTTTGAAACCAACGTGATGTCCGGCGTGCGTGTTTCCAGGGCCTACGCACCGGGCATGGTCGAGCGCGGTTGGGGGCGGATTGTGTTTGTCTCGTCGGAATCCGGCGTGAACATTCCCGCTGACATGATCCATTACGGCTTCACCAAAACCGCCCAACTCTCAATCGCTCGCGGCCTGGCCAAGCGCCTCGCCGGCACGGGCGTGACGGTGAACTCGGTGCTGCCGGGGCCGACGCTTTCCGAAGGCGTTGCCCAGATGCTCCAGGCAGACGTCGAGCGCACCGGGGACAGCCTGGAAAAGGTCGCGGCAGATTTCGTCAACCAGCACCGCAGCACCTCGATCATCCAGCGCGCGGCGCGCGTCGAGGAAGTCGCCAACATGATCATCTACGCCAGCTCGGAACAGGCCTCGGCCACCACCGGAGCGGCGCTTCGTGTTGATGGTGGGGTGGTGGATAGTATCGTTTAGGATCCTGGGACACGTTGCAAAAAAACGCCGCTTCCTCATGAGAGATAAGCGGCGTTTTTTCTTTTGGAAGCAACATGGGGTGATTCGACCGGTTTTCGGAGCGGTGAAGGGATTGTTCAGCCCACTCTGTTTTCCATCAGGCGATCGGAGCCGCCTTCGGCTACGCGGTTTTCGATGAGTCGATCGGAGCCGCCTTCAGCTACGCGGTTTTCGATGAGTCGATCGGAGCCGCCTTCAGCCACACGGCTTTCGATCAGGCGATCCGAACCTCCCTCGGCGAACGTAGGTTGAACAGAAGAAGTCGCGAACGCATTGCCGAGCGACAGTGCCAGAAGCGAGCCAACAAGAGTTTTGCCGAGAGTGTTCATGTCCTGATCCTTTTTATTCGTAGATGAAGTGAGTTAGACGGTGACGTGCAAACGGACATCGACGTTGCCGCGTGTCGCGTTGGAGTACGGGCAAACCTGGTGAGCCGCATCGACCAGCGCTTGAGCATCGGCTTGATCCAGACCTGGCAAGTTGATGTGCAGGTCGATGTCCAGGCCGAAACCGCCAGGGATCTGGCCGATACCGACATGTGCCGTGATTGAAGCGTCAGCAGGAATGCTGCGTTTGCTTTGGCTGGCGACAAACTTCAATGCGCCAATGAAGCAGGCGGAGTAACCGGCAGCGAACAACTGCTCAGGGTTGGTGGCTTCACCACCGGCGCCGCCCAAGGCTTTTGGAGTAGCCAGTTTCACGTCGAGAATCTTGTCGCTGGAAACAGCACGGCCATCACGGCCACCGGTGGAGGTTGCGACTGCGGTGTAGAGAACGTTCATCGTGTTTCCTCTTTTGCTGATTGGTCTGATCAATGTTTTTTGGTTTGCGCTAAATGTTTGCGCGCTAACAAGTTGCGATAAAGTTAACGGATGAATAATTAGCGCGCAAGATAAATTTTGAGAAAATTGCTAATCCAGAATTAACTAATTGATCTAAAAAGAAATTTATTTTTAGGCCCTGCAATATCGCCAGCCCGCGTGAGCCGCGAGGTGAGCCAAGGGGAAGGAGGTGCTAGGGGGGATCAGCAGGACCAGCGCAATTGCAGGCCTTCAAAGAGAGGGAAATTCATAAGCAGAATGTTGGGTTTCGATCGTCCCAACGCTCTGCGTGGGAACGCCGCCAGGGACGCTCCGCGTTCCGCTTTTGGAAAGTGACGCAGAGCGTCACGGGATGCATACCCACGCAGAGCGAGGGCACGATCAAACGCGGGATCAGGGAAAAGTAAAAAAAACCGCCGAATTGGCGGTTTTTTTGGTTTCGCGCAGGGCAAAGCCAACCCGACTAAGCAACCGCCACTCGATTACGCCCCAACGCCTTCGCTCGATACAGGGCTTTATCCGCATCGTTCATCAAGCTGTGAAGATCCTTATTACAAGCCTCCGTCGATGCGACGCCAAGGCTGGCTGAGATATGGTGAACAGGCTCGATCGTCAAACCTGCAATCGTATCGATGAGCCGTTCTGCAATCTGGGTAGCAACCTCAATGGAAGTGTCCGGGAGCAGAATGGCGAACTCTTCGCCCCCGAGCCGACCGTGGATATCGGTTGCCCGAAACGACGAACTGATGACCGTCCCCATCTGGCGCAAAACCTGATCGCCGACCTGATGGCCGTAGGTGTCGTTGATGTGCTTGAAGTGATCCATGTCCAACATGACCGCGCACAACCCTTGCCGCTTGGCCTTGCACTCGTTGTAAAGCTGCTGGGCATGCTCGAAAAATGCCCGTCGACTCTTCAGGCCGGTCAGTTCATCGGTTTGTGCGGCGCGGGTTGAAATGCTGTTCGCCTGTTCCATTTCACGGGTGAGTCGAAAGGCGATTTCCAGTGCCTGAGACATTTTGTGCGTGGCGCGGGCCGCAAATGCCGTGAATACCAAAATCGAAAGGGCCATGCCGACTTGGATCGGGGACGGTTGAAACAGCAGCCAGATCGTGCACGGCAACAACACCACGCCGATGGAAACCAGTGTCATATCGCGATAGGCCGAGTAGCAGGACACCGCACTGACGGACATCCCGACCGTAAAAAGCATGACCAACGCCTGCGACAACAAATCGTCCGCCGGCATGAGCACAAACGCCCCACCGCCCCAGATGCTGGCTGACAGCACCAGCGTGACCCAGTATTTGCGTTCCCAATGTTGAGGCGTGCGCTGACTTTCGTCGCTGCGGAAATAGGCAACGAACATCGCGATACGCACCAGCGTCGATGCGGTCAGGATGGCCAGCCACCAAAAAATAGCGCTGTGCTCAAAACGATCCCAACACAGCCAGCTCAGCATGATGGCAGCCAGGTAACTACCCAAAACCGCAGAAACGGATTGGCGAAACAGTTGCTGCAATCGGTCAGTTCGAACCTGCTCGGCTATTACAAAATCCTGGCCATTGCGCAATCTTGGGCCATACATTTGAACCACCTGGTTATGACGCAACAAAAAAACGATTGTGGCACCCTGCCACCAATGCAAACAACTGAATTACTGTGAAGATGAGATTTAGCGAAACATCTCGCTGTCCCGCCCGCTGGGATCTTCGCCTCGCTGGCGTAACTCCCCGAGCCTGAAGAGTGTGTGGCCTGCACCAGGCATGAAAAAAGGGGCAAGGGCGAGTTGAGTCGTTGTTGGCGAATCGGGTGTTGAATAGCGTTGAGCCGCGATAGCGGGTGAACCCGCCAAAGAAAAACCCGACGTTTTACGTCGGGTTTTTCAGCGAGGGCAAGTTGTTTACGGCTTACTCGACTTGCGACAGCTTGGCGTCGTCGCAACCGGCGGCACGGCACTCGCGCTCGACAGCTTTGAGGATGACGATACGCGCCTCGGTCTTCTCGTTGGCACAGTCCAGGTAGAGCAGGCCATCGTTGGAACAGGCGCTGTCACGATTTTTGATCCACTGGATTTGAGCGGCTTTCACTTTTTTCTTTTGATCCGGGTTCAGCGCACTCATCGTCTTCTTGTATTGATCATTGATGTCCTGATCCGACTGAACCATTTTCAGCGATGCGCAATAGGTTCTGTCATAGGCGTTTCTAGGGTTATCGCAACTCATCGCAGATGCCGATGCTGATGCCATTGCCAGCAATGTCCCAACCAACAAAGACTTGATCACTTACTTCTCTCCCTGAATGCCCTCTATTGATTAGAGGTCGCGGCGGGGAATTTATCATGCGGGTTGTAGAACAATGAAGCAGATCCTAGGGTTCGTTCGGCCTGAACAAGGGGCAAATGCGAGTGTCATCCAGTCAGGCGTTTGCCCGCACTTGATGGTGGCTGTGCGCAAGGCGCCTTCGAGTGCGCCGGGTTTGCTTTATTTCACCTACCGGTCGGTCCTTTCCGATAGAGGTGATAACCAGGCCGAGAAGCAGGAAGCATCGCTATTGTTGACCGACCTGCACCTGAGGACCTCTCAAGGTATCGCAGCCTGGTGAACACGTATCGCAAGCTGCTCCAAATCGCTGAGATCGGTTGAAGGTCTCCCGGCGACCTTGGCCGCCTCGTCCCAGCGGCGCAAACGCAGGCTGTCGGCAAACAGCGGGTCGGCCTCGAAAGCTTCGGCCTCAGGGGGCGTCATCGGTCCGCCCTGCCAGTGCAGCGTTTGCCGGCTGGCCTCACTCAACCCTGCCAGATAAGCCGGTTCGCGCCAGCTCAGGTAACGCTTGGCGTCAACATGCCGCGCCACCAGCCCCGCCAGGCGCTGGGAGAAGCCCAACCCCAACAGCCAGTTTGCGCCCACCCGCTCGTGGCCTCGACGGCCCAGGCCGGCCATTGAGTTTTCCGTCGTCAGCGGCGCACAGAAGTGCCCGACGTCGTGGCAGAAAGCGGCCAGCACCAACTCCTCGTCTGCCCCTTCGTCACGTGCCAGCTCGGCGGCCTGGACCATGTGTTCGAGCTGGCTGACCGCCTCGCCGATGTAGTCCGCCTGCGCCTGCTGGCGGCACAGGGCAAACAGTTCGGCCACCGCCTGCTCCGCGCTCATGCGACGCACGCCTGCGGCCATTCTTCTTCGCCGAGCAGCGCCGCCAGGCTGCGCTCGCCGAGGCCTAGGCCGACGCTCATGCCCAGGCCGGTGTGCATCAGTACGGCGCTGACACCTGCTCCGGCTTGCACCACGCTGAACGGGCCGGGCCCGCGCGAGCCGTATACGCCCTGCCAGCGTTCCAGCACCTGCAGCTTGCCGCCCAGGGTGTGCTCGGCCAGCGCCAGCATGAGGTCGTCCACGGCCTCGGCATTGAACGGCGAGGCGTCGCTGCCGTAGTCGTGGGAGTCGCCGATGATCAACTCGCCATGGGGCGTCGGGCTGACCAGCAGGTGGATGCCGTGGGTTTCCAGTTCCGGCTGCTCGCGGCGGATCTGCGCGCGAATGGCCTCGGCTTCCGGCAGATCGGCGAAAGCGCCGTAATGCACGCAGCTGAGTCCGGTGAGCGCCGCGTGCTGCAGGTCCAGCGGCTGTTGCAGGCGGGCGCGCAGCATCTGCAAGCGACACACCGAAGGCTGGAGTGCGGCCAGCGGCTCGGCCAGCAAGGTCTGATAATCGTGTCCGGAGCAGACCACGATGTGCCTGGCGCTGAAACTTCCGGCGCTGGTCAGGGCGCTACCTGGTTCGACGTCACGCACCAGGGTGGAGAAGTGGAACTGCACGCCCAACCCGCGCAGGTAATCGACGATCTGCGGCAGCGCCTCACGGGAATACAGCTGCTGGTCGTCGAGGCCATGCAGGGCGGCACGATGGTGGGCGAAACGTCCGCCGTACAGCCCATTCAGGGCGGCGCCGCGCAGTAGCTCGACGCGGTAGCCCTGCTCACGAGCGCGGCCCGCGCAGAAGGCTTCGAGCAAGGCTTCTTCGGCTTCGCTGCGTGCAAACAGCAGTGAGCCCTGTTGCTTGAGCTGCAGGCCGGCGGCCTGGCCCAGTTCGGCCCACAGGCCGCGGGACTGGCGGGCCAGGTCGAGCATCACGCCGGGTGCCTGGCCAGTGACCAGGGCCTGGCCGAAGTTGCGGATGGAGGCGCCGAGCGGCGTGTGGCTGCGCTCGAACACACGTACCTTGAGGCCGCGCTTGGCGCCGGCCCAGGCATGGGCGAGGCCGAGCATGCCGGCACCGACGATCAACAGATCGCAGTCGTGCTGACTCATGGGGAAACTCCTGGAACGAAAAAGGCGGCCGCCAACGCAGCCGGATGAATCAACGTGCAGCACCGATTGGCAGAACCCCTCTGGCAAGGCTGGCGGGCGAGCCGTACAGCAGACCCGCGTCACACCGCCAACAGGATTCTGCCGGCCACGTCACTGGGCGACAGGTTCGGACTTGCCGTCGTAGCGCTTGCGCCATTCGGCGAGGATCTTGTCGCGGTTTTCCGAGGCCCAGGCGAAGTCGTTCTTGATCAGGCGCTGCTCGTAGTCGGCGGGCAGTTCCTGGAAGCGCTCGGCGATGCCCGGCTGGGCCAGCACGGCGAAATTCGCCTTGTACAGGTCCATGGCCTCGCGGCTGGCGGAGAAGTCGGCGAGCTTCTTCGCCGCTTCCAGCTGCTCGGTGCCCTTGATGATGCCGGTGGCCTCGATCTCCCAACCCAGGCCTTCCTTCGGCAGGACGATGTCCAGCGGCGCACCCTTGCGCTTGAGTTGCACAGCCGGGTACTCGAAGGAGATGCCGATGGGGAACTCGCCGGCGGCGGCCAGCTTGCACGGCTTGGAGCCGGAGTGGGTGTACTGGCCGATGTTCTGGTGCAGCTTGTCCATGTAGGCCCAGCCCTGGGGCTCGCCGAAGGTCTGCAACCAGGCGCTGACGTCGAGGTAGCCGGTGCCGGACGAAGCCGGGTTCGGCATGACGATCTTGCCCTTGTACACCGGGTTGGTCAGGTCTTCCCATTTGGTCGGCTTGGGCAGGCCCTGCTTCTCGGCCTCGATGGTGTTGAAGCAGATGGTCGCAGCCCACACGTCCATGCCGACCCAGGCCGGTGGGTTGGCGGTGTCGCGGTAGTTGGCGCCGATCTTGTCCAGGTTGGCCGGGGCGTAGGCTTCGAGCATGCCTTGTTGCTTGAGCACAGCCAGGCTCGAGCCAGCCAGGCCCCAGACAACGTCTGCCTGCGGACGATCCTTCTCGGCCAGCAGCTTGGCGGTGACAATACCGGTGGAGTCGCGTACCCACTTGATCTCGATATCCGGGTGCAGCTTTTCGAAGGCGCTCTTGTAGGCGGCCAGCTGTTCCACTTCGAGGGCGGTGTACACGGTCAGCTCGGTGTTGGCCTGGGCCTGCATGGCGCAAGCGGCGAGCAGGCCGGCGGCCAGAGCGGTGCGTTTGAACATGAAGAGCTCCTTGGTTGGCATTGCGTGGCGTTGGCTATTCGAATTCAGCTGGCTTGCGGACTCTCGCCCCGGGCCAGGCGAGCGTTGATCGCGTCGATCACCGGCGGCAGTTCGGCGAGGGTGTCGATCAGGTAATGCGGCCGGCTCGGCGCGAACAGCGCGTCGATGCGCGTGCGCTCGGCTTCGCGCTGCGCGGGCGTCAGGGCCTGGTACTGCGCCCAGTCAAGGCCCAGAAAGTTGCCGGAGAAGCGCAGCGCCACGGTCCACATGCCGGCGCTGCGGCCTTCGAGGATGCCCGGCTCGGTGTCGTCGACCTTGACGCAGGCAGCCACGTCGTCGAGGCCGAGGGCGATGACGTTGGCCAGCGCCTGGGCCGGGCTCGGCCGACCCTTGGGCACCTCGTCGGTGGCGACCACATGGTCCGGGCTATAGCCATTGGCGGCGGCCAGCTCGACCACCTTGTCCATCACCTGTTTGGGATAGCCGGAGCAGCTGCCGAGCTTGAGGCCGCGCTCGCGCAGCGCGGCGATACACGCCAGCGCGCCGGGGATCAGCGCCGAGTGCTCGCCGACCTTGGCGATCTGCAAGGGCATGAAGCGCTCATAAATTGCCGTCACATCTTCATCGCTCGGCAGACGGCCGAAGCGACGCTGGTAGCGCTCGGCAATCGCCGGCAGGTTGCACAGGGCGCGGATATGGTCCCATTTGCCCATGCCCATCGGCCCGCGCGCCTCCTCCAGGCTGATCTCGACGTCGAAACTGGCGAAGGCCTCGACGAAGATGCGGGTTGGCGCGAAGGAGCCGAAATCGACCACGGTGCCGGCCCAGTCGAGAATGGCGGCGTGCAGGCGGTCGGGGTGTTGGTAGTGCATGGCAGTCTCCAGGGTAATCAATGGCCGGCGGTCGTGCGCCAGGCTTGGGCCCGACGCAGCACACCGCGTGAGGCCCCCGCCAGCAGCAGCGAAACCGCGGCCGAGGTGAGCAGAATCAGGGTGGACATGGCGGCGGCGCCGCCGACGTTGCCGGCGTCGTCCATGTTCAGCACGGCGATGGCGGCGAGCATGCTGTCGGGGCTGTAGAGG
>Ga0065704_10070935_pt1 | contig 14434 bp, 18 predicted proteins | sample SwiRhicommuniRL2_FD_59091 | JGI IMG/M metagenome (GOLD analysis project Ga0065704, IMG submission 59091) | Switchgrass rhizosphere bacterial communities from Rose Lake, Michigan, USA - RL2 v2 (version 2) | ecosystem: Host-associated > Plants > Roots > Rhizosphere > Soil | place: East Lansing, MI
CGATATGGTCGATGCGGTAAAGATTTCCCTCTTGGCAGTCACGGCGGGGCTTCAGGACATGACCCCTGAAGAATTGGTAGTGGCTGCTGCGTGCTATAATTGCGTTCCGAAAGACATGCAAAAATCGGTGCAGAATTATCTTCTGTGTCAGATAGCCAACGCTGCATAGCCTATGCCCGTTTCATGCGATGCCCAAGACTTGGTGAATGGCGCAGCGTGTTTCTACTGCAAGAGTCCGAATCTGGATAACGTAGAAATATACCTGCTATGCGTAGTGGCTAATGGTGGTGTTGTTCCGCCTCCACCTGGAGGTGTCATTCTGGGCAATCCAGATGAAGATTGGGGTTTTGGAGATCCCGGTGGTGACTTTGTGTTCGGTGTTCCTGACTAATTTATGAAAAAGTTCCTTACGTTTTTGATGTGCATAGTGGCGGTGACAGGAATCGGAGCAACCATCCAATGGTATTCTCAGCAGCCGGTAACCACCACGTTCAAGAACAGCGACGTTATTGTATTGGAGACTACCGGACCTCAAGGTTACAAGTCTTTCACACTACTGAGCCTGAAGGGTGAGTTTGGAACGAATGGAGTATCCTATCAATACATTACAAATCTTACAGTTCTCAACGAGTTCCACGGAAAGACTTCGTTCAACTCCAATCTCTACGTCACAAATTTATTTCTTATCACTGCGACCAGCAATTACTACCTGTTCGACACTAATATCTACAACAACAACACTTACGTATCTAACTACTTTGTAACGAACGTAATCAACAACGCAGCCGTTTCGAACGCATTCTTCACCAATTTCTACCTGACAAATCTGTACCTGACAAATCTGACTGTCACCAACTACTACCAGGGAAGCACATTCCTGAGTGAGTACTTCAATACCAACATCTATATTAACGAGTTCGTCAGCAACTACTACGTCACGAACTTGTTTACGAATGTTCAGCAGATTACGACCAATCTGATCACGCAAAACACGATTACAAACATTACGCTGTTGACGGTATCGAACGCCTATTTCACCAATCTGTTCATCAGCCAGAACTTCACCAATTTCTATCTCTACAACACCAACATTTACAACGCGGATACATTCGTAAGCAATTACTTCACTACGAACGTGTTTCAGAACACGTACATGTCCAATTTCTTCCTTACCAACCTGATCTTTTACGATACCAACTACTACGTTACGTACGTTTCGACCACAAACTTCCTGTCGTACATAACTAACAATTTTGTCTCGAATTTCTTCAATACGAACATCTTCGTGAACAACTCGTATGTTTCGAACTACTTCACGACGAATTACAACCCGCTGATCCAGTATATCAGCAACTACACGTTCAATGTTGCTTGGCCGCTTACCAACGCGACACTCTACGGGACAACCACGTTCTCACCCGTAAGCGGAACGGCAGCGGGTAGGGTTAGCCTTTTAAGCTCAGGTGTAGAGACTATTTCTCTAGCAGCCTCAAATGGCGCGATAGCCGCAAATGCGGCTTGGTTCAAAACCAATCTATGGTCTGGGCCTACTAATAACCTTCCCATGAACGCGCAGGACCAGTATTACACCACGTCCACGGACATAAATATAACCAACTTAAATAACCTTCCTCCTGCTGGATACGGTGCTAATGTGTTGCTATCCGTAAGCAATTCATCGGCGGCAAACATTGTGTGGAGATTTCCGTCCACTATAAAAATTCCAGAAAACACAAATGCCGTGGTTGTGTCCAATGGAACATACGGAGAACTTTCACTTAAGTACAGTCCGGTGGGGCCGCATACCCAAGCTGTTTACCGCCAGTTTCCATGAAAACTCTCATTCTCATTGCGTGCTTAATCGCCGCATCGGTTAATGCCGCAGACCAAATCGTGATTTCAGGAGTCGGAAACTGGACCGGCACAATCACGCTAACTCTTAGCCTTGGAACGGTCACAAACCCAGTAAACGCTACCAATATCTGGGTGAACACCTATGGCGGAACTCAGGCTGATGAGGGGCTATCGGTTAAAACAGACGCCTCAAGCAATGTGTTCTTTGGAGGATACTTCTCTGCTACAGCCAACTTCGGTCAAGGCAACGTGACGGCTTCTGGGGGTGAGGATATTGTAATCGCCAAGTATAACTTTGGCGGAACCAATCAGTGGGTTAAGACGTTCGGGAGCACAAGTAGCGATAGGTGTGATGCGATTGCGCTGGATAGCTCGGGCAATGTTTACGCAGTCGGTTATTTCAATGGCACGATAAACATGGGCGGAACCAATCTTGTGTCTACCGGTGGGCGTGACGTGTTCATTGCCAAATACAACAATGCCGGAACGCATCAATGGTCACGCAAGTTCGGATCTGTTGGGGATGAAATAGCCTATGCAGTAACGGTTGATAGCTCTGGAGATGTATACATGTCTGGATTCTTCCAAGGCACATCCAACTTCGGAACTACGAACATGAGTAGTGCGAACAACGGGTTGGATACGTTTGTTGCGAAGTACACGGGGACTACCGGAGCGGGGGTATGGTCAAAGCGGTTTAGCCCAAACAACAGCGATGACATCAGTTATGGAATAGCAGCCTGCCCTGACGGTGGGCTGATGGTGTGCGGAGTGTTCCAGGGAACATGTAATTTCGGAGGAACAAACCATCCACCAACGGGCGGTTACAACATGTATATCGTAAAGTTGAGCGGGTCCACGGGTGGATGGATATGGGACTTTGCTTTTGGTGGCACTACAGACGATTTCGCGTATACGGTAGCGGTTGATTCCAGTAATAATGTTCTATTCGGCGGCTTCTTTAACGGAACGGTTAATTTCGGTGGAGGAAACATTACCACAGCGGGAAGTGCTGACGGAGTAGCCGTTAAACTGAATTCATCCGGTGCTTATCAGTGGGCAAGGCAATTGGGAGGTATAACTTCTGACACTGTAATGGGAACGGCATTTGACTCCAGTGGAAACGCTTTTGTTTCTGGAGCGTTCTCAAGTTCTGTGAATTTCGGAAGCGGTCCATCTTTAGTGAGTGCGGGTCAAAACGATGGATTCCTTGCAAAGTATAGTTCCGCAAACGTGCTTCAATGGGTTGACAGATTTGGAGGCACAGGATCAGAAGTTGCGAATTCTGTATCGGTGGACACTACGGGTTACGTGCTCTCAACAGGCTCATTTAGCACTTCTTTCAACTTCATGACAATTCCAGTCACTTCCGCTGGACTTGGGGACATCTATCTTTGGCGTCATATTCCATGAAACGACTACTCGCACTAGCCGCAGTCCTGCTTCCAGTATACTTGTTCGCTCAGGGATTCGGATCGTTCTCGCATGATCAACCGTATCTTTCGGCGGGTGCTTCCTCTGGTGTAGTAGCCCTTCCAATGTTGCCGGATATACGATTTAGATGGGTGGCTAGTGATGTTTCAGTTGATGGTCCGGTGACAAACTGGTTTGATAGAATCGCCAGTGTTCCACTATCCCAGACAGTAATAGCCCATAGGCCAACCAAATCATTAGGTGGAGTTTACTTCGCAAATGCAAGCGCAACAGATATTAGGGCAGTTACAAACACATCTGCCATGACGTTTAATTCAATATCGCAAGCCATATTGATTGTAACCAGTAACGCTCTCCCGGTTTTTACTGGAGCCAACAACTATGGAAATTTTTGGGTAGAGAATAGTAATGGATATGGATTTCGGCTAAAGGACAACAACGCAGGGAGCATAACTTGGGAATTTGATAATAATGGTGGAGCCGCTGCCGAAGCTACACTTGTAAACTTTGGTGCCTCTATGCCTCAGGGTGTTCAGGCTTTTTTGTATATGGGTTACACCCAAACAAATTGGGCAGCATTTACTAATAACTCTCTATCTATTTCCAATACTACTCCTGCACTTGGAGGTACTGCTCCGATTCTTGGTGTACTTGGACGAGGGGCATTATGGTCAAATAGTAGTTCGTTCAGGGGATACGTCATGGAGGTGGTTGTGTGGACTAATGCCATGAATTTTACTCCACAAATTATTAGCCAAGCATTCGATTATGTGACCAATACCTATGGGCATTTTAATCCATGAAGATGTGCGTTAAATGGTTTATCGCTTTCATCCTTGTGACCATCATGTGGAAACTTGCCTACCGAAGCGGAGAGATTAACGGGGAACATGGAATTGGCTATTGGGAAGGCTGGCAAGATGCTATGCTGCAAACTGATTACGGAAAGAAACCCTATGACTGCAACAAACGACCGCTAGAAGATTAACTATGAAAACCCTAAAACAAGTCCTACTGTTCACCATCGCAATTCTGGCTTTTTTTTTACCAGATACGATCTCTCAAGCGCAAGCCGCTGGACCAGCGACTAATGTCGTGACTCTGTTCTGGACAGCGGCACCCCCAACATCACCCGCTGTTCCATTCTTTTACGAGGTTCATCAGTCAACGAATCTAGCTCTTAATGTGTGGACTGTAATCGCCAACGTTCCTTCAAACACGCTTCAATTCAGCTTGAGCGTTGATAAAGACATGAAGTCGTTTAAGGTTCGAACGGTTAATTCCACCAATTCAATATGGGTTGGCGATTTTTCGAATGTCGCCAGTACAGCTTGGCCCGGTACCGGCGGCAATCTAGCAATACGTTTAGGGCCATAATATTTCCACCAATACCAGGAAGGTAAAGGCTTTCAGATGTCAGAAGAAACAACCCCAAAACTAATGAACAGCCTTAAGGTAGAAGAAACATCCATAGAAAATGGCAAGAAACTAGACCGTATAATGATGTTCCTAGAGGGTGCGGGAGATGACGCACCGGGACTATTGCATAACGTCGCCAAGCACAGTCATGCGCTTTACGGCAACAATGGTCAGGATGGTCTAATCAGCCGCGTGGCTATCATGTGGAGAATCCATGTCTGGGTTCTTTGCAGCGTAAGCGCAGGATTCGGATTCATGCTAAAAACCGTCATCGAATCCTTAATGAAACATCCCTAAACTATGAAAAGCTGGAGAACAACAATCAGTGCTGCGGTCACTGTAACTGGAACTGCCTTGGTTGGAGTTGGTGGACTAACTCAGTTGAACCAACTCAACCCCAATTCCAAAGGAATGTCTGATGATCAGATGGCAGTGATGTGGTACATCATGGCTGCTGGATTTGTTTTGTCAGCAATTGGAAAGGGTTTGGGACTTCTATTTGCTGCTGACGCAACAGTATTGAAGAATGTTGTCCAACAGGCTAACGACATTGCCACACAAACCAACGTGAATACAGTTCAGATTGCCGACACTAAAGCAGTTGTTGAAAATCAGCTAAAAGTCTGACTCAATAGCCACATGAAACCGCTACGCAGCCCAAAAGACGAAGGTGACAAACACGTACACCCTCACCCTAATCGTCAGGCTACGCTTCGTGACTTGCTTGAATTGGAAGTCAGGCTAAAAGATGCCATATCCAAGATTGGAGACATGAATCCGCTTGCCACAAAGAAGGATTTGCTGGCAATGGAGCACAGGCTGAAGGATGAATTGGTTGATGACAAAGAATTATTGGCTACTGAGGTACGTCTTAGTAGGCTGATCAAGCAGCCCCGATTTGATTGGACCATCGGGATTGTTCAATCAAAGGTCCAAAGAAAGATAGAACGCATGGAAATCCAACTGACAAATGAGCAGCAAGTAACAGTAACACTGACCCCGAAAACAAGTGCTGGAAAACCAGCTACATTGGACGGTGTTCCCACATGGGAAGTAATCACCGGCGAGTCTACGGTTACGGCATCGGCAGATGGTCTGTCTGCCCTGATCGTTAGCTCCGACAATCCTGGTGATACCCAGATCCTAGTCAAAGCTGACGCCGATCTCGGCGCTGGTGTTGTTGAAATCTCTGAGGTTCTTGATGTGCATGTTGCCGGAGCACAGGCCGCGAACCTTGGCGTTTCTGTTGGAACCCCAGAACTCAAGCCGTAACCCCGTAGCCCCTGCGGTATCAGGGGCATTCACTTTCTAATTATGAAGCTACTAAATCGGTCACTAATAACCCTGTCCATACTCATGCTGTTGGCAGGATGCGCCACGGTTTATACGGGTGTGGTTACCATCACTTCCGTGGTGGACACAGGCATGAAGGCATGGGCTGAGGTTTCCGCCAAAGGAATGAGTTCAGCGGCAGTCGATGCCAAGGTAATCGAAGTCCACAACAAGTATCGAGAGGCGTGTGCGGTAGCCAAGATCGCCCTGGAATCATACAAGGCAAACGGGGATCAAGCGGCATACCTTCAGGCATTCGCGGTAGTTAAGGCTACGGCGGCTGATTTGATTCAGTTGATTGCGCCACTCATTAATCCAAGCAAAGCAGCCAAACTCCAAACAGATCTATCCAAAGCGACTAAAATATGAGCGATGAACAAGGTCCAAGGTCTACAAAGCTAGAGCTAATCTCTCAGCTTGCAGGATTGCTTCTAAAATACGGTCCAGATGTCGCCTTGGCATTCGCTAAGATGTTCAAGGGTGGAGCGACCATTGATGACGCGATTGCTGCTTTGGAACTAGCCAAGACTAAGACGGCAGAGCAATATCTGGCGGAAGCCAAGGCAGCATTGGCAGTTCAGGCAGTGAATCCTTAAATGCCCGCAAATGATAATGTCAGGTGGGCAGACGGCACATTGGATTTCTCTCTTGGGGTTGATTCAAACCGTCCTCCCACTCTTGTCTCTGCCAACAATCCAGGTGGATTGCCGCGTAATGCCTTGGGATGGGCTGATAATGCGGCGGTGCGTGGCGGTGGCGTGATTCAGCGGTATGCGTGGCAACCGATAACGACTGTCCACGACTCCACGGGACTTTATCAAGGTGGCATCATGTACGAGCAGGCTAATGGCTTGCCATACCTTGTCGTTGCGATTTCGGGTCGGTTCTATCGCATTCGACTCGACACAGATAACTCCATAGATGACATAACGGGTCCGGTCGTATTTCCTCCAACGGAACCACTTTACCACTTCGTTCAAGGCGAGGAATTCATGGTGGTTCAGGCGGGTGATAATACGACTCTCCCATTGTTCTTTGATGGAACAACTACGCGGCAAAGCGTTGGGTTGGGAGTCGCTGCGCCTTTAAGAGAACTCCCCGCTGCTGGTCCGATGGTCTACTATCAAGGAAGAATATGGTATGCGTATTACCGAAGTTACACTGCGGGGGATATTGTGGGTGGACCAAGCGGTACAGCTCCTTACTTCCTACGCGATTCGGTCTTGAAAGTGACAGAGAACCCGCTGGCTATAGGCGGGGACGGTTTTGCGGTTCCGACGCAGGCAGGAAACATCAGGGCATTGCAATACGCGGCAAACCTCGATACCGCGCTCGGTGAAGGCACGCTTTACGTGTTCACCAGAAAGCAGGTTTATGCTCTGGACGTGCCTATTAGCCGAGAGGCATGGTCTAAGGCGGCTGATGGCCCTGGCAACTACGGAACGCCTAACCAGAGGGTTGTACAGCGCAATAACGGTGGTTGTAGTGATAGATCGGTAGTGGCAGTCAATGGCGACCTATTCTATCAGGCGTTGACCCCTTCCATAAACTCCCTATTCACCGCTTTACGCTACTTCAATCAATGGGGTAACAAGCCGATTTCTGCCAACATCGACCGCGCTCTCCGATTCAATAACCGTGGACTCATGGTGTACTCGAGTGGGATTGAGTACGATAACTACCTGCTACAAGCGATTTTGCCGGAACAAGTGCCTCAAGGGGTGGTTCACAAGGCGATTGCCCCTCTGGATTTCGACCCGATTTCGACTCTTGGCCAAGATAGTCCTCCAGCATGGTCTGGACTCTGGGAAGGCTTGGACATTCTCCAGATGTTCAACGGCGACTTTGGTGGGCGTGAACGCGCCTTTGCCATGACGGTTAGCCGCGTGGATCAATCCATTCAGCTCTGGGAGTTGACCAACGACACTCGATTCGAGAACGGCGACGAACGGGTATCGTGGCTGATAGAGACTCCAGCTTGGACTTGGCAACGGGAATTCGACCTTAAATGGCTGGATGGAGGAGAGATTTGGCTGGATCGCATCTATGGAACCGTTGACGGCATAGTTGAATACCGTGTAGACGGAAACCCATGCTGGCAATTCTGGCACGCCTTCCGTGACTGCAAGGCCAGAAACTCTTGCGAGGATGCGGTGGATCCCGTGTGCTATCCACAACAGGAATATGCCGAAGGCGACAAGTTTCCCGTCACCCTCCCTAAACCGCCAACTCCTCCTTGCTACGAGAACAACCATAGGCCAATGACCCTTGGACACCAATTCCAAGTGCGGATTAAGATCAAGGGATGGTGTCGAATTCGCGGTATCATCGTCTACGCTTTGCCATACGTAAAGCAGCCTTTCGAGAACCTTGAGACTCCACCGGGACCTTTTACGGAAATCCAGCAATCAGTCATATCAGCTAACAGCCCTGCATTCTAATGCTCATCGACGGCGACAGATTAAAAGTGGTCAATGCTCCGATAGCGCGAACCAAGTTGGGCAGCGCAACGGGGCAAGATGTCACTTTCCTGCAAATCGCTTTGGCGGCTGAAGTGGCGGCTAGAACAGCGGCAGATGCGGCATTATCAGCGTCTATAGCGGCTGAAACAGCGGCACGGGCAGCAGCCGATGCAGCTTTGGCGGCGGATATAGCAACGGAGGCAGCGGCCAGAATCGCAGCCGATAACGCATTGGATTCTGATATTTCAGATGAAACAGCAGCCAGAATAGCAGCAGTCTCAGCAGAGGAAGCAGCCAGAATAGCCGCAGACGGTGTATTGACTTCCGATTTAGCGCAAGAAGTCTTGGACAGGATAGCCGCAGATACCGTACTAACAAACGATCTAGCTACGGAAACCTCAGAACGTATAGCGGCTGATAACGCTATAATAGCCGGAATAGTCCGTGGAACAGTGGCAATCGGAAACGCTGCAACATCTGGTAGCGTAACTGGTCTTGCGCTTGCATACACTCCCGCATCAGTATCCGCGACAGTCATATCACCTGTTGGCGGGTTGACCTTGTTTGCATCACTAGAAGGCGATCCGACAACAGACGGATTTGATTTCCTGGTGGGACCGGTGGCTACCGACAGTGCGGATTACAAACTGGCTTATATTTTGAAACAGTGATTCAAACGTGTCCAAATCGTATCGACTGCGAATCAGCCCTTCTCACGAATTACTCGTCAGAAGGAGCAGAGCCGTTTCCGCCGTATTACTCGGTGGTATTTCCGAATCCAGAGAATCCGATTGATCGTCAGTGGCAGATGGCGGGTTGCGTGTATGTTTGCGTTTCCTACGTATCGCAGCAGGAAGCGGATTTGTGCGCCTTGAGGCAATCTGTCTTGTGCACCAATCCACCGGGAGAGGAAGTATGGTATTCCGCTGAAGCTACCTGTTGTTCCCCGTGTCCTGGTGGTGAAGGTGAATATTGTTACACTGTTCCAGCTGGAATGTTCATCGCCAAGACGTTTGCTGAAGCAGAGGCGCAAGCGCAAGCGTATGCGTGTCAGCAGGCGATAAACACTCAGGTCTGTTTCAATAACCCGAATTGCCCTGATTGCATTCCTGTTCCGCCTCCACCGAATCCACCAAATCAACCTCCGAATCCTCCGGTAACACCGAATTCCACCCTAGGAAATCTTCCTAGATGTGCCTGCCTTGGTGTTCACTACTCCGGAAGCATTGAAGCCAACGGTTCGGTTGGAGTTGAGTCATGGGCAGTAGTTGGGAATATTCCTCCAGGATTAACCTTCGTTGGAGTTGGAACCGGAGCAATAATCGTTGGCACTCCGACAGTAAGCGGAACATACTCATTTCAGGTAATTGCCTATCAGATAGGCGGTAGTTATTCCACTAGGATTTTCACCATTCAGGTCTTGGAAGTCACTACTACAGCTTTACCCAATTTTGTCATAGGAACCCCATACAGCTATCAACTAGCTGCCTTTGGAGGTTCCGGCAATTATACTTGGAGTGTCGCCACTGGAACATTGCCTGACGGATTAGACCTGTCTCAGACTGGTCTTATCTCAGGTACACCCACAGCATTTGCTACAGGCGGCACTCTGACTTTCGAAGTTCGAGATATAACGTGTGAGAATGCGGAAAGAATCACGCTTACCCCAAGAGTCGCACTGGACGCAGTAAGCACAACTACAGTTAAGACTGAAAGAGGGTTTCGCGAGTACACTACCGTTCTGGATACTGGAACACTGTATAAGCGAGTGGACTACGCCGGAAGCATGGAGCAAATTGCTTTCCCGAATTTCAATTCAGATCCAGCCGTAGATGCGACTCAATGCGGTGGAATGCAGCTCATTTACAGCGGATACGACCAAATTGATAACAGCGGAAACATCCTGTTCAGGCATCGCAAGGACATGATGGTGATGTGCGCGGCGAGTCAGCCTAGTCTTTTTGAGGCTGATGCCGATACGAGTCTTATTACGCCAATTTACAGCCCTCCGGCATTGTATGGCTATTGCTGGCCTGATGATCCAGACAGTTGTTCCACATGCGACACCGACGAAATCAATTGGAGCTTGCTTCGTGACGATGCCACATTTGGGGCCATTGATTATCCGAACAACATGGTTTGGAATGAATCAAATGTAAGCAAGACTGACACACTATTAACCTATGCCGGAAATGCCAATCTTACAGGTGGTGTAATTCTGAATCCTACGACACAAGGATTCCCGATAAACACAGGAAATAACACCTACGCTCAAGCTTTCCCATTCGTAAGGCTTTCATCTAGCGGTGGATTCTCCGCTACTCTAAGCGAACCCTACACCGATGCCGATGCCGAGGCGACAAAGGTTGTCTATACCGGCACATCGAAAACGGCTGAGAACCATCCGAATTATCAGATAACAGGTGCCAACAATTTCATAACCAGACGAAGCAGGACTACCGATGTTGCTTTCACAATCACTTGCACCCGATTGATCGTTGGTAGGGATTACCAAGTGACCTACGAACTATTCACTTCCGCAGGAGTAGAAACAGAGGTTGAGATTGATTTCACAGCCGACGATACCACCCATGTTATAAACGGGATTGTTCCACCTCCAGATTTGAACGCTAACATAACTGTCAGAAACGCGAGAATCCGATACGCCTGATATGGGGTGCTTTAAAGAATTATCTATAGCAGAAGATGCCGCAGCACTACCGTATGCCTATTACAAGTGCGATGAACCTGCGGGTTCTTTGGTTGCTGTTGACTCAATAGCCGGTTTCGATCTTGTGACCGTAAACCCGATTGTTAAGTGGCCAACGGCAAAGATTGGAACTGCATTTTTTGATCCGTTATTGAATTTGCAGGATTCAATAGCAAGCACGCATTGGGATTTTGCGGCTACCGGATTCACAGTCAGACTTTGGTTTGAACTGAACACTGTTCCTGTCTCAAATGCCTTTTTCATTCTAAACGTAAATTCTTCTCCATCTAATATCACTCAATGGGATCTTACGTTGCAATCCAGCTTGGTTCCGTCATTCCGGCAATTTCCACGATTCAGAATTGTCCTAAATGGTATATCGTCATTCGTTGATGGTCCTGATTTGACCGACACAACTGCCTTTCACCGTTTGATGTGCGGTTGGGAGAAGGGTGTTGGGGTTTGGATCAAGTTCGATAACGACGCCACTATTTCGGTTGCTAACACAGACCCTTCTCTAAATGGTGGAAATTTGACTAAGTTTTTTCTTGGTCCGACAAACGAACCGCAGGCAATGGGTATTGACGAGGTTGGAATTTGGAACCGGACTCTTACGGCTGCGGAGATTCTTGCAGATTGGAATGGCGGTGCAGGTGTAACATATCCTTAAATACTGAATTTATGGAACGCTCTAGACTTTACGATTTGAGGGTAAGCGGATTCCCGCTCGCTATGGGAATGTGCGATACTGACATACCACGCATTGCAGCAGCGGCTAACGAGGCACAGCAACGCTTACTCACCGACCCATTGGCTCCTGACGAAGGCTGGTACGGTGGCTACGCTCAATACGCTTTCACCGTTGCCTCACCTTTCGACTACATCACGGCACCCCGAGAGGTTGCGCGAATCATCTCCATGACAGCCTGCAAGAAGCCCATGAAGATACGGAACCAGTTCTTCGAGTTCCTTGATTTCGGTATCGGAAATCAGCCTTCAGGTTGCGGAAACAGTCAGAGATGCGGGCAGCAGTTTCAGACTTATGAGCGCGACAACGTACCGACTATCAATACCTTTGTGGCAGGTAATACTATTCGCGCGTACCCGCTCGATTCCCGTGACGTGGGAAAGCGAAGTCTCATTCAAGGTACAGATTCAAACGACAAAACCATCTACGGAACCAGTGTCCTTACCGGCAAGCCGATCCTTGGAGAGACAATCAGCTTGGATATACCGTTCGTAGACACGTCGAATGATTTCAACAGCGTGCTCTCCATCCAGAAGGAACCGACCGTTGGCGATGTGGTTTACTATCAGGTAGACCAAGTGACAGGTGCGGAAACCCCGTTGCACACGATGCAAGCGACGGAACAGACGGGTCAATATCGCCGTTACTTCCTTAACGGACTCAAGAATACATGCTGCCAATCTCCGACTCAGCAGGTTCTAGCCTTGTGCAAGCTCGACTTCGTTCCTGTTCAAAGCGACCAAGATTACCTTCTCATTCAGAGCATTCCTGCGCTTATCGAGGAAGGGATGGCGGTGCGCTATTCCCGAATGGACACTCCCGGTAGTCAGCAAATGGCGCAGTCAAAGCACGCCAATGCGCTCCGATTGCTATTTGGTCAGCTTGATCATTTCCTTGGCAAATTCCAAACGGCGATTACTGTCCCGATATTCGGGTCAGATAGACTTAGATTCCAAGCGCAATAGAGTATGCCTAAACCAATTCAACCTCCTGCACCCGCTTACGGTTCGCCTGAATGGAAGGCTGAACGCGCTAGAATGGTTGGCACTCCCGAATGGAAGGCGGCGCATAATTACCAGCAAGAGACATCGGGCCATAGTGGTCAATCTGGCGGATTTATTCCAGCAAGCCAATTCGGTGTATTTACTCCTGCCGGTCAGACTCTCACCACAGCACAGAAGCAATTGCAGAATCCTCTATACAATCCACTTTACGATCCCGGTTCGGCTGAATATAAGTCAAATCTTGAGCAAATGAATCAGCCAAGACCGCGTGTTCAGAATCCATTGGTTCAGCCTCCGAATGCGCCTGTTGCTACTCCGCAGATCCCGCAATTGCAACAACAGCCACAGACAGCCGTTGCTCCACAACAGCAATCATCCCCGAAGATTACTTTGCCGCAGCAATTCCAGCAGAACTACAACAACGCACCCGGAATCACCCCGCCAGCCAATCAGGGCATCAAGATGCCTGACATCAGCAAGCAGGGTTTTGGTGGGGGTAATAACTGGAATGACTTTCTCACCGTAGCTTACAACCGAAATTCGAGGTAACTATGCCGCCGATTATTCAAATTCCGACTCAGCAAGAATTGCTCAATATAAGGAATAGCCCGACGAATCTGTTGGCTATGTATCAAGCGGCACAGCAGCCTAGGTTGCCAATGGGCATACCAACGACTCCCGGCGTAGCGGCTACAACCCCAGGCGCGGCGGTTAGCTCATTACCTGGATATACGTCTGCCACGCCAACGGCACTCCCGAGACAAATCACACCGACACTAGTTCCGCAACCTACACCGATTGATTTACCGTCTGTCCCTCAGAACGATCCTCAGTGGATTTCAGCCATGACGGAGATGGTGAATCAGTTGAACATGCAGGCTCAGGGTGCGGCTAATGCGGCAAGGATACCGGGAGCAATGGGGCTGGAATCTCAAAGCTCTGGGAACATAAGCAATGCGTTATCCGGTCAGTTGCCAGCCGATGTAATCAATCAGATCGGTCAGCGTTCAGCGGAACGTGGTGTGATGACCGGAAACCCCTACGGAGCCAGCACAAGCGCGGATTATCTCAAAGCGATTGGCCTTAACAGTCTTCAGCTAATGGGGACAGGTCAGGATTGGCTTTCTGCTGCATTGGCTCGTAATCCCGCTGCCCCTATCTTCGATCCTTCAAAGCTAATCATGACTCCCGCGCAACAAGGTGAATTTGCTTTGAACAGGGCTAACCTTGCGCTGAACCAGCAACGAGCCGGAACTGACATTTGGAACATGAACGCCAATCGGGAGTTCGAAGCCGCATCGCAGAATGCACGAAACCAGATGGAAGTGGAAAACTCCAATGCCCAACGCAAATTGCAGTCAGATTTGGCGAATGCGAGCAACCAACTGGAGCGCGACAGGCTTGTGTGGCAATTCGAACAGAACAGGCTTCAGCGGGAACAGGCGTTGCAACTTGCTCTACTGGATCGCCA
>Ga0065704_10070937_pt1 | contig 14404 bp, 18 predicted proteins | sample SwiRhicommuniRL2_FD_59091 | JGI IMG/M metagenome (GOLD analysis project Ga0065704, IMG submission 59091) | Switchgrass rhizosphere bacterial communities from Rose Lake, Michigan, USA - RL2 v2 (version 2) | ecosystem: Host-associated > Plants > Roots > Rhizosphere > Soil | place: East Lansing, MI
CCCATATCAAAACCGATGTTCATTGTGAATCTCCTTTCAAATCTAGTAATCGATACTTTTCGTCATACGTCATATTTTCTTTATCAATAGCCTCGATCTCTGTTGGAAGCAGATCGATCACTGTTTCCGCCTTATGACCGTTGCCATTTCCATTTGCCTTCACCGCCGCAGGCGTGCTGGGTACATTGCTCAGATCCCTGCGTGGCTCTTCATCCGGGCGATATAACTCCTGCTCACCCGTCAGGCCCATCGCTTCCAGCACCACTTCAGGAGTCCAGGGTGGGATAAATTCGGGAGGCTTATATTCGCCGTGCGAGCGTGTCACCATTGTTCGAGCGAACATCCACCGTTCCAGGTCATCATATTGCTCACGGTCTTCCACCATCCCATCCGGATCCCATTTCTTCGAGCCCTGCGACAATCTGAACTTTGGATACAAGGTCTTTCCCGAGTGTGACAACACATGCTCGACGAAGCCCAAGTGCGCATTCGTTCCGGAGAGCAGCCAATCCCGTTCGAACGTCTGAGCGTTCACGCGCACTTCCCAGCTGGTCCGCACCCCAAAGCGATTCAAAACCTTCACCGCTTCCGGATGCATCTGCTGCATCGCCTCAGCCAGCATCACCAAAGGAGTCCTGCTCAGCGCAGATTGGTGCTCACTGAACATCTGTGTATAGTGTTCACTCATGTACTTCCACAGGTTCACGATGAACATCACAATGAACAGAAAGCACAGACCGATCGGCACCATCGTCCAATATTGGACTTCCGGGTTTGGGGATCTCAGCATCTTCCCGATCAGCGGGATCAGGACCACAACCCAAACGCCTGGCAAGGCATACTTCCATGTGCGTGGACCATTGAATAAAGGAGATTCAAACATTGCTCACCTGCCCTTCATGCTTTCCCAATCGCCACAACGTCCATGCCAGTTTGCATCAGGGTATTGCAGTGCAATTGATTCATTCTCAATATCCTCGATCACCTCGGCGGCCACACCTTGTGGATGATCGTTCCAGACTCGCATCTGCAGCGCATCGAGCATGTGATACTTTGTGTTGTCGCTCAACGCTTCGTTGTTCACAATCTCATAAATGCCCTGGCGGATCATTTCATCGGTCAATGAATCAGGTGATCCGCTTGTTGCAACATGATGCACAAAACGCTCTGCCCATTCCGGGTTTTCAATCTTTCGATTGATCTTTGATCCACGATGTGAAACGGGCTTGGGCACCACAGGACCTTGATCCATCGGATCGATCCTGCGGATCCGCTTCGGCACCGAGACATAGATCGTAAAAACAAACGCAATCGCAATAAAAAACACATCCATTTGGTACTCCTTCGCTTGCACTGCGCGCAGCGCATGTGTTCGCGCCTATAATTGATTTGCCATCCACGCTGGTGGTACTCCCTGCTCGCTCCCCGAGCAGACAGTGTGGATGGCAATTGATTCGTCACTTCATGATCGTTTGGAACAAAAACACGATCAAAGTGATGATCCCAATGCCAGCCAGGATGTTCGTTCCCTGGCGTTTGGCAGTCTTCACCGCCCTGCGACCCTTCACCAGCCATTGCGGATCTCGGTGTGTAACCGTGATGAAGGATCGCTTCTTGCTCTTCCGTCTCTTACTTGTTGCCATTTCTGCCTGCCTTTCTTAATAAAATTTTGTCAATGAACTCTTTGCGCCTGATCGAAAGATCAGGGTCCTTCACAAACCAAACTTCCCTCAGCTGAGCCAGCCACAGCATCAGCATCCGTCTCCAGCTCCTCATCCCCCACTCTCCGTTCCGCAATGCCGGCACCGCTTCACCTTCACCGACGGCCAGCCACCCACGATCAGCGGGCTGCTATACACCACATCGAACCAATGGACTCCAAAGCAATGTAAGCAGTAATGCTCCTCCGCCCGCACCGCTTCCACCCGAAAGAGATTGTGCGGCCGCATCACGGTCCGCTCCCCTCTCGCCAGCTCCACGAACTGAAGAACAGCCAGGGAAGTTTCATGAACAGTAGAAGAAGCCTTATATGGGGTTGGATAAGGCTCATCGCCAATAAAATGAAATTTCATAATATTAATTTTCCATGAGAGCCTAGGCAGAGACGCCCAAAAACAGGGGGTACCCCCCATATATGGACAAATTTGTATGACAACGGTGAACATCGATGTTCACTTAGTGAAGATCTCGCGCTCGCGATCTTCACTATTCCTAGAACAGGCTTTCTAAAAATTAATATATATATATACTTAGAAAAATAAATGTTCACTTTGCTTCACTTTCTGCCTGTTTTCGCGTGTCTATCCGCAAAAAACTGGCATAAAATGCCATCCTGAACGCAGCGAAGGACCCCAAAACCACGCGGTGAACATTGGTGAAGATCTTTTTGGGGTTTGAAGACCCCAAAAAAATATTTTTTTTCAGTAGAAAGTGCCAAAAGATGTTCACCGATCTTCACTCCTGGTCTTTCGGGATCATCCCATCCCACTCATTCTTCAGCTTCACGTGCCCTGGTGGGGTCTTGGTCAAATCCAGAACCAGAGGCCGCTTCACACTGCCACGCTCACGCCAGTCAACAGCCCAGCGCTCACACAGACCACGCACCCGCTCTTCCTCCATGGCCATGTTCACATAATTGGTGCCCTTATATTCGGGAATGCCATCCGTGCAGCGTATCGTCTTCAGGTTCAAATACTTCTTCATAATGTCAGAAACCTTGCGACTCTTCGCTTTCCTTTTTTTTCCATCCTGCTTTCCACCATCCTCTTCTTCATCTTCACCATCATCACCCATCTGACGGTTCTGCTCATCCACCACCTGGTTCGTAGCCAAGGCGATATCCTTCAAATAAACACGCAGATCATCTTCTGGCCGGTCACTCACCGGACCCCAGGCCCATGCCAGCATGATTCCTTCCAGCACTCGCGCAGTGTATTGGGCATACCGCTCGCCCTTCCGTTCTTCAGTCACGTTCGTCAGGTACTGGCGTACCAGGTCACGCCCCTCTTCACTCTTCATCACCGTCAGCAGGCTCACCGTTACCTGGGCGGTCCGTGGATCCATTGCCCGATTGGTGGCGCTCAGGTCCACCTGGCAATCCTTCTGGATGTTGTGCATCATGTAGCTGAACAGCGCATTGCGTAATTCCAGACATTCACGCTCATACATCTCCACAGGAGGCAGATCCAGCGGGATCCGTGGGTGCGGCATGATCGGAAGCATTTCCTTCGTCAGGCACCGGCTTGCTGTAGCCTGATCCTGGAAGTCTTTGCGCATCCCGATGATCTTCGGACCGAACACATCGAACGCAGCTGCATCGAAGTTGCCGTCTTGGTTCTTTTCCGATCGGAGAATCGGCACACCCTTTTCGTTGCCGCCATTCAGGATCTTTGCGATCATCGAAGCCTCATCCGAGTTATTGAAATCCGCCTCGTCAAGCACCAACGTGGGAGCTGGCTGGAACATATCCAGGATCCGGAACAGCGAAGACGCAGATGAACCGGCATTGGTCATGATCGGCTTGTTACAGATAGGACCAAGTGTCTTCAGCAACCGGCTTTTCCCGGTCCCATAATCCCCCAGCGCACGCAGATATGGCACGGTCCGGAACTGGTTGGACAGGTAGGTGTAGAACGGATAGATCATGCACATCTGCTTGAACGTTTCATCCGCACCGAAATCGAAATACTTTTCATTGTGCACATTAGTCGCTATCAGCAGCTCACGCTCATCCTTCAGCTCGCCCATATGCGACGGAAGCAGGATCACCCTCTTCCGAATGATATTGTTCGTGGGGATGGGCACATACTTGCGGTCCTGGATCTTCACTCGCTCTAGGCGGTCTTCCATACGCCCATCCGGAAATCGCACTGCGAAGTAAGTCTTGTCCTCTTCCTGGTCATATTCCAGTCCAAGGAAATGCTCGAAGAGCCATCCACCAGTGCTGAAGATTGGCTCATCGTGATCATCCTCGTTCTTTTTCTTATGCCCATTGAAGTTCTTGACCCGCTCAGTCCATTGAGTGCTCTTGATATCAGCAGCCCGGCACAGCTCATCTCGGAACGCGAGCCGATCATCTGGGCTCAGCTGAGCCACACCGTTCTTGAAAAACTCCGACAATGCTTCAGACTTGTCATTCAGATTTCGGATCTCGCCGATCTCTTCCGCCCAATGGATGATGAACGGCTTCGCAGTTTGCATCCAGGCATTCACCTGGCGTGCCTGCTCATCCGGCTTCACACCTTTTTCTATCCACTCCTGCAGCTGAGCGTTCACGTCTTTAACTTTCGGCATCAGTGGTCTCCTCAATGTCAGCCTTCGCATCTTCCCTGGAATATGCCTTGCTCATATGCATGATCTGGATTTTCGGACCCAGCAGTTTCGCCGCCAAACGGATGGCTTTTTGCCCCGCCTCATCTTCATCGAAATGTAAATAAACGGCCTGATGCTTATTGATCAGTGCAGCCATCTTTCGCATGCGCTCCGCTTCCTCTGGCGCCACCTGAGTCACGTCTCCCAACAGCCCGCAGAACGCCATGCTCCCAAAGCCCAACTGCCCATAAGAAACCGCATCCCCAGGACCTTCCACACAGATCAAAGGCTGATCGATCCGCTGCGCATGGTTCCAATAGACCTGCTTCGGACCCGCCAGCAGCTTGTAAGGATTGAAACTCTTCCAATCCCTGGTCTTCCCTTCCGATTTGATCTTGTCAAAGCCCGGCAGATTGCGTCTGCTCAAATACTTCACCCCTCCATGATGCTGGTGAGCATAGATCAGACCGGGTGTATCCATCAATCCGTGGATCCTGCCTTTGTAGATCCAATCTTCATCAATCCCAATGAGCCCCTGATTCGCTGCCCAGGTGTTCACATCCCCCTCGAAACCCAGCACAGCCACAGCTGCAGGCGAAAGCGGATCGATCCCATACAGGGAGAACTCGCCTCGAATATCCTTATATTGCTCAGCAGTTTTGCGACCACTGAACCCGATCAGCGCAGCCTTCATCGTCTGATCAGACCAGCCACGCCCGCAGGCATAAGCCAGCGCATCCGCATCCGGAACGATCGAGCGCTTCTCATCCCCCACCAGCCACCGGTGAAACACGTCCGCAGCCACACTGAATGCATCAGCAGTAGCACGTGAACGCTTAACTTCACTTTCATTCACCGGCTGAAGCTTTGGCATCTCGATATGCGCACGCCTGGCAAGCTGTTCAACTGCATCCATGAAAGTGCACCCCTTCTCCTTCATGATCCAGCCAAACACATCCCCATTCCAGTTCTGCGAATACCAGAACACGCGTTGCATATCGATCCGCACCTTCATCGAATCGTGCTTCGAAGCGGTGCGCAGCCTGCCATGTCCCCGCAAATGGATCCCGCTCTCTTCCAGCACCTTCTCTATAGGATTGGCATCCCGAATTTGCTCTACAAAATCTTCAAAGTTGACTGCCATAACTCATCACCGTTTTCCTAAGATTTTTCTACAATTTTCCTAGCCATTCGAGCACGCCCGCCCCCGCGTACCCACCGATCACAGCAACGCAATCCCCGAGCACCCCGCCCCCCTATCCCCTACCTTATGCGACAAAAGATCATGCCCCTATGCCCTTTATTGACCGCTGATAATGGCACCTGGTCCGCTGTTTTTGTCACATAATGCCTACTATGTGACAGGGAGCAGCGTTTTCCAGGGCGTGCGCACCCGTGACCCATTACGTCAGTGAATAAGGTGAATAATGGGATTCTTTCTTCTACTGATAAAACTAATTGTGCGCCGCACGACTGAGCGGACGAAGAGACGAGACTTCCACTTGGCATATCTCATCTGCCTTTTTCTAGTTGGATATTCTTGACCGCTGGGAATGGAATGTATCCATGCAGCGATCAATCAGCATCTGCATTACTGGTGGGGTGACTGCATTTCCATACTGCTTGACTCTCTCACGCTTGGTTCCCAGAACAATGTATTGACTTGGGAATGCCATGGCTTTGCCGATCTCATGGGGCTGCAGCATGCGGAAGTAGAGATCTTCCACAGTGAGACTATCGAGTGCTTGAATGAGCGCAGCCCGATCGAGCCCGGTCATCGTGTGGACCGGCTCTGTTATGCTGCTTGCCTGTTGAGTTCCGTAGTAATAGGATAGGAATGAGCCTGCCGATAGCAGTGCATGATGACCACCATTGGCAGCGATGCACATGAGCGGCTCATCGATTGAGCCTGCTTTCGATGTACCATGCATTTCAGCGATGAATGAAGGCATTCCTATCAGAGCATGTGTATCCTGGGTGAGAACGGTGCCCAGTGGGTTATCGAATGGGATACTCCTGCGCTTTGGGCTTCCGTGCTCAATGTCGTTCTGCCTGATCAAGAAGCCAGGCGAGAGGGTGATAAGGGATTGGTTGTATGCAGTGGTGAGCGCACCAGTAGGTTGATCCAGACCAGATGACATAAACTGTGGCTGTGCTCCGCCGCCATAGTTCTTGGTGATGAAGCCAGCGACGATGCCCAGCGTTTGGGCCGTGGTCTGCGTTGGGGCAGGATCTCCACCTCTGGTAACGTATTTCCCATTTCCCTGGGAGTGAGCCGTGTCAATGAGCCAAGGCATGACCACTGCATGGCTTGCATCGCCTGGTTGCGTTGGAAGTGGATCAATCTGAGCATCTCTGACACGGGATTCGAGCCCGCTGGTATAGCGGCCAGTCACAATCATGATTTGCCGGCCGTAGGCATCTAAGCCATATTTGACCCGTGCAAGGGTTTTCGGTCTCAGGGGTTTCTCGCGGTCGCCGATGCGCTCAGCTTCGATGGTCCAATCGATGGCATTGAATGCTGCGAAGTAATAGGGAGTGACTTCACGGTGGCAGAATGAGCATCGATAAAAGTATTGGGCTTTGTATCTCCCCCACTTCACCCGCTTTTTCCAGGTCTGGATGGATTCAACATCTTTTTCGCAGTGCCAACAGTGAGCGATCGGGCGAAAGTCGAGATCTGGCTTTCGATTGCCTTTTTTCCAGAAGACGGTGTACAGGCGATCCCTGCTTTGTGGGGTTGGGAAAGCGAACATGGAATTGAAGTAAACAACTTCATGGTCATAGCCCAGCGCATGCATTGCACTCAGCCATGCATCCCACATGCGCCACTTGGCTGCATCCACAACGTTCTCCACGATGATCATTCGATAATCGTGGTATTCGGCGAATCTAGGGACATCCCACATGGTGGCACGGCTGCGCTCTTCAGATGGATCTAACAGAACATCACCAAACAGGTTCTTTTCATAAAAGCGCCTGGGCTTGCCCTTGGCCAGTGAATGATTTGTGCATTCCGGGCTTGTGATGAGAATATCTGTGGAGGGATACCGGCGTGGGTTGACTGCTGAAATATCGGTGCAGTCATGATCGACTTTTGGAAAGTTGGTGTTGTGAGTCTCAATTGCCAGCTTCCAATGGTTCATGGCAAGCCGCACTTCTGCACCTGCCATGGTTGCACCAATAGAACTGCCACCAGCTCCACAGAATTGATCAGTTAAAGTGATGAAGGATTTCTTGCGAGCCATCACATCACCGCTTCCCAAACTTCTTTTCGAGCACCGCAATCTCGATCTGCTTGCGGGCTTCTGACATCGCATCTTCTTTGTTCTCGAAGACCTCTGATCCCTTTTCGAGATCACGGATGAAAAAGACCCATCCGCCGCTGGGTTGCCAGAGAAAATAGACCTTGTTCTTGTGTGTCCTGTATTCAGCTTTTTTCATCACATCACCCCTTCCACAGCGGATGTGAGCTCATCAAGCGAAGATCTCAGATAACGCCTGGTGGTTTCGATGGATTCATGTCCAAGCAGATCTCGGATGGTCTCCAGTGCCTGTCCGTTGCGTTCGAGGCGCTTGGCAAAGGTGTAGCGAAGCCAATGGGGTGTGAGATCGGGAACGCCGATCTGCTTGCCCAGTGACTCTACAGAGCGCTGCAGCGTGCGAACCGTGGTTTTGAACAGGGAATGCCCATTCGGTGCACTGGAGTCACGCTCAGCACGAATGGTGAGCCACGTAGACAAAGCTTTGCGAGCGATCAAGTTAAGTGGGACGGTCCGTTCTTTGCTCCCCTTGCCATTGCGCACCAGGGCGAAGCCACTCCGTTCGTTGATGGTGATATCGCCCACTTCCACCAGAGAGCACTCCTCCACTCGCAGGCCGTGCAGCATGAGCATGACCGATGCCCAGTCACGGACCGCATTCTGATATTCGAACGCTGTGACGGTGCGCTTCAGGTTTTGTTCCAGCTGGTGGACCAGGCGGTGATATTCGTTATCGGTGAGCGATCGGTGTTTGGTGGAGCCGCGGACCTGCCCCTGCTGTTCAACGCCCTGCAGGAGATCCGGATCGCCGATCCATTCACAAAGGATGCCCAAAGCCCAAAGACGGGAATTCCAGGTGCTGGCTTTGACCTTTTCCTGCTTCAGCGACCATTCACGATAAAGGTGAAAGTCATAGTTGGTGAGCAGAGACGGTTCGAACGCCTGGTTGAATTTGGCTTCGTACCACAAGCGGAAGACTCCCACGTGTTGCATGGCCAGCCTGGCAGTTTTCGCATTGCGAAATTGCTTGGAGACATGAGCGGCAAAGGTGTTCTGGGAGGCTGTAGAGACAGTAATAGGTTGAGAAGTGAGCTGCATGGCTGCACCTAGAATGCGAGATCGTCTTGATCTTGATCTTGCTTGTATACAGCACGATAGGCTTTCTTCTCAATGTCTTCGAGGGTGTGCCAGCTCAGAAGATCAGAGCGAGAGGGCTTCTTAGGCAACTTCTCAAAACCTGCCTCATCAATCTGGCGATTCAAATCAGCCACATCCACATGGGGATGTGCAATAAACTCGATGTCATATTCCGAGCGCCGAATGCTTTTATACAAGCCCGGTCGTTTCTCGCTGGGAAGGACTTGGAACTTTTCAACCGAGACCGGATAGAAGAAGATGAACTCATCACCCTGGAAGGTGGTCCAATAGCCCTTATCGTTTGGAAATTCGCCTGTTACCCACTTCGTTGCAGTTTCCACATAGGGTTCGCCCTCCAGGTTAGAGACAATGGCATACGTGAGTTGGCAGGCATTGAAGGGTTGATCCAAAGCCACTTGAATGGTCTCAGCTTTGGCCATGTTGTGGTCCTTGATTTCAACATCCTTCTGGAAATAGGCGATCATCTGAGTAAGGAATTCATCCTTGGCTTGATCTTCATCTGCCTTACGTTGCCTGTCTTCTTCCTCAGATTTTTCATACCCAGCTCGGTCTTTGAGCCACTCCTGGCGTTTTTGATCGAATTCAGGTTGTCTTTCAGGGAACCGTGCAACCAGTTCAGCATAGGCAGTGTGCATGACTTGCTCATCACGCTGACCCCAGAAATTGAACTTGTAGGTGCGATCGCTTTCAAACTTTTTATTCTCTTCAACTTTCCATTCAACATATTCGGTACGAGCCAGTGCAATCGCTTCACGGATCTTGGAAAATTCGCGTTGGTTACAACCTGGTATGCTGATATAGGCCGTTTGATATCCACCGGCGGGCTTCTGTAGATGTAGGGTGATCGGTGCAAGCTGGAGCTCATCGGATTGGATGGTCCATGTCAGCTCCACAGCCTCATCACGCCAGTTGTTGATGAGTCGGTAATTTTCTCCAATGTAGGGCTTCAAAGTTTCATACAGACCAGGGATATGTTCAAGAACAGCCTGCAGCTCAATGCGAGCTGTGCCCAAAAGATTCTGGTATTTCTGGGTCTTCTGCTGCTTTTCAGCTTCTTGCTGATTAGCAATTTCACTGACGATGGATTCAACGATTTGAGACATGATATTTTCCTTTCTAGTTTGGCTTTCTGATTTTGATAATGACAGTTCGTTCGCACGAACGTTTTCACACGTGAAATTCCAGGACGGAACAGATATAGTTCAGGGGCATAAGGAAGAGGATCAGGCAGATCCCAACTTTTTCCCAATTGAACTTGCAAAGGTAGTAAATGCCGAACACAAGCCCCATGCTGCTCATAATTGCGTGAAGTGTGAATATAAATGTGGTGAACTCGGTGTCGTAAAGCATGTGATCCATAGCTAGTTTTCCTCTCTGATTTTGATAATGACAATTTGTTCACCACGGACCTTTTCCCACAGTCCGAATGTGACCAGGTTCATAATGCGATCGAAGATCGTGAGAAGGAAGACAGTGAGACGTTCGGAGATGTTCATTGCTGCACATCCTGGTCATTCCATGCGAGCACAGCCTGGTACATCTTTTTCTTTTGCGTAGTGAGATCTTCCCGTCTCAGGATGCGCTCTGCTTCATCCAGGCTCACGATCACGATCTGTCCACTGAGCATATTGATCTTGATCTTTCCGTTGCTTGTGCGGCTGAAGGAATAGGGCATGATCTTGCCGTGCGTGTCCATGAAGGGATTGGTTTGTGTCTTCATCGTGGATCTCCTGGAACGATGCTGATGGAGCCGCGGTTGTTTTCAGCTTTGGCTTCCTGGCAGCGCTGATGGGCGGGAGCCACATTTGTGAAGAGATCGCTCGATACAACGGGAGCAATCACAAAGGTCGCTGGAGCGCCATTCGCCTGGAAGACTTGCGCCAGGCGCATGCTGAATTCGATCGGGTTGGAAACACCCCGCATGGGATCGTCATCCGTAATACAGACAATGAATTCATCGCCAGAAAACCATTGCCCTGCCATGAAGTCCGATCCACGCATGGAAAGGCTTTTCTTGATAATGGCATTCACGCCCTCATAGCCAAGTTCTGCATTGAGCTCGTGCATATAGTCCACGTCAAAAAAGATGATCCAGCGGGCTTTGTCCTGGATGTGCGGCCAGATGGTTTTTTCGAAGCCCGCACGGGTATAGCAGCCATACCCGTCGTTCCATGCCAATGATTTGATAATTGCTTCAAGTTCTTCTCTGTTGAATTCGTTCATGTTCGTTCCTTTCAATAATTGCTTGCTCTTCGATAATTTCCAAAATCATTTGGGTGAGAATTCGCATGGATCGTTCCCAGGCTGGTTGCTTTTCGGGTGGGAGGGGAATGTAGCGAATCGTGATCTTGTCTTGGGTGGGTTCTTCCTGTTTTTGCGTGCTTGCATTTCTGTTGTAAGTTTGTAATTTCACTAAGAATGCCGGTGTGCTATGCTTGGCTCAGCGCTTCAAAAATCGTGCGCCCCTCCATCCGAGCCAAGGAAGATGGAGAGGCGCATCGGGAGGGTTACTTATTGGGGTGGTTGTTCTTCAAGGTCCAGATCACGCCGTCAGGACCCCAGATGTGCGGGCTCTTGGCTGCCAGCATTCGCAGTGCGAACAAAAACCGCCTGTCACTGACCGGATAGACTGCAAGCAGGTCTTGCAATAAGTCAGTTGATGGCGATTTTCCGTTTTTCCAATTGATGATTGTGGCATGAGTCAATGTTGCATCCCCATTTTTGGACAATCCCTCCATCAACCAGTCTGCAAACTTGCGCATGGTGGGGTCCCCTTGCGCTTTAAGTTCGGCTTCCATAATTTGTTTGATTTCGTCACTCATTTGTTTTCCGGTATCCTTTTACTTGACGTGAAAGCTATGTCTTGGTTACACGTTTTACAAATCATAGATATTTGGTAAACGTATTTACCATTCTACATACTTTTACGGACTTGTCAAGGGGTTTACCAGAATTGAAAGGTTAAATGTACAATCGCGTCGTGCCCACATTTTCCGAATATCTTCTCTCCAAACTGCAAGACTTTGAAAAGGAAAGGGGGCAAAGAACATCACTGGATAAGTTTGCTGAATATATTGGCGTGAGCCGCCCCCTGGTTTCTTATTGGCTGAAAGGAACAATACCTGGTTTGGAAAATGTCCAAATCCTTGCCAAGAAATTCGGACCAGAGGTTTATGACGTTCTTGGTCTGCCCCGTCCAAATCCATATCTTCAAAAGATCAATCAGGTGTTTGAACGTCTCTCTCCGGAGCATCAACAGAAATTGGCTGAAATGGCAGAACGATATGAGGTGGATAACAATGAAGCAAACGCTAAAAGAGCATCTAAGAGAAGAAAGACTTCAGAGAGTTAATCGAGCATGGCAATACCTTCACTGGTGGCATCGTGCCTGGTTATTTCTTCTCGCCTTCTGGTGGTCACTGCCAACTGCAATTGAAATCGTGGAATGGGTCCAGGATCGAACCAGTGTTTGGATTACCTATCAGTTATATAAAGCGCATTGGGTGAAATGATGAGCACTCAACCAGTAACGAACAAAACATCCCTCTGGCTCATTATCTTTGCGTCACTCTGTGGAATCTGCGGTCTGTGCATAATCATTTCTTATGCCAGTGATGCAATGAGCTCCGTTCAAACATCACTTCTTCCCCCTGAAGCCCAGTTTGAAAAAACCATTGAAAAGACATTGGGTGAAAGCAATCGCAATGTTAAGAGATTGAGCGAGCTCCAATACAATGCAACGAATGGGCAATTGATAATCAAATGGGCATTAAATGACAACTTATCGACTGGCTTAGTAAAACGGGGGGCAATGCTCGATATCTCAAATGTGCTCAAATATATCTCGCAAAACGATGTTCCTTATCCATATCAACAAGTTTCGTTTTATGGTTCATTTCCATTGGTAGATGCTTTTGGCAACTCAAGCGAACAACAGGTTGTCGTTGCATACTATAGTAAAAACACAATTGAAAAAATCCAGTGGGACAACTTCATCACTGATAACATCTTTATCATTGCAGATTCAGTCACTTTGCATCCAGCAATTGATCAATGAATCTCCTCCCTCCCCCATCCACACTTCCACCTGGTGCAACGGTCTGGGCATATCTGCGAGATAGCGGTGGGCAGGATCAGGACCGCTCGATTAACCGTCAGCTCGAAGCGATCCAGGAATATTGCACAAAGCACCAGCTGCAGCTGGTCCACGTGTACCAGGATGAAGCCAGATCCGGCACCACCACTGCCGGCAGAGATGACTTCCAGCGGATGATCGCACAAAGCAAGGAACTGGAATCCAATCCCATGGGCTTGCTCTTGTGGAACTATGCCCGCTTTGCCCGTGACCTGGATGACTCTACGTACTACAAATCGTTGCTTCGTCGAAACGGCTTGATCATCCACTCGCTCACCGATCCCATTCCGGAGGGACCGTATGCACGCTTCGTGGAGACCCTGATCGATATCTCCAACGAAGAGAGATCCCGCCAAACCAGCATCGATGCCAAGGATGGATTGCGGTCCATTGTGATGCAGGGAGCTGTGTCAGGGACCCCGCCTCGTGGGTTTAAGCGCGTCCCGATCGTGACAATCAATCCACGGACCGGTGAAGAACGTAAGAATCACCGGTGGGATCCGGATCCCGATCTGATCGATAAAGTGCGTCAGGCATTCGAGATGCGTGCAGCTGGGTCCACGCTGCTGCAGATCCACAAAGCAACGCGGCTATATGGCTCGCTCAATTCCTATCGAACCTTTTTCACGAATAAGATCTATATTGGCATCCTGGAATTCGGTGGCACAGTGATCGAACACTATTGCGATCCGGTCATCGACATGGAAACTTGGAAAGCAGTTCAAAAACGCATCGAGGAAACGTCACAAAAACGATTTACGGAACTGCATCCACGCCGCGCTAATTCTCCCTATCTGCTGAGCGGCATGGTGAAGTGCGCCAAATGTGGATCTCCGATGTATGGCAACACGGTCAGCGATCCAGCCAAGCGTGATGAAGCCTATCGCTGCAGTCGTGCCAGGCGCAAACGTGACTGCGACTCCAGCCGGATCTCACGCCGGCGCCTCGAAGATCTGGTCATCTCCACCCTTGAAGAATACATCCTGATCCCGGATAGTATGCTGGCCACCCAGGAGATCGCCCTGGATAACCAGGTCCATGGAGAAGCCAGACGGGAACAAAAGAAAAGGACCAAGCAGGAAGATGCCAGAGTCCTTTCCAGAGAGATCGCCAATATCACCAGGGCAATTGCATCCACAGGTCACTCTCAAGCCCTGTTGGATGCGCTGCATGAAAAGGAAGCTGAGCGGGCAGTGATCAACTCCGAGCTGAAGGAACTGGAGATCCCGATCGAGCCCATCCCGAATCTCTCCCCGCCGCAAATTGAATCGGCTTCGAAGCGTCTGATCGAGCGCCTGAAAAGTTCCAACTTGGAAACCCGCAGGGAAACCCTGCGCGGTATAATCTTTGAAGTTGTGGCGGAGCGTGATGGCCCACGCCTGGAAGCCTTCATCACCTATTATTATCCGCCCCCTTTTGACCTCGCCCCCACAGGCAGTTTGTCTATGTCACTAACCCCCGTGGGGGCACATCTCTATAGACAAACATTTACATATCACGTCGTTTCTGAAACAAAGACCCGCCCGAAGTGAGCGGG
>Ga0065704_10070939_pt1 | contig 14399 bp, 9 predicted proteins | sample SwiRhicommuniRL2_FD_59091 | JGI IMG/M metagenome (GOLD analysis project Ga0065704, IMG submission 59091) | Switchgrass rhizosphere bacterial communities from Rose Lake, Michigan, USA - RL2 v2 (version 2) | ecosystem: Host-associated > Plants > Roots > Rhizosphere > Soil | place: East Lansing, MI
CCGTTTTTTGATTTTTGGCACGCGCATCAAGTGTTATTTGTAGCTACGCTTTAAAAAGGGATTTGATGATGGCTCCGTTATTTACCAACGTTCTTTGCCAACCTTTCCAGTAAAGATCAATCGGCACACCTCCAAAGCTATGCAGCTAAGGGTCTGCGATGAACGATGATGACATCGCCCTTGACGGCGCTTTGTTGGCGTCCTGAGAACCCGGTATCGAAGCAAGGCTTCGCAAAATAAAAGAAGTCAAAACAAGAAAGGGGGTGAACATAAAAATGAAACTAATCATACAAACGCCAAAACCAAACGGAAACAGCAATGGGCATATGCTAATAAAGAGAAAGAGCCAACCCGTAAAGGACGACTCTCTCAACAACGCTCCTATTAGCATATTTGACCCAAACAAGTACATGTTGAAATTTCCAAAAACAAAAAGATAGCATGGGACAATGGCATGGTGAAGTGGGAGAAAACAGAAACCGACTACCTAACAGTTGCCGCCCAGATTGCTTGGTTCAGGAGAGAGCATCCTTTGTGGAGCATTATGACAAAGGTAGAAAAGTGGGGTGATCAAGCCGTTGTCATGAAGGCAGTTATCATAGATATGTTGGGTCCGGTGATCGCAACTGCCAGGAAAAAGGAAACCGAGATCAGATTCCCGGATTACATTGAGAAAGCCGAGACGGGAGCCATAGGCAGAGCCTTGGCCATGTGCGGATATAGAACGCTCCAAGCACCAGAGTTTGACGAGCAAGATCGACTTGCCGACGCTCCGGTCGAGAAAGCGAAAAACGCAAACTAAGTTTTGCGAGTGGTCTTGTAGCTCAAAAAACTACAAGGCCACAAAGGAAGACTTACAAAATAGGATACAAAAGTAAATTCACGATACCAGCACAAAACACAATGAAACATTTTTCAGGTTGGTCGGGAGTGAATTGCGAAACCTGCAAAAAAGGAACGACAAAGGCACAATTGCTGTACAGTATGAGAGTTTACGGCAAGCCATTATGTAGAACTTGCCAAAGCATTGAAAATTATCGGACACATTCATTGCGAAATAAAGACAGTGGGAAGTAATCTCAGTACATTGATAAAACCATCTTCCCCTAGGCAACAAAAATACCCGCCGTCAGAGTGAGGGGGGCACCCTGGCGACGGGCAACGATATTTTATAGCAATTTTGATTACTATCGCCTTACAGGTGAATATCAATTTACTATTGGCTACCCTACATTTGGCTGATGATATTTTCTTTTCCGGTATTTGTAATGATAGGAGAACCCGATTGCCAGAACACTCGGTTACCGTTGCCGGTAACAGTAATACCGCTACAAGAGCCTAAGAGGGTAACTGTATTTGCATATCCTCTAACCTCAACGACATTGCCATTGCAAGTAAAGGTCAGGGTTTGATCGTTACCGGTGATGGTAATCTTGCCTGTGCTTTGAGAAGGGGCCTGAGCGGTAAGGGGAATTGCAGTAGGAGGCACTACAGTAAAAAATGATGGGGTATCTAACGCCAATGGTTCTGTGGATACAGGTATTGCTGTATTAGCCGGAGGTGGTGTGTTTGTTGGCAACGGAATCGGCGTATCCGATGGATGGCGCGTGTCTGTAAGGATTGGAATGGGTGTATCGGTTGGCAATCCTTCTTTGGTAGAGAGTGGCGCGAGTGTTCCAGTTGGTAGCCGGGTATCAATAGCGAATGGAGTTGCAGTTTCCTTTGGAAATAGCGCGTTAGTGATTATAGGAGTCAAGGCTACCCCTGGTACAATACCTTGAGGTGTTCTCGTTGGCTGCTCAGCTAGCACAGGTGGTTGAACCATAAAAACTCCAACTTCGTCTATGGCCGCACCTGCCTTCTCGAAAGTAATCTTGACGAATCTTGCCTTGACACGCGGAAATAATGTTCTTACGGTTTCCGCGTTGGAAATAATACCGCTGAAACCAGTTTGTTCAGAATTGAAGACCTGTGCATATTCAGTGTAATCATTGCCATTATTCCCGTCAGTATAATCATCCGATAAGGCAACAGCGACTACAAATTGACCCAGATTGTTGTCATCGGAAGAACCAAGACTCCCCCTCTGAAGACTGACACTATTGATCGTTGTGGCTTTGCCAAGATCGATCTTGATCCAGCTATATGCACTCTTGCTTACCCAACTTGCGCCGCTACGACCATCATTCACATACGCCGCCTTATGGACCCGGTCAGAACTGGATAGCACGTCTTTGGAGACAGCCGGGCGAGCCATGCCGTTTCCTTGATCCGCCAAATCCTGACCGAGATCCAAATCTCCTGTTGGACACGGTGACGCTTGGTCACCAGGCTTACAGAGTATGGTTGCTACTTGATAGGTACTTGTTGGAAGAACGCGAGTGGGCTCGGCAACACCTTGTAATGGAGATGGCTTGAGGAATTGTCCAGTATGGGTAAACAACAGAGACGCGATCACCGCAGCAACAATGAGACTCGCGACGACAAGCGAGGTTCGCATTAAATCTGGCAACGGCACGCTCGAAATCGTTATTCCGTGCTGGAATATGCTATTGATGGAAACTCGTAATTTGTCCAACAGGCTGATATTCTTTGCTGTTTCTATCTGGTGTAAAAAAGCAGAACGCCTGGCGGCCAATGACTCTGGAGGATATTCAGCTTCAGCAGATTTTAGCTTTCCAAGGAGCTTTACCATTTCTTGATCCCCAGGAGCCAATCCCTCCTCAACACCAACTGTCTTCAATTGTTTAATCTGTGCAAGGAAAGCTGCCCGTCTAGCAGATAATAATTCTGGGGGATACTCAGGCTCGAGAGACTCCAAATCCTGCAGGAGTTTGATAACTTTTTGATCTTCTTCATCGTTTTTTGTAGAACGCAATTGCTTCATGTGGCTACTCTTAAAGTACAGTCTTCTGCAGTTTGCGGCTCAGGAGAGCAATTATAACCGCAGCAGGCACGTATTAAATCCTTAAGTTTTTGGATTGATCCTCAGTCCCAGGCAATGGCGCGTCTGCCCCAGTTTCTTTATGTTCAAGAGCTTTACGAAGCTTTGCAATCCCGCGGCTTTGAATAACCCTAACATGCTCCTCTTTTATACCAATAATGGTCGCGGTCTCGCGCAGGTTAAATCCTTCCAGAAACCGCAGAATAATCACATGCCGCTGATCGTCTGTCAATTTGTTTTGGATGAGATATAAGACTTGTTTAAATAGCATCTGGTCTTCTAGACTAATATACCCAGCCTGCGCGTCTTGACGAAGCCATTCAACTGTGTCGAGTGAAGTCCTGTGTTGAGAAAAACGCGTCTCGTCAATAATCCGATGATAGGCTGCTTGGTACAGATAGGATCGCAGGTTGTCCCTTGGCCCTTTACCGGATGAGAATTGCACCAAAAGTTTTGCAAATACATCGCCAACAATATGATCTGCCGTCACCGGGTTATAGCACAAGCTCAACGCATACTTGTAAAGTGCCGACGAATAAAGATCAAAGATCTTAGCCAACGCATCCTGATTCATCCTTCTTGCAGAATTCAAAAGTTCTATATCAATTTCCATTGGAAAATAAAAAAACGAATTTATGGAGAAAAACACAGTTTCGTTCACAACGAAAGCGTTGCAACAAAATAAAGGAACTGTTATGAGCGGTTTGGTGGGGAAAGGAGTGATGACGGTAGCGCTCGGGGTGTAAATGCCGCCTGAATCGAAGCGCATCTCCGGTTGCAAACCAGCAGATTATAGCATTAATTAGAAACTCATTAGATGGGAGAAACACCTAACCTTTCAAACTTCCGAATTGCACCCCTGACTGCCTTGCGATACTTGCAAAAATCACAATCTAAACCCAGTTTAGGGAGCTTGTCTGATTTCAGGCATTCAGTAGCCTCTAAAATTGTCTCTTCAATCCAAGAAGTGTCGACTCATAGGGGATTATTTTTATATCAAATTCCAATCTTCCATTTCAGATGCATCCAGCTCTTCCAAGAGGCTGGCTACATCTGCGAGCACACTATCGCGTGTCTGGCTAGACATGGATACAGTTTTTATGATGATATTGTTATGCGTTTCCCATCGCGCTTTATCTCACATTTACCAAGTAAATGAACTTCAAGCATATTTCCGATTCATACTTCCTCCAGCGCAAATTCCAAGGCTCGTTCCATCGTCATCTCCGCTCCTTTTGTCCAGGCTTTCTCCAAAGTTGCCGGGTCCAATTGCGAGCGCAAACTCGATACATTCCGTTCATACTCCATTTGGTCCGTTGGAAGCAATCGAACAGCTCGGGCATGGAGAAGGGCCTGGACAGAGCCAAAGTGATGCGCGGCAAGCACGACCTTCCCGCGTGCCAGTGCTATTCCCGCGAATGCGGAGAGGCACGCAAGGACAGCCCGTTCATCCCCAAGTTCCAGATCCAATTTCAAACTCTCTTTGCACAGCTCGGTCGCCTTTTCAATCTCGCCTCGATGCCAAGCGAGTTGTCCTAATCGCCGGACGACATACGCCAGAAAGTTCCCATCGTGAATTTCCCTGAGAGTGGCGGAGCATTGTTCGTAAAGCATTTGAGCCTCTGGCAGATCATCTTGATGCATAGCAACATCCCCCAGGACAATCTGTGCATAAAGATATTCCGTTTTGCGCTCCGATCCCAACTCTCGGAATAGATCCAAACCTTGCTGAAGGAGGGAACGTGCTTGCGCGTAGTTGCCCTGGATACTCTCAATCAGCCCAAGATTGCAAAGCGCCTGCGCCACGACAGCATCATCTCCCAATTCCCTTCCGATCGAGAGCGCTTCCTCAATTTCACGACGCGGACTAACAGGGCTCATGCCAGCCCAATAAAAGAAACCGCTTGCATTCAGAGCCTTTGCCCGCTCTGCTGTGTGTTCCAATCCTTCCGGCCATGAAAGCGCCATATTCAATATCCCCTGCCATTCACCAATCGAACTGCGCTGAAACCCGATGTCATTAAGTCCAACGAACCAAAAGTTGCTCATTGCCGCTGCGAGGCGGAACGCCGCAATTGTCTGACGGCTTTGGATTGACCAGTCCATGGCTGCTCTTGTATTATCTAATTCCTGATTACGTCGCTTGGCATATCTCACAGACTCTGCGCCAAATGTATTTGCTTCCGCTTTTTCGGCCAACTTTACAAAGAAATCCAAATGTTGATCGCGAATTGATTGCGCTTCTTCTGTTCCTGTCAACTTTTCAAGCGCGTATTGACGGAGCGTCTCCAACAATCGATAGCGCGTCGCACTGGTCTCTAAATCTGCTTCCACAATCACAAGCGATTTATCCACCAATCGCCCAAGCAAATCGAGGATATCGCTTCGCTTGATTCCCTGACTACAAATTGCCTCTGCTGCTTCGAGCGTGAAACCACCTGTGAAGACTGCCAGTCTGCGCAGTAAAATTCGTTCCGGCTCAGTAAGCAAGTCATAACTCCAGTCAATAGTCGCACGCAACGTTTGATGACGCGGAATCGCCGTACGACTTCCCGAAGTGAGCAGGGAGAATCGATCACCGAGTCGCGCCGCAATCTCCTTCACTGTCAACATTTTGATACGGGCCGCGGCTAACTCAATTGCCAGGGGAATGCCATCAAGACGTTGGCAGATTTGAGCGATGGACGGCGCGTTTCTTTCATCCAGTGCAAAACCCATTTTGGCAACGCTCGCGCGTTCAACGAACAATTTAATGCTTGCAAATCCCTGAAGTTGTTTGAGTGAAAGTGATCCCTGCGTTTCCGGCAACGGCAGAGAAGGAACCTGCCAAATGGTCTCGTTGAAAAGACCCAGGGCTTCAATACTGGTTGCCAGTATTCTTAGTTTTGGGCATGCTGCAAGCAACTGCTCTACATACAGTGCACAGGCGCCGATCAGATGCTCGCAGTTATCTATCACAAGCAAAATGTCTTTGGATTTGAGATACGATTTCAGGGTTTCAATCAATAGCACATTCGAGACCTCGCGCATGTTGAGCGATTGAGCAATCTCCTGCGGAATCAAATTCCCATCCGATAAACCAACGAAACTCACCCAAAATACACCGTCTCTAAATTTTTTGATGGAATCGTGTGCAGTCTGAATTGCCAGACGCGTTTTGCCTACTCCTCCCGGGCCAGTCAATGTGAGTAAGCGGGATGTGGACAAAAGCCGCGCGATCTCTTTCAGTTCGTTCTCGCGCCCAATAAAACTGGTAAGCGGAACTGGGATGCTTGAAAAAACCTCTTTTGCAACAGACGGTTTTGAGCCTGGCTCGGCTCTTGAAGTCTCTTTGCCAGACTTGAGATTCTCGTACAACTCTTTCGTCTGCTCCGATGGCTCCATCCCCAATTCCTTTAGCGACTTTACACAGCGTTCATAGATCGCCGCGACTCTGGGCCTATCCCCTTTCGCAGCATGTGCGGACATTAACGCGCGATAGGCAGGCTCGGGCTTTTGTCCAAGTTTGATCCAACTTTCGGCCCAATCTAGAATATCCAGCCAGCGTTTTTGATCTTCCAATAATGACATCAAGCGAGCCATCTTCTTTTCAAAAACAGAATTTATTTGCTCGCGCTGTAGCACTACCCACTCATCATAAAAACCCGGCAATAGTTCCCCATGATACAAAGAAAGTGCTGCAATTAATTCATCTGTAGATGCTGCCTCACTCAACTTTTCCAGCTCGGCAACATCAAGCCAATATTCTGCCCAGGCATTGAAGGCAAGAGATAAATTGTCCGCGAGCAGATATTCAGTATTAGGACTGACAGGGAGTGATTTTCGTATCCGCCAAAGGGCATGGCGAAGATTGTCTCTTGCAGTCTCCTCCAAAGAATCGGGCCAAAGCATCCCAGCCAGTTTTTCGCGGCGATGAGATGTGCCTGCACTCAATATCAAAAAAGCGAAAAGGGATTGCGCGGGGCGCGAAGTGATCGCGACAGGCTTCCCGTCACTCTTTATCTCAAATCTTGCAAGCAATCTAACCTTGAGCATCCCTGTTGGGCGAAGTATAGCATTTTGGTGAGATAACGACAATTAAAATAAAAAAAGGATCCGTCCTTGTAGAGCACTCTTCATTCGTCGGCTGCAGTGCTTTGACTGATCGATCTCGAAGATATTATAGGGGCGGTTTGTACCACACTCACGCGCGATTTGACATCGGAGGAAAGAATACAATCTAGCACCTCTGATCAAGAACCAACTTGTCTGATACAGTAAATCGGCGTAAATTGATAAATTCGTCTGAGCTCGGCTCGACCTGGTTATTTGCGTACGCCACGAAGCGGCAGTGCTGTAAGGGGTCGACCCCGCTACTGCCCAAGCGAGCCCCTAGTTTTCAACAACCTGCGACATTGTGCGAACAACCTTCAACCTCTTTCTCTCCTCTCCTCCTGATCATTCATTGGTCATAATTAAGAACGGTGCAATAAAGTTTATGGAGCGAGAGTTCAGCAAGTGAACGTAATATGTATTATGCTCACAGCACTCCCTGCAAAGGGATTTATAATGCTGTGAAGAGACACAAACAATATGTAAATAGAAGATCGTCACATTTAATCGCGAACCAGGTTTTAACCTAATGCCGTATAAAGCCCTAAAACGGATGGGATTTTATACGGATCTTCTATAAGGCATTATGCAGACCGCCTAGTCCCTGGTTAGGTCGCTAGCCCGTCGCGTTCATGCCAGTCTCCTGATCAATTATCAAATGCAAGAGGAGGTAATCGTATGTCATCAGCTTTCTTATTGTATGGCGCTACAGGTTTTACAGGTGAGGCAATTGCTCGCGTTGCCATAGAGCACGGTCTTCGACCTATTCTCGCGGGGCGAGATGCTGTTAGGCTCGAAAAACTTGCGACTGAATTGGGTGTTGAAAGCCGGGTTTTCGATTTGCACGATCCACAAAAGATCGAACAGGCATTCAAAGATGTGGCGGTTGTGCTGCACTGCGCTGGTCCGTTTGTTTACACATCCAAACCCATAGTCGAGGCTTGTTTGCGAACCGGGACTCATTATCTGGACCTGACCGGTGAACTACCGGTTTATGAGGCCCTTGCCGCTCGTGATGCAGAAGCCAGGGCGCGGGGGATCATGGTTCTGCCGGGGGTGGGCTTTGATGTGGTGCCGACCGATTGTCTCGCCCTGCATCTCAAGCAGCGTTTGCCGTCAGCCACACACCTGACCCTTGCATTTCAGGGTGAAGGTCCTGCGGGTCTCCCGCCAGGAACGCAGCGGACTGGAATAGAGTTAATTCCTTATGGCAACCGCGTGCGCCACAATGGGCGATTAGAACGTCCTGAGCAAGCCCCAAAAACACGCCTGATTGATTTTGGCAAGGGTCCTGTACAGGTTGACCGCATACCGTGGGGCGATGTTTTTACGGCTTATTACAGCACTGGCATCCCCAACATTGAAGACTATTCTGTCGTGCCAAAAGCCATGCGGCAGCTGGCAGCCATCCCCAATTATCTGCTTCCCTTATTCAAACTAGCCGTGATACGCAACTTGTTAAAGCGTGGGGTGAAGCCAGGTCCGACGGCCGACGAGCGCAGTCGCACCTTTACACACGTGTGGGGCGAGGTGGAAGACGACCAGGGTCACAGGGCTGTATCGAGGTTACATGGTCCGGAAGCTGGGATAGTTTGGACTGCGCGGGCAGCTCTTGCGGCGGTAAGAAAAGTATTGGCCAACAATGCTCCTCCAGGATTTCAAACACCGGCTTTGGCATATGGCCCTGATTTCGTCCTGGAATGTGAGGGCGTCACCCGCGTTGATCTCGATTAGTAAAATATCAACTTCCCAATACCTCTGCCAATTCTGTGCCTGATCGGGAGGCAATGGTTCTGGCCTCATCAAAAATGTGGCCTTACAACGCGTGGACCCTCACTTTTTCAACAACCTGCGAGATTGTGCGACCTATATGATAGGTTCTTAAATTCTAGCTTTTATTTATCCCCTACCTATAATGAAATAACAATTATCAAGTAGAAAAGATCAAAACCAAGAAGCCTACTCAAATAAGCAGGCTTCCATTTTGGATACCGATAGAAACTGTATCTTAGATATTGTAGGATTAACTACTTTGTAAATTGGAATTTGGCTTGATGCTTCGTGCCATCAGATAATTCTAGAGTAAACGTTCTGCAAGTGCCTGCCCAACCTTTATCTGTTTTTGATGTCAAAATAAATTGGTTCGCTGTGGTGTCATTGGAAGTCGTAACATCTATCCATGCATTATTCTCATAATGAAGTCAGCGCGCAGGATTCAGGTCGCCGTATTGTTCGGGATCATAGGCAAGGCAGGCAGTTACCGGCGCCGTCTATGTTGCTGTAGTTTTAATATCATAAAACGTCGATTGATCGCCAAGAGTAAACCCACTTGGCGGCGTTGGACCATTATTGCTACTGGTTACTGTAGTTTCACCAGCATTAGTGACATTGGCAAACGTCAAGGTTGTTCCACTGCTCAGTGAGACACCTACGTTCTCCCCTGGAAAGGTGTTGAGGTACCATTCGGTAAACCAAAGATTTCCATCCGGTCCCGATATGATATAGAAAGGACTTGTATTGGGCGTGGGAATAGAGTATTCTGTGATAGATCCTCTTGGCGTGAGCCGCCCGATCTGGTTTACTGCAAACTCAGCCAACCAGAGGTTGCCATCAGGTCCGACGGTAATGCTATGGGGCCCACTGCCACTCGTTGGAATAGAAAATTCCGTAAAAGAACCATCAAGCGTCGTGCGCCCCATCTGGTTGGCACTCCTCTCCGAGAACCAAAAGTTGCCATCTGGTCCTATTACAATAGTTTCCACATATTGACCTGGGGTTGGAATAGGAAATTCGGTGAAAGAACCGTCAAGGGTCATGCGTCCAATTTTATTTGCTCCAAACTCTGTAAACCACAAAATCCCGTCCGGTCCCACAGTGATGCTAGTTGGATTACTATTTCCAGTCGAAATTGTGAACTCTCTTTAGAAAGAGTTGGGAGGCAATGTTGGCGATGGAAAAATAGGAGTATTTGTGTGAGAAGGGAATGGGGTAGTAAAGAAAGGTGTATTCGTTAGAGAGGCATTTGGTGTGTGGGTATCAGTCGGCGCGGTAAGAATTGGAACAAGCCTGGCCGAGAACGTGATCCCAGCGGGTTGAGTCGCATTGAATCCACGGATGGCTATTCCATATTGACGCGCAGATTGAAAATCCTGATTGGCGACATGAAATTCATAAATTGGATGACGTTATTTATTGCTGTAAAGCAAGTGTGGTGGCTTGTTCCACTGCCATTGTACAACCTTCTGCGGAGAGGCGTGTCAATTCAGTATCATCGGTCCAGGCGAAGAGACGTGCGGCGCGTTCAGGTTGGTTCTGATTCGCATTCAAGCTAGCTACTCCTTCCACCGTATTGATAATAGCAAGCATCGACCCTGCCTTTTGGGTAATTCGAATGTTATCATCAAAAAGCCTACGCGCTTGATGAATATCACCCTGCCGTAAAACAGCATGAGCCCTATGTACATGGCCCCAAAGGTTTTGATAATGCTCTCCGATTTTCTCGCTCAGCAATATTGCTTCTTCGAAATGTGCAATTGCTCTTCGGTAATTACCCTGCCAAAGGGAAAGATGTCCAAAAGCAACGAGAATCTCTGCTCCTCTTCCCTGCTCACCAAGTTGGCGGGAAATGGAGAGCGCTTCTTCCAACCAAGGACCGGGCGAAGAAAAATCCCGCCCCATCCAAATGGTTAATCGAGCTAACACTGTTAGGCTACTTGCAATGCCGGAGAGATTTCCTAACTCTCGATAGAGGCTGAGGCTTTCCGTGGATAAGTCTATTGTACTTTCCATATCTTTATTATTGATGGATAGCCAGTACAGCGTCTCCGCTTGACCCATTTTGTTTCCAAAAGCGCAGTAGATGGCGAGACCCTGCTCAAGGAGAGGAACACCCGCTGCGCTTTCTATCATCAAAGTGAATAAGCCCAGAACAGACAAGCTAAACGCCTCCATTTGCTTATCTGATAGAGTGCGAGCCATTTGCAAAGCTTTCCCGGCAATCTTTAGCGTCTCAGAAAAATTTCCTTGATAAAAATTACAATAGGAGTAAACGAGCAATGCCTGTACATGCAGTGAATCAACTGTATTGTGGCGATCCAAAAACTGAGCCAACGATTCACCTAGTTCACCAAGGCAACCACGCTGCCAAAACCGCCAGGGGATGGCGGCGATTCGCAAACCTGCTTCAATATTGGTTGTCAAAGCCCATTCCAAAGCCATGCGAAAATTATCGATTTCATCATCTAAACGATTCAACCATCTCAATTGATTGGAGCGATACAGCTCAGGCTCGGCTTGTTCGGCCAGTTTGACAAAATAAGCCAGATGGCGCGTGCGGATATTTTCCTCCTCACCCGCTTCGACCAATTTTTCACGCGCGTATTGACGAATGGTCTCCAGTATATGGAAACGGGATTCGCCATGCTTTTCTTCCTTGGTAACCAGGGACTTGTGGATTAGTTGCTCGAACAGATCCAGAACATCTTTGCTTCCCAGTACGCTTGAAGTTGATTCATCGCCACAAACAGACTCTGCTGTCTCAAGCATCCACCCGCCTATGAAAACGGAAAATCTTCGGAACAATATCTGTTCTTCGGGATGAAGCAGGTTGTAACTCCAATCCACTGCCCCGCGTAAAGTCTGGTGACGTTCCAATACAGTACGACTCCCACCGGTTAATAGTTTGATTCGATCATCGAGCCGCCTGGCGATCTGTTCCACGCTCAGTACCTGGATCTTTGCCGCGGCGAGTTCAATCGCCAAAGGAATGCCATCGAGGCGATGACAGATCTGGGCCAGGGCAGGAGCGTTTTCATTTGTCACAGTAAACGATGGAACAGCAGATGTCGCGCGGTGAATGAACAATTTGATAGCTTCAAATTCACTCAAGGATTCCATGGATGGAAGATGGTCGATGTCAGGCAATCCCAAAGACGGGACACTATATGGTATTTCCCCCGCGATGCCCAACGCTTCGCGACTGCTAGCGAGGATGGGCACATCCTGTGAAACGTGCATGATTCGATCCGCTGTTTGGGCACAGGCATCTACGAGATGCTCGCAATTATCGAGAATGATGAGCATCTTCTTCTGGGGCAGGTAATCGCAAAGCATGTCAATGACGGGACGCTGTGGATCATCTCGAAGACCCAGGGCACTCGCCGTGGTGTGCGGTACAAGCAGGGGATCGAGAATGGGAGCGAACTCCACCAACCATACGCCATCGGGGAATTGATTAAACACATTACATCCAACTTGAATGGAGAGTCGCGTCTTACCTGTCCCGCCGGGACCGATGAGCGTGAGCATATGGTTATTCTGTAATAGACTTCCAACCTCTGCCAATTCTTTTTCACGCCCCACGAAACTTGTAAGTTGCACCGGGAGGTTGTTGGGGAACATGTTAATTGTGCGCAGCGATGGAAAATCCTTTTGCAAATTGGGCGCGACCATTTGAAACATACGCACAGCCTGGGGGCTATCTTTTAAATTATGCCTTCCCATGTCGAGCAACTCAACGCCATCAGGTAATTCTCCACGTAATAGATTCTCGGTTGCACCTGAAATAAGCACTTGTCCGCCATGCCCCGCGGACATGATGCGCTGGACAAGACTCAATGAGCGATAGCCATGATATTGACCGTTGTCCTGCAACTCTGCTTCGCCAGTGTGGATTCCCATCCGAACACAGACCGTAACATCTTCCCAGTCTTCGTTTTGTAAACTCTGCTGTGCTGTCAGCGCAGCTTCGAGCGCATCGCCTGCTTTATGGAAGGATGCGAAAAATGCGTCACCTATGATCTGAAAGACATAACCATTATTTGATTCAATAGCCTTCTGTAAGACTGCGTGATGATTTGCCAGTAGGTTTTCCCAGGTATCTGGATGTTCCCGCGCAAGTTTTGTACTACCTTCAATATCAGTAAATAGAAGCGTGACAGTGCCTGATGGATGATCGTATTTTGACTCTTTCGACGTAATGTTGGTTTCAGAGGGGTAACCCGCCAAGCCGCGTGCGAAGCGGATCCATTGAGAGCGTTCAGGTTCCGGTATGCCCAGCTTTTCCAGAAGAATCCCCGCCAATTCCTTCGATGGCTTGAGAGTATCAGCTTCGATACGGCTAAGGGTAATGCGCGCGCAAGTCGCTTGATCAGCAAGAGCCTGTTGGGATAAATCCATCATGCGACGACGCTGGCGAAGCCATTTTCCAAATGAGATATCTTCCATCATATATAGTCATTGTATCAACTTTTGTATACATTTAGACACTGCGCTGAGCATGGCTTTCTGGTTGAATTGTGCATAACCAAATTCGTTGCTAAAGGAGAAAACCATGTCACGCTTTACCGGCATCTCATTGATCGTATTACTGTTGTGCGCGTGCCAATTGCCTAAAAAACCTGTGGTGGCTAAGGCTTTCTCTTCTTATATTTTCTGTCAGGGGCGGATGGCATGGGCGACAGAAGCTAGAAAAGACAACTTGGCAGATTACAGCACGTTCTGGATCGCTTTTGAACAAGCTCCCGTTCAGGAAAATTTCAACTACGTCAACGTGGAAGTGACTTTGGACGGTATGCCCGTTGTAAGTGGATTTCAATACATACAATCCCCAGAACCTTACTTTGTCACCTGTAGCGATGGAAGTCAACAGTTTGAAGGCGTTCGGATGAAATACACCCTGCTCTTGCCTCCACTTTCCACAGATGAACACACGATCGTATGGAAATATACGCTCACTGCCGATTTGAGCGACGACTTGTTTGATTATCGCAATGGGATGACTGGTGAAATTGCGGGTGTGGTGAACGTGCAGTAATTGACTTGCTGTTTAAGTGCGATGTGTGCGACAACTATGAACAAGATTTATCGCTTATCTCATAAATAATAAACTTTTTGCTGGAGGTGCTCCAATGATGAATAAACACTTAACACATCTGGTCGGTATTGGTTTGCGCGCTGCTTTCAATGCAGCATTGTCTTCTCAAGTTGGATCAGGACGAGATCATGAGATCTGCTTCGAAAGAATGATTTACAACGAAGAGCGTAATCTGGTTGTAGTGGAGATTAGACAGGAACAATTGCTTGATCTGCCCAAATCATTATTCGATGGTAATGCAATAAAGCAAGCCCTGCTGGAATATTTGGATTGCTCCAGAGTTGACATCATGGATTTAGGCAAAAGTACCTATATCTATTGTTGGGTGGCTCCAGTGGGATTGCCGATTGGCGCTATATGAACAAGGATTGTCCATCAATGAAAACAAGGAGATTACTAACATGAATAAAATTGACCGTCTTGGCTTGTCGCTTTATACCGTCCGTGCGGAAATGGAAAAAAGTGTCGAAGACACTCTGAGGAATGTTG
>Ga0065704_10070941_pt1 | contig 14391 bp, 6 predicted proteins | sample SwiRhicommuniRL2_FD_59091 | JGI IMG/M metagenome (GOLD analysis project Ga0065704, IMG submission 59091) | Switchgrass rhizosphere bacterial communities from Rose Lake, Michigan, USA - RL2 v2 (version 2) | ecosystem: Host-associated > Plants > Roots > Rhizosphere > Soil | place: East Lansing, MI
GTTCTGGGAACAAAACATTCGTCAATTCTGGATTGACACCGAATACATTCCATCAAAAGATATCGATAGTTGGAAACGTATCAGCCCAGAAATGAAAGATGCCTATAAAAAAGCATTAGGTGGTTTGACCCTGTTAGATACCTTGCAGAGTCATACGGGTATGCCAAAAATCATCGACCACATAGATACTTTACAGAATAAGGCTGTATTATCCTATATGTGTATGATGGAGGCCATTCACGCGAAATCATATTCAACTATTTTCACAACGGTTTCAACGACAGCTGAAATCAATGATATCTTCGAGTGGGTTCAACAAAATAAATACCTGCAATACAAAGCGCAGATGATCGATGGTTATTACCGTACTATCGATAAAGAAGATGCTTCCGATGAGGAAATCTACATGGCTATGGCCGCTTCCGTATTGTTAGAATCTTTCTTGTTTTATTCTGGATTTTTCCTACCATTGTGGTTATGCGGTCAAGGTGAAATGGTTGCTTCTGCGGATATCATCAAGAAAATCATCGCTGATGAATCTATTCACGGTGTATTCGTAGGATTGATGGCACAGGATCAATTCAAAAAATTAAAGAATCAAGATCAGGTAAAAGCACGTTTCTTGGCTTTACTTTATAACTTGTATGAAAACGAGTTGAAATATACAGAAGAGATTTACACTGAAGTAGGTTTGACTGCAGAGGTTAAAGAATATGTTCGTTACAATGCAAACAAGGCATTAATGAACTTAGGTTTTGATCCGATCTTTGAAGTAAAACAAGTCAACCCAATTGTATTGAATGGCTTGAATACAGAAACGACACAACACGACTTCTTCTCTAAGAAATCGACAAACTACGAAAAAGCGACAGAAATCGTCCATCTAAAAGATGATGACTTCAAAATGGATGTAGTTGTTGATATATAACGATTGTCAATAGATCCAATAAAAAATCCCCAGAAGTTGTCACTTCTGGGGATTTTTTATTTCTGAATTGTCTGTTTTTTATTGATACGCATTTTTTCATTAGGGTATCAATGAGCTCGCTACGCTCAGTTTATTGACAGAAAGAACCTTCAAGTTGATTTTCATAGCCCTTGGGGCTCGTGAAAGCTGACGGTTTTATTGGGCAGATGTATGCTATTGCTGAAAAGCTTTTATTACCTGACCACGCCAAGCAGTATCAAGCGGTGCGCCAAGCAACCAGGTTAATGTAGGTGCGATATCATAAATCATGACCGTCCCTTTGATCTCTTTACCTTTGGGTACTCCCGGTCCAGTCATAACCCAAGGAATCTCAACTTCTGCCAATGATTTACCGCCATGGCCTTTACCCGTTCCACCATGGTCCGCAGCGACAACAAAGATGGTTTCATCAGCAATACCTGCATCCTTGACGGCTTGTTGTAAAGTTCCGATTCGTCGGTCAACATTTTTTAGTTCAGCGTAATATTCTGGCGTATCATGCCCTATATTATGACCAACGCCATCGGGTTGGTCGAAATGTACAAAAGTAATCGTCGGTTTCTCTTTTTTGATGATATCGACAGTCGTATTCAATGCCGCTTCGTCATCATCCTTCGTATTAATGATTTTTTGGACGACCTTATTATCAATTAAATATCCTATCCCCGGCCAGCTATGTACCACAGCAAATTGAGCTTTAGGATTTTTCTGAGCTACAGCATTAAACAAAGAAGGAAACATCCCATTTTCAGTTTTGGTCGTTGACGGAATTTCAGGAGTCTTACTATCCCATTCGGTATAACCATGTGTTGTCGGCCCAGCCCCCATCAACATGGAAGCCCAATTCACCGCACTAGACGAAGGTAAAACGGTACGCACATGTGTACTATAGGTTCCGTCCTGCATCATCTTTTTGAGATTTGGCATTTCAGCTTTAGGCACGGCATAGGCACCGAATCCATCAAATCCCACTAAAACGACATGTTTGATTTTTTTACTTTGTGCCATCACACCACAGGTAGATAGACCTATCAAAAGGAATGGCAATAATAAATTTCTAATTTTCATAATTGTTGAGCTTTCAAAGACTTAATAATTCAAAAATAAAAACTTTATTCTATCTATTATGTTAAGTAAACATTATTTAATATACCTAACCAACATGTTACAGAGGATTCCCGGTGCATAAAAAAAACCGCTAGAAAAAAATCCTAGCGGCTTTCTCAAAGACATTGTAGCCAATAATAGGCTGATTTCCGTGGTTTATTATTTTATTTAAATACTAATAACCCGGATTTTGCTTTAAATTAGGGTTCATTGATATTTGTTGTTGAGGTATAGGAAATACTGTCTTTGTCTCAGTTGTCGGCTTGTGATCCCACCAAGTTGCTGTGTGGAATTTACCAAAACGAATTAAATCCCTCCTTCTGAATCCCTCGAAAATAAACTCACGACCACGCTCGGCTAAAAGTTCATCCAACGTTAATGTACCCGTTGTATATTGCCCTTCAGCCCAATCTGTATTCGTAAATGCTCGTTTTTTGCAACTATTGATTAGATCAACAGCTTCTTGAGATGCAATACCACCATTTTTCCGCATTAGGGCCTCTGCTTTCGCAAAATAAATCCAGCTCAAACGATAGACGTTCCAATCCGTATTATTATAATTTTCATCCACTGGTATTTTTACACCATTAACATTCCCCACAAGTGAGTTACCGAGTTTATATTTATTAAAACGGATCCCACTATTTTCTTCACCGTCGCTCATTGTAGAGGATGTACCTCCAGTTTTGGCCCTTCGAATATAATCGACAAAAACCAGCTGTTCTCCCTTATATTCTTCTGATCCTTCCACAATTTTACCATCCACAAACTTAACCATCGGTCCGTTTAAAAACCATTCTTTTTTTCGCAGATCTTTTTCATTGTATTGACCAAAAACCCCCGGGATCAAGACAATACCATTATTTCCAGTTCTCCCGCCACCGTAAATCTCGCTTTGTACGAAATGATAAAACTCACCAGGAAATCCAGTTGCAAAATCTGCTATTTTATAATCGTAGGCAATTGAAAAAATGGTTTCCTTGGACATATCATTCGTAGGCACATAAGAGTCTGTTATATTAGCGTCTAACGCCATAGCACCATTCAATCCTCCCCCAGCACCCGATATCAATTTGTCAGCCGCCGCGATACAATCATCCCATCGTGGTTGCCCATGCCATTTTTCAGCATTTAAATACAGTTCGACTAACATCGCATAACCTGTAGCCTGCGAAACTCGGCCTAACATCGCTCTAGATAGTTTGGGCGCTGAATCAATATTATCCAAGATTTCCTTTTCAATAAATTCAAAAACCTCTTTCGTAGAAGAAGGTTTGGGTAATGGTTCTTCCGCTGTACTAGGGGCTTTAGTCGTTATCGGGATGTTTCCGAATAGATCCATTAATTTTAAATAATGTAATGCACGCAGCAACTTAAGTTCGGCGATGAATTCCGTTTTCTCGACATTTGTTAAACCCATCTCCGCTACATCAGATTTTTCAAGAATATCAATGGGACTATTACACAAACCAACCCCCCAATACATCAATACCCATGCATTGTTTAATCCACCCTCATCTACTGTCCAAGTATGATAATGTAGCCGTTTCCATTTCCCGCCGTCTTCTCCATGCCGTCCCTTGGTTGGCCAGGCCAATTGATCCCCAGATAACTCTGCAGGTCGCCACCATCCATCCTGCCCTGAGGGTGATATCCATGCATTTGCATGCGTATATGGTCGTAATACTGCAGATATCACTTCATTCTTATTCTTATAAAAATCGCCTGCGACAATAACATCATAAGCGTTTTCATCTAGGTTTGTGCAACTTGATGCATTTATTACACACACTAGAAGTAAAATTTTAACAATATTTCTCATAGTAATCATTCATTAAAAACTAAAATTTACGCCAAACAAAAGCGATCTGGTGTTGGGATAGGGACCTCTACTGTCAATGCCCAAACGCTGTCCATTAATTTCATTACCTAAGCCCGTATCCAATACAAAATCTGGATCATTTCCCGAATAGCCAGTAATAGTTGCCAAATTCTGAACGGTTAAATAAGCGCGTACATTATTTACCCAAGTATTGCTCTTCAATTTAAACCGATAACCGATCGTAACTTCATCAATTTTTAAATGGCTACCGCTCTCCAAATAATAATCAGAGTACATATAGGTATCGTCTATTTCTTTATATTTGGTAAACGCGTCTCTCAAAAGATTCCCTGACCATACTTTGTTGCCGTAAGAAAGCGCTGTCGTGTTTAATATATCGTAGTCGAATTTACCTCGCATAAAGATTCTTAAATCAAAATTTTTATAAGAGAAATTATTGGTCCAAGAGAGATAATATTTTGGAACCGCGTTTCCTAACACCGCCAGGTCAGAAGCACTTAAATCATCTCTTGAATTATTAATCGCGTCATTGCGTACAGCCTCGCCATTTCGATTATAAAATAGCCATTTTCCCTCATCATCAAATCCAGCAAACCGTTTACCAAAAAACTCACCAATACGGTGCCCTTCATAAGTCGTAAAGGCATCACCCAATGCGCCAGCTCCACCGATCTCACCAAATGTTTTATATTTCACTTTGAATATATCGTTTGAATAACTTTCTAATACATTTTTCAATGTACTCGCCGTAAAATCCATGTTCCACTTAAAATTATCACGCTCGATAGCGCGATAGCTTAGTGCTAATTCAATACCTTTCGAGGAAAGTGTACCTACATTGGAATAGATATTATTTCTTATATAAGGTGGCTGAGGGGTAGTATAGGTATCCAAAAGATCAACGGTTTTCCTTTGAAAAAGATCAATTGAACCTGAAAGCTTATTGCTCAACATCGTGAAATCAACGCCAATATTTGTCTCCTTCTTGGTCTCCCACCTCAAATTTGGGTTAGGGTTACGATCAGGACCATAGGTTTCCCGATAGATTTCATCTGGGTACAAATACTTACCTCCTCCTCCTAAGGTCAATCGAGAGGCATTATTTGCAAAACCCGTATTTCCTGTTTCGCCATAACCTGCACGTAATTTCAAATTATTTATAAAACCAACATCCTTCATAAAGTCTTCATTGCTGATATTCCAGCCTACTGACACCGCAGGAAAGCTCCCCCATTTGTTATTCGCACCGAATTTGGATGAACCTTCACGTCTTAAAATAAATTGGGCCATATACTTATCCGAGAAAGTATAATTTATCCGACCAAAAAAAGCGATCAATGTATTATCGTTTTTATAACTGTCCAGGTTGGCACGTCCATCGCGTAGCGCTTGCCCTTCCGACATGTTATCCTCATTAAAACGATCGTTTATAAAGCCCCTATTGTCTGCACTTTGCCCCTCATCTTTCTCATAACGGTAACTGTAACCTGCCAATGCCGTTATGCCATGTTTCTCTGCGACTGTCGTATTATATTGGAGTGTGGGCTCAAACGCATACTTTTCATTCAATAGATTGGATTTGGAAGCATACCCGCCACCTGGATAATCTTGGTCTTCCAACGATGCTTCGCTATTTAAAGCCCTATAAGCACCATCTATATAAGAATTACGCTGCACTGACCCAAAAACACTGGCCTTTAACCCTTCAATTATATTTAAATCCGCTTTTCCGTCGAGTGAAGATGTCTGTTGTTTCCGATAACTGGTCTCAGTAAATAATCGAGCAAATTCATTTGTACTTGTCCGATCATAGCGATAAGATCCATCTTCGTTAAAATTTGAAAGCGTCGGATTTTTGGTAGCTTCACTTTCCCATCCTCCACCGCCCAACAAGTTTGCATTGTTTGTATTTGTCGCTATATTCAAGAGAACGTTCAAGCGATCATTAAGTCCCTTCTGATTGATACTTGTTCGCACGGTATACTCCTTTCGCGAATTTTCCTTGGCGATACCTTCCAGATTTCGGAAATTCACACTTCCGCGATAAGTGGTTGACTCATTACCTCCTGACAATGAAAGATTATGATTTTGTGAAAAATTATCCTTATTAATCAAATCATCAAAAAACTTTGTGGAATTGCCGAAATCTGTTTGCTTTAACTCACCAGATGCGATCTTGTCCCTAAACTCCTGTGGAGTCAAAAAATCAGGTTTGTTATAAACAAACTCCTTCCTAAAATAACTGGAATAGTTGAATATAGCTTTACCTGGTTTTCCCCTTTTTGTTGTAATTAGAATGACCCCTGCGTTAGCACTAGTTCCATAGATAGCAGCACCAGATCCATCTTTCAATACATCCACAGATTCGATATCATCTTGCTGCAAAAGATCTGGATTACCTCCAGGTATTCCATCAATGACAAAAAGGGGGCTGGCGCTACCTGTGACAGAAATTGCACCCCGTAATTGCGTGGCTACTCCCGAATTGGGATTTGATCCACTTCTGGAAACCTGAAGACCTGCGACCTTACCTTGTATCAGATCCAAGGGGTTTCTTGCCCCACTTTGGCGAAATTGGTCTGCGCTTACGTGGGCGACAGAAGATGTTACTTCCTTCATTTTTTGCGTCCCATAACCAACAACAACGACTTCATCCAATTGGCTCTGATCTTCTTCCAACTGGACAGAAATTGCAGTTCCATTAACAGTGATTTCCTTGGCTTTGTAACCAATAGAAGAAACGACTAATACATCTCCAGTTTTAGCCTCCAAAGTGAAATTACCTGACACATCTGACTGTGTGCCCTTTGACGTCCCTTTTACCGCGATGCTAACCCCCGAAATTGGCTTCCCAGTGGCATCAAGTACTTTTCCCTTAATTTGTTCTTGATCTCCTTTCAATTCTTTTAGAAATCGACTCGTTAGCCTATTTTCAGAAGAAAAAGCTTGGACATGCTGCGTTGTACCGGCAAGGACAATGAGTGAGAAAAACAATTTAGATTTCCCCTTTAATCGCGCAACTGTTTTAAAATCAATTATGCTCATATATAGTATTTATTGGTGTATAAAACGATTTAGCTAATTTGAAAAAGTATTTATTCTAGTTAGTATTCCCTCCCAAAATTTTGAGTTGAAAGTAATGATTCTAGCATTTGTACTTAAAACAAATACTGGAATCAGTAAAACCCCATGTTTAACAATCTTAATTGAATGTGATAAAGCAATTAAATCGCCTTTTCACCTAGCAAAATCGGTTTTGCTATACAGGTAAAAAAAGCAAAATCTGCTTTTGAAAATTCGATATGATTCTCTCCTTTGGTTTAGTTTTTAGTTTAAGTGTTTGATTCGGACATTAAGGTAGGTATTTTTAAGTTTAAATCAAAAAAAGTTGTTAAAATAAACAACTTAACCCACAATTGCCGTATTGCTATGGGAGTAATAACGACGATAACAGACATTTTAAACTAATACAATAAAAAATGGATTCATCGAGAAGAGGCAAACCTCTAATCAATGAACCCAATTCTATTCGCTAAGGAAGCTAACGCTTACTTTTTTCTATTGATACCCTGGATTCTGGGTCAATTTATTGTTACGTTGAATCTCATCAGGCGAGATAGGCCACAATAAATCAGTTTCTTTAAATGTTGCTCCGGATGCATTTTTTGCGCCGATTAAAGGTACAAAGTCTATTTTTCCGGCTTCTGTCGTAGAAATTACAGGGAACATTTTCGTCCGTAGGATATCATCCCACATTTTGAATTCCAACGGAAATTCACGCAGACGTTCTTTCCAACATTCTTTGACAAAATTGTCAGCAGATAAGGTTTGTAATTCGGCTGTGAATGTCGCTACAGATTTTCCTTCCGTATTAGCACGCGCTTTTACCTGAGCCAAATAACCAGCAGCTTCAGCACTGACGCCAGTTGATTTTGCAATACCCTCAGCAGCGATTAATAATGCCTCTGGATAGCGATAAAAATTCCAATCTTTAGTCGCTTTACCAGTTGTTAAAAGAGCCTCTTCATCAACAAAATACCATATTCCCGCATCAGTCGATTCCCAAACTTTTCCATTCTTTGGATTGGTATACTTCCAATGGAAAAACTGATTCGGCTGAATACGAAGATCCTTATCATTATAAACGTTCAGAAATTGTTTAGTAGGCCCATATATTCTTTCAAAAATCGAATAGGAGGTAAACAAAGAGACTGCAGATGAATTAAAGGCGTAGGTCGGCCACCAGCTACCATCCCGTATAGTGGCATTATACTCCTGCGCATAGATAACCTCATCCAGATCATCGGTTGTACGCAATTTATTATATGCACTAGCCATGGTAAAGTTTGTATTTGTTGTCATACTATGCCCTGAACCTACAACTATTTTTGCTGTTGCTGCGGCATCTGCATATTTACCTTGTTGTAGATAGACATTTGCCAAGGTCATTGCCGCGACAAATTTCGTTACCCGGTGTCCATTCGCAGCAAATTTTACCGCAGGAAGAAGTTCAATAGCCGATTTTAGATCAGACTCCATTAATTCATAAACTTTCTCCGGCGCTGTTCTCTCCAGATACAGATTATCTTTTAAAGACTCATTTGGCGTTGTATAAAAAGGAATTGCTCCAAAGGTTTTCACTAAATCAAAATAGTTGAATGCACGAAAGAACTTTGCTTCTCCAATTAAGCTATTTTTCGTGGTTTCAGGCATATTAATCTGAGGAATGTACTGAATAGCCGCATTAGAAACATTGATTGCTTTATAGCCTTCATCCCAAATCGTATTCATTGTACCAGAAATCAAATTGGTATTACTTTGTCTGGTCAACTCTCTAGAAAATAAGCAAATCCTTTCTTGACCTTCGTAACTGCTGGTAAAATAACCTGTCAACATACTATTGATAGACGCCGTAGGTCCCAGATAGGCACTGGAAGCATAAGAGGACCTTTGTGGTGCGCCGGTCCTGTATAGATAATTCACGTTTTCACGAGCCTGGGATTCAGTCTTGTAAAAGTTTCCCAAAACTATTCCAGATTTTGGATCCTCTTCCAAAAATTTATTACAGGAAGTTGTCAGTGTCACTCCGGCCAATAACAACATATATAATTTATTCTTCATTTTATTAAGTTCTAAAAATTAAAAGGTAACATTCACCCCCAAAGAAAAAGTCTTCGCACGCGGATAAGAAAAGAAAGTCATGTTCTGACCAAATTTACTTTCGCCCTGTGAAGTACTTTCCGGATCATAACCAAGAAAATCTTTTGACGTAAATAAGAATGGATTATTGGCGGAAGCATAAATACGCAATCTAGACATGCCAACCCGTTTCAATGCATCAGCGTTAAATGTATAGCCTAACTGGATTAAATTAACACGAAGGTAAGATCCATCAGCTACCCAAGCATCATCCACATTGGTATCCTGTCCGGCGTGACCACCATTTGTTAAATAAATAGCCTGCTGCATCGTATTGGGATTAGATCCATTATACGCATCTGTCAAAATTTCTTTCAAACCATTGGTAATACCAAAACGGTCATAAGTTGAATGGAAAAACTGTTGCATCACATCCACTCCTTTTACAAATTGGAGATCTAAGGTAAAATCGAAGTTTCTATAGCTCAAATTGTTAATAAAACTACCTGTCCAATCTGGCAGTCCTTTCCCGATGATTTCTTTTTCGGTAGTACGTTTAGCACGTCCTATCTGATTCTTTGTCGCATTTCCAGCATCCACATCCGCTTGTGTATATACACCCAAACGACGGTAACCATAGAAACTATTAAGATTCTCCCCAACACGAATTACACTGTTAGCTCCGCCAACCCAGTTATTCATTTGAATATCTTCATTATTGTCGCCTAGTTTCAATACTTTATTTTGATTGTAATTCGCGTTTAATGAAGCTTTCCAATTAAATTCGTCCCCTTTAACTATAGTCCCTGTGATCATTAAGTCCAAACCCTGGTTTTGTACAGATCCAATATTCTTGTATACTGAGGTAAAACCAGAAGAGTGAGGTAAAGGAGCTTCCAATAAAAGATCATTGGTTTTTTTATGATAATAAGACACATCAAAGTTCAACCGATTTTGAAATAAGCCCAATTCCATTCCGATATCGAACTGTGAGGTTTTTTCCCATTTCAAATCCGGATTTTGAATTGATTCCACATACGACCAAGTAGCTCGCTGACCGTTTAATAAAGTTGTCCCTGTAGCGACATTTGCAAGAGAACTATACGGATCAATTTCTGAGTTGCCTGTCAAGCCATAACTTGTGTGTAATTTTAAATTACTAATCGACTCACTGCCCTTTAAAAAATCTTCATTGGATACATTCCAAGCTAAGCCCGCAGAAGGAAAGAATGCATATTTTTTGTCCAGACCAAATTTAGACGATCCATCGTAACGACTCGTGAAAACAACAGAATAACGATCATCGTAAGAATAATTTGCCCGCAAGAAATAAGAATTCATCGCCCATTTATCGTATGCAGAATACGGTGGATCAGGAATGGTTCCAGCTCCCATATTATTATATTGATAAAAATCGTCTGCGAATCCTGTCGTACGACTGCCATCATAATCATTCGTCCGACCTTGCCAAGAAAGACCAGCCATTACATTAACCCGATGTTTATCAAATTGCTTATTATATGTCAAATAACTCTCTTCCTGCCAATAAAGCGTATTTCTATGATTTATTTCGGCCCATCCGTTTGGTCTGGAGATATTATTCAACAATACGGAAGAATAACCACGATAGGTCTTCTGATGATTATCAATACCCAACTGTGTTTTGAAATCTAATCCATCCGCTAAATGGAATGTCAGTGCGGCATTACCAAATATTTGGGTATTGTATCGCATCCGCTTTTGTAAATCCAAAATAGCTACTGGGTTTGACATCCCCTCAAATCCTAAAGTTTCGGAAACTTTTGATGAAGAAGAGTTGGTATAAGCTCCAGATTTATCATAAACAGGATACCATGGGATCATTTCAATCATCGTACGACGAGCTTCCTGACCACCACCATCCTCTGGTGTATAACGACCCCAGGTATGATTCACACTAAGGTTTACTGAAGTTGAAAGCCAAGAAGTAGGTTTTGAATCATAAGCCAACTTTCCATTAATCCTTTTATTCCAGGTATTATTCACAACCCCCTGCTGATCTGTATAATTCAAAAAAGCACCTACAGAAGATTTTTCATCCCCTTGCTGTATGTTCAATTGATGATTATGGGAAATCGCAGTTCTTGTGGCTTCTCTCTGCCAATCGGTATCATACAAAGGGTTTCCGTTCGCATCAAAATAATCGGAATCATTAAACCAGGTTTTTTTATCTAAAGACCAAGATTTACCCTGATATTTATTCTCATTTTCCAGACCAATCATAAAGGCATCAACCCAATCTTGGGCATTCAACAAATCCATGTACCGTTGTACAGAACTTACTCCAGCTGAGCCTTGATAGCTGATTGTTCGACGTCCATCTTTACTGCCACGTTTGGTGGTCACTAAGATAACACCATTTGCCCCACGGGCGCCATAAATGGCTGCCGAAGAAGCATCTTTCAATACTTCGATATTCTCAATGTCATTGGGATTCAATAATTGAAAATCTTCCATCACGACACCATCCACCACATACAGCGGATTAGACGAGGAGTTAATTGTTGCAACACCACGAATCACCACCCTATTCGCATAAGCACCAGGCTGGCTCGAGTTTGAAAAGATGTTTACACCAGATGCCTTACCTCTCAGGTTATCCAATGGGCTGAAGTTTTGATCTTTGATCATGTCAGCTCCTTTGACCATGGCAATGGAACCGGTTACATCCGATTTGCGCATCGTACCGTAACCGACAACAACGACTTCATCCAATTGGCCCTGATCCTCTTCCAATTGTACAGTGATGGTAGCACCGGCAACTGTCACCTCTTTCGGTTTATAACCGACCGAAGTAACAACCAGCACATCGCCAGACTTTGCTTCCACAGAGAAATTCCCCTGTGCGTCTGATTGGGTACCATTTGAGGTTCCCTTAACTGCTACAGAGGCTCCTACAACAGGCTTTCCGGTAGCATCCAGTACTTTTCCTTTCAATTGCTGCTGCAGATTACGAACTTCCTTTACAAAGGATTTACCTTCGTAATTTGCTGAAGTTGCTACAGCGGCATTGACTTGTTGAAATGTACCAGCAATGACAGCCAATGAGAAAAATAACTTTGATTTTTTCCCAAGCTGCACAAATGATTTTACGTCAACTGTGCTCATATTAATAGTGATTTGGTTTATAAAAACGTTTTAGCAAAATAATACTAGAAACGTTTAGTTTAATTTAGTTTTCCCTTATAATCGATTATAATAAAAGGTTTTAGCTCATTACCCTTTTCATTATAATTTTTTCGATTTAATATCCCTTCCCTCAAAGCATCAATTTTATCTCAGTTTAATTGATCGCCATAAATACAGAAAAAATGCTAAATCGCTTTTGCTTTTTTTGTAAAAATTTTTGGTTTGCTCGTTTGGTTTATTTGGTTTGCTCGTTTGGTTTATACTGTTTAATTTTTGTTTGCTTTTCCTATTTGGTTATGTTTTTCTGGTTTTAATATCTTAATTAAGGCTGTAATTTAGTATTTTAAATTCAAACTGGGAAAGATTTATTTCCAAAATCTTTCCCAGCTAAAACTATATATTTCCCTTCTTCATTTCACTGATAGCATAATCAACCGAACGTGCTGAGAACGCCATGTAGGTCAATGAAGGATTTTGGGTTGATGTTGAAGTCATACAGGCACCATCCGTAACGAAAACATTTTTTACCGCATGCATCTGATTCCATTTGTTCAATACAGATGTTTTCGGATCGTGTCCCATACGTGCGCCGCCCATCTCATGGATGTCCAGCCCCGGAGCTTGCCAATGTGTGTCTGGTCGAATATTCGTAAAACCGGCATCGGTAAACATTTCGGTCATGACCGCAATATAATCTTTTTTCATTTTTTCGTCATTGTCATCATAGTCGACGGCAATCTTCAACAATGGAATTCCCCAATCGTCTGTTTTACTGCTATCTAGAGACACCATGCCTGATTCTTTTGGTATAGTCTCACCCATCATATGTGAACCAACCTGCCAAATTCCCAATTTCGGGTTTAACAAATTCTCTTTAAGTCCTAATCCTAGGCCAGAGCGGTCTGATTCTTTACTACGCGATGCGCCAAAACCTGCCGCATAGCCGCGTAAGAAATCTGTTTCCTGTTTATGTAGGTTGCGAAAGCGAGGAATATATCCACCGCCGGCAGGATTTCTTCCCTCCGCCGTGTAATCCAATAGTCCCTCGTATTCGGCATAAATACGTGCGCTATAGTTGTGGAAAGCAACATATTTACCCAATACACCACTGTCGTTTCCTAAACCATTCGGGAAGCGGTTAGATTTGGAATTCAACAAGATTAGATTGGTATTGATGGCAGCTGCATTGACAAAAATCAATTTTGCATAGAAATCAATCTCCTCTTTGGAATCTGTATCAATAACCCGAACACCTACAGCTTTTCCTTTTTGTTCATCGTATAGGATAGAGTGAACCACCGAATGTGGACGCAGGGTCATATTTCCGGTTTTAGCGGCCCACGGAATCGTCGTTGCATTGGAGCTGAAATACCCTCCAAAAGGACATCCCCTCTGACAGAGCACACGGTTTTGGCATTGTACACGGCCTTGATCGATGTGAATCTGGTTGGGCTTGGAAAGGTGTGCACAACGCGCAGAAATCACCTTACGTTCCGGGAATTTTTGCTGAACTTTCTCTTTAAAATACTTCTCTACAATATTTAACGGATAACCGGGCAAAAATTCACCATCTGGCAGTTCTGGAAGTCCATCATGATCCCCGGCGATACCGGCAAACTTCTCTGCATAAGCATACCAAGGAGCTAAATCAGCATAGCGTATAGGCCAATCTACGGCAAAACCATCACGTGCGGGACCTTCAAAGTCAAAGTCAGACCAACGTTGCGTCTGTCTCGCCCATAACAAAGATTTCCCTCCAACCTGATATCCTCGGATCCAATCAAAAGGTTTTTCCTGTATATAGGGATGTTCCTTATCTTTTACAAAGAAATGTGCGGCATCTTCATGAAAAGCATAGCATTTGCTGACAATCGGATTCTCCTCTTTCACTTTATAAGGCATCTCATTCCGATGTTCAAACTCCCAAGGCATCATATTCGTGGTTGGATAATCCTTAATATGCTGTACATCACGACCACGTTCCAATACCAAGGTCTTTAGTCCTTTCTCACATAATTCCTTTGCAGACCAGCCACCACTAATTCCCGAACCTATCACGATAGCATCATAGGTCCTATTTTTTTCACTGTCAATATTTAGATTTGCCATATTGGATTTATCCATTAATTTTCACCGCACCATTGTACGGTCCCGGAATAAGCTTATA
>Ga0065704_10070943_pt1 | contig 14363 bp, 13 predicted proteins | sample SwiRhicommuniRL2_FD_59091 | JGI IMG/M metagenome (GOLD analysis project Ga0065704, IMG submission 59091) | Switchgrass rhizosphere bacterial communities from Rose Lake, Michigan, USA - RL2 v2 (version 2) | ecosystem: Host-associated > Plants > Roots > Rhizosphere > Soil | place: East Lansing, MI
CAGGGCGGCCTGCCGGACTTCCGCCAGGACACCACCGCGATCCGCAGCGGTGACTGGACCGTGGCGCCGCTGCCGGCCGCGCTGCAGGACCGCCGCGTCGAGATCACCGGCCCGACCGATCCGAAGATGGTCATCAACGCGCTGAACTCCGGCGCCAAGGTGTACATGGCCGACTTCGAGGATTCGACCGCGCCGACCTGGCGCAACCTGGTCGCCGGGCAGCGCGCGCTGGCCGAGGCGGTGGCCGGCACCCTGAGCTTCACCGCGCCGCCGGCGCGCGACGGCGCCCCGGGCAAGCGCTATGCGTTGCGTCCCTACGACGAGCAGGCGGTGCTGATCGTGCGCCCGCGCGGCTGGCACCTGGACGAGAAGCACGTGCTGGTCGATGGCCAGCCGCTGGCCGGCGGCCTGTTCGACGCGGCGCTGTTCGCCTTCCACAACGGCCGCGCGCTGCAGGCCAAGGACCGCGGCCCGTACCTGTACCTGCCCAAGCTGCAGTCGATGGAGGAGGCTGCGCTGTGGGAGGCCGCGCTGTCGCACATCGAGGCGATGCTGGGCCTGCCGCAGGGCCAGATCAAGGTCACCGTGCTGATCGAGACGCTGCCGGCGGTGTTCGAGATGGACGAGATCCTGCATGCGCTGCGCGAGCGCATCGTCGGCCTGAACTGCGGCCGCTGGGACTACATCTTTTCCTACCTGAAGACCTTCCGCCGGCATCCGGACCGGGTGCTGCCCGAGCGCGGCCAGGTGACCATGACCCAGCCGTTCCTGAAGGCGTACTCGGAACTGCTGATCCGCACCTGCCACCGCCGCGGCGCGCATGCGATGGGCGGCATGGCCGCGCAGATCCCGATCGGCCACGACGAGGCGGCCAACGAGCAGGCGATGGCGCGGGTGCGCGCGGACAAGCTGCGCGAAGTCAGCGCCGGCCACGACGGCACCTGGGTCGCGCACCCGGCGCTGATCCCGATCGCCCGCGCCATCTTCGACGAGCACATGCGCGCGCCGAACCAGCACGACGTGCGCCGCGAGGACGTGCAGGCCGACCGCGACACCCTGATCGCGCCGTCCACCGGCACCATCACCCGCGCCGGCTTCGAGGGCAACATCGAAGTGTGCGTGCGCTACCTGGCGGCGTGGCTGGACGGCAACGGCTGCGTGCCGATCCACCACCTGATGGAAGACGCGGCCACCGCCGAGATCAGCCGCAGCCAGTTGTGGCAGTGGCTGCACGTGGGCGGCCTGCACCTGGACGACGGCACCGCGATCGACTTCGCGCTGTTCGACACCTGCATGCGCCAGCTGCCGGCGCGCCTGGGCGAGCGTGCGCTGCTGCCCGGCGGCAATCGTCTCGACGACGCGATCGCGTTGCTGGACCGGCTGACCCGCAGCGACGAACTGGCCGAATTCCTGACCTTGCCTGCCTACCAGATGATCGACTGAAGACGGGAGTGGGGAATCGGGAGTGGGGAATCGTGAGAGCGGTTTCCCCGCGCCTGACGACTTCCGGACTTGCTTTCGACACGACGTTCCACCGTTTCATCGCTGCATCCATTCCGAGGAGAACGCAAGATGAGCACCACGTTGCAGACCGCCGAACAGATCCAGCACGCCTGGGACACCGATCCGCGCTGGGCCGGGATCACCCGCAACTACACCGCCGCCGACGTGGTGCGCCTGCGCGGCACGGTGCACGTGGAGCATTCGCTGGCCCGGCTCGGCGCCGAGAAGCTGTGGAAGTACCTGCACGAGAAGGACTTCGTCAACGCGCTGGGCGCGCTGACCGGCAACCAGGCGATGCAGCAGGTCAAGGCCGGGCTCAACGCGATCTACCTGTCCGGCTGGCAGGTGGCCGCCGACGCCAACCTGGCCGGGCAGATGTATCCGGACCAGTCGCTGTACCCGGCCGACTCGGTGCCGGCGGTGGTCAAGCGCATCAACAACACCCTGCTGCGCGCCGACCAGTTGCACCACGCCGAGGGCAAGGACGAGATCGACTTCCTGCAACCGATCGTGGCCGACGCCGAGGCCGGCTTCGGCGGCGTGCTCAATGCCTTCGAACTGATGAAGGCGATGATCGAGGCCGGCGCGGCCGGCGTGCACTTCGAGGACCAACTGGCCTCGGTGAAGAAGTGCGGGCACATGGGCGGCAAGGTGCTGGTGCCGACCCGCGAGGCGATCGAGAAGTTGAACGCCGCGCGCCTGGCCGCCGACGTGATGGGTGTGCCGACCCTGCTGGTGGCGCGCACCGATGCCGAGGCCGCCGACCTGGTGACCAGCGACATCGACCCCAACGATCGCCCGTTCACCACCGGCGAGCGCACCGTCGAAGGCTTCTTCCGCACCAACAAGGGTCTGGACCAGGCGATCAGCCGCGGCCTGGCCTACGCGCCCTACGCCGACCTGATCTGGTGCGAGACCGGCAAGCCGGACCTGGAGTTCGCGCGCAAGTTCGCCGAGGCGATCCACGCCAAGTTCCCGGGCAAGCTGCTGGCCTACAACTGCTCGCCCAGCTTCAACTGGAAGAAGAACCTGGACGACGCCACCATCGCCAAGTTCCAGCGCGAGATCGCCAGCTACGGCTACAAGTTCCAGTTCATCACCCTGGCCGGCTTCCACGCGCTGAACTACTCGATGTTCAACCTGGCGCATGGGTATGCGCGCCGGCAGATGAGCGCCTTCGTCGAACTGCAGGAGGCCGAGTTCGCCGCCGCCGACCGTGGCTTTACCGCGGTCAAGCATCAGCGCGAGGTCGGCACCGGCTACTTCGACGCGGTGACCCAGGCGATCCAGCAGGGCCAGTCCTCCACCACCGCCTTGAAGGGGTCGACGGAGGAGGAACAGTTCCACGGCGAAAAGGCCGCCTGACCTGCAGCCAGGCCGCCGTTGTCGCCGTCCCCGAGGGAGGGGAGAGCCCGGGTTCGCCCGGGCTTTTTTTGTTCGTGCGCGGGGCATGCGCGACGGCCGAGGTGGCGGCCGCGCAAGGCGCATCTGTCTACCGGGTGCGACACCACGGCGACGCGCCGGAAGACGGCCGCCGACTGCGCGATCCCACCGATATTCGTTCTCCGGGATACGCGAGACCGCCTGTGACGCACCGCGAGTGTGGCGCCCGGATGCTATGCTTTCTGGACGATGGCGTACGCGCCAGGAGCCACTGGGGGCCGGATGAGCCGCGACAGCGCCGCATCCAACATGCGCGAGAAAATTCCGACGGTCGGTCCAGGCGCTCCCAAACCCAGCGAACTGGCGGTGCTGACTGCGGCGGAGTTGCGCCTGTTTTCCGAGTTCGGCCGCGCGCGCAGCGTGCGCGCCGGCGACGTGCTGTTCCGTCGCGGCGATGGCGGCAGCGCCATGTTCGTGATCAGCAGCGGTGTGATCGATCTGGATTTTGGCGAGGACCTGGTGGTCAAGCATCTCGGGCATGGGGAGTTCTTCGGCGAACTTGGCTTGTTGATCGGCAACCACATGCGCAGCGCCGATGCGATCGCCGCCAGCGACGGCGTGCTGGTCGAACTGGACCACGACGATTTCCAGCGCCTGGTCGAGCGCGACCCGGGCCTGGTCGCCTACTTCCTGCGCCGCACCATCATGCGCGTGGTGATGAACGAGCAGACCCTGATCCGCCAGCTGCGCCGCCGCAACCATGACCTGGAAGCGGCGCTGGACAACCTCTACGCCACCACCCACCAGCTCACCCAGACCGAAGAGCTGGTGCGCACCGACGAGCTGACCGGCCTGCACAACCGCCGCGGCCTGATCCTGCGCCTGCAGGAATGCCGCCGCGACGGCCGCTCGCCGGGGCCGGGCCTGCTGCTGATCGACTGCGACCGCTTCAAGCACATCAACGACGAGCACGGCCATCTGGTCGGCGATCGCGTGCTGCAGAACGTCGCCAACATCCTGCGCTCGGTCGCCGGCCAGGACGACATCGCCTGCCGCCTGGGCGGCGACGAGTTCTGCCTGCTGGTGGCGACCGGCAACGTGGAAGACCTGCGCCGCATCGGCGAGTTCGTGATCGCCACCGTGCAGAACCTGCTGGGCGTGCCGCATCCGCTGCCGCAGATCTGCCCGGTCAGCATCGGCATCAGCCGGGTCGATCCGCAGACGGACTGGAACGACTGGTACGCCAACGCCGACGCCGCGCTGTACGAGGCCAAGCGCCTCGGCGGCAACCGTCTCTACTGGCACGACCTCGCCTCCCCACCCGACTGACGCGCGCCACCGCGAGCCGCCCATGAACGACGCCCACGCCCCGCAATCCGAGGTCCCGCAGCTGCGCACCCTGCTGCTGACCGACCTGTGCGATTCGATGGCGCTGGTGGAGCGGCTCGGCGACGCCAACGCCGCCGACCTGTTCAAGCGGCACGACGCACTGGTGCTGGAACTGCAGCAGCGCTGGCGCGGGCGCCTGATCGACCGCTCCGATGGCTTGCTGCTGCTGTTCGAGCGCCCGATCGACGGCCTCGGCTTCGCCCTGGACTATAGCCGCGGCCTGCGCGAACTGGGCGCGCAGCGCAAGCTCGACCTGAAGGTGCGCGCCGGCCTGCACGTGGGCGAGGTGCTGACCTGGCGCAACAGCGATGCCGCGGTGCAGGTCGGGGCCAAGCCGCTGGAAGTGGAGGGCCTGGCCAAGCCGACCGCGGCGCGGCTGATGACCCTGGCCCGGCCCGGGCAGATCCTGCTGTCGGCCGTGGCCGAATCGCTGACCCACCGCGCCGCGCGCGAGTTGGGCGAACGCGGCGAGCGCCTGCTGTGGAAATCGCATGGCCGCTGGCGCTTCAAGGGCGTGCCGACCGCGCAGGAAATCTACGAAGTCGGCGAAATCGGCCACACCCCGCTGCGCGCGCCGAAAGCGACGCCGAAGGCATGGCGCGACATTCCGCTGTGGCGGCGGCCGGCGGCGCTGCTGGCCGAGGCGATGCTGACCTTGGTGGTGGTGGTCGCGCTGCTGTTCTTCGGCCGTTCGGAACCGGCCATCGCGTTCGCCGAGCGCGACTGGATCGTGGTCGGCGATCTGCGCAACCTCACCGGCAATGCGACCCTCGATGCCTCGCTCGACCAGGCGTTCCGGATCAGCCTGGAGCAATCGCGCTACGTCAATCTGCTCAGCGACCTCAAGGTGCGCGACACCCTGGGCCGGATGCAGCGCAGCCCGGACAGCAAGATCGACCGCGCGCTGGCCTCGGAGATCGCGCTGCGCGACGGCGCGCGCGCGGTGATCCTGCCGACCGTCGCCGAAGTGGGTGGACGCATCCGCGTCACCGTGGAAGTGGTCGATCCCGCCACGCAGGCCACGGTGTATACCGAGACGCAAACCGGCCGCGGTCTCGAATCGGTGCTGGCGTCGGTCGATGGGGTCAGCGGCCAGCTGCGGCGCCAACTCGGCGAAGCCATCCAGTCGGTCGAACAGGCATCCAAGCCGCTGCCGCAGGTGACGACGTCCAATCTTGATGCGTTGCGTTCCTACGCGTTGGGGGTCGACGCCACGGGGAAAGGAAACTGGAAGCAGGCGGAACAGAATTTCCGTGTGGCGATCGACATGGACCCGCAGTTCGCCCTGGCCTATCTCGGCATCGCCCGTGTGCGTGCGGCGACATCGGATCGCGCTGCGGCGGTTCCTTATCTGCAAAAAGCTCAGGAGTATGCGTCGCGATTACCGGCGCGCGATCGCCTCTACCTGGCGGCATGGGCAGAGGAGCTCAAGGACAGCCCGCTTGCGCTGGGCGGCTGGCAGCAGCTGGTGCGCCTGTATCCCGACAGCTTTGCAGGACACGGCAATGCGTTCTGGCATTTGTTTCAGGCCAATCGGTTCGCCGAAGCATTGCCGCATGCCATTGCCGCCGACACCTCCCAGGATCCTTATCGGTCGATCGCCACCGACGATATCGGCCGCGTCTATCTGGTGCAGGGGAAACTCGATCAGGCCAAGGCCCAATTCACCCAGGTTGCGTTGCAGGACAAGAGCGGGCCTGGTCGGCGCCTGGCCAACGTGCTGGCGCTGCAGGGCGACTATGCTGACGCTGAGGCCCGGCTACGCGCCATTCCCAAGAGCGATTACGCCAACGACGACATGGTGCCGCGCCTGGACCTGATCGCGCTCAAGGTGGACCAGGGCAAATGGGACGAGGTCGCCTTGGAACTCGACGACGCGATCAAGGCTGGCCGCTCGGCCAATGAATTCACCCAGGCCCAGTTCGGCTTCGTGCAGCTATCGGTGCAGGCGCTGACGCAGCCGGCTGCCAAGGTGTTGCCACGGCTGCGGCAATGGCAAGGCGTCCTACTGCAAAGACAGGGGCAGGCACTTCCTGGCGAGCCGTACGCCAGCGATCGCGCCGCGCTGATTCTTGCTGCCGCCTATCTGGCGCAGCGCCTCGGCGACGACACGTTGTCGGCGCGTGCACTGCAGGTCGCGGGTCCGTGGGTGGACGTTTCGGCGGATCCGACGCTGGGCAAGCTGCGGCGCATCGTGCAGGCGGGGCAATACCGGTTGCGCGGCGAGTACGCGCAAGCACTGGCCTTGCTCGCACCGCGCGAAGACGATCTGCTGCAGGCACGCGTGGCGCGATATCACACCCTTCAGGCGGCCGGCGAGCATCGCCAAGCATTGGCGCAGGCGGATTGGATCAAAGGAAATCGAGGCCTCGCCTATGGCGAAGCCTCGGTGTCGCAATCGCTGCAGACCTTGAATATCGCCGATACGCGGATGGCGGATCGCTGGGCGGCACAAGCACTGTCCGATCTGGACAGGGCTTCGGATGCGCGGCGCAGGCTCGATGCGCTGTTCGCCGCCTGGCCCAGCGCCGCGATGCCCGCTTACTTGAGGGAGACGGTCGAGGCGACCTTGCCGGCTTCGAAGCAGAAAATCACATGATGGTTGCCGTCCACCGTCAGGTGGCTGACCAGTTCCTTGCGCGCCTTGGCGATTTCTTCCTTCGACGCCAGCTCCTGCGAGGTCATGCAGTAGAACGGAGCGCCCGGCTTGGGCGGCGCCGGGTCCGCGGCCAGTGCCTGGTCGGCCGGCGTGTAGCCGAGGCTGGCGAGGGCGGCGACCGGATTTTCCTGGAAGCTGGCGCGGAACGCGTCGTCGGTGCTCAGCAACTCCAGCAGGCGGTCGGCGATGTCGGCGGGCAACGGATCGTGGCGCGGGGTAGTCATGGTGATGTCATCTCTCAGTAAGGTGATGGACGGACGGTGCGGTGCGTGACTCGCATCCACACACTCTATCGGCATAATCGCCTATCAATTGAGCCGGTCTTCCTGCATGCGCATCCGCCGTTGCTTCCATCTATTCCTCGAACCGCGCGAGGTCAGCCGCTTCGACATGGCGTCGCTGCTCGCCGGCGGCAATGGTCTGGTGCGCGAACGCCAATGGGTGGCCCTGGCGCCGCATCTGGACCACGAGGTGGAAGTGGATGCGCCGGAGCGCGAACTGCTGGGCTTGCTCAGTGCCGGTGACTGGACCGACGCGCAGGCCTTGCCGCCGGATTGCGCCGCTGCGTGCGCGCGTTTGCTCCGGATCGGCCTGCTGCTGCGCGAGGCCGACGCGGCGCAGCCGGACTTCGCCGAACGCGATGCCGCCATGCGCGCGGCGTATTGGTGGGGTCCGGCGGCGCTGATGCACCGGCTCGGCCGCTGGCAAGGCAGCGACAGCGTCGTGGCGATGGAGGCCAATGGATTGACCACGGTTGCCGGTCTGTACGAGAAGCTCGGCGCGCCGCCGGCGGAAGTGGGGGAGCGTTGCGCGCCTGCCGCGCGCCTGCCGCTGCCGCGCGAGCAGGAGGACGATTTCGATGCGTTACTGGCGCGGCGCGCCACCTGCCGCAATTTCGACACCGCCCGGCCGCTGCCGCTGGCCGCGTTCGCGCAGTTGATGCAGCGTGTCTTCTCGGCGCGCGTGAGGGTGGTCGCCGGTGGCGTGGCCGCCTTCCTGAAGAAGAACGCTCCCTCCGGTGGCGGGCTGCATGCCACCGAGGCCTACCTGATCGTGCAACGCGTCCAGGGCCTGACCCCCGGCCTGTATCACTATCATCCAGTCGATCACGCCTTGGAGCCGTTACCGGCGCCGGACATCGCATTGGATGCGTTGGCGCGGACCGCCGTGGCCGGCCAGTATTGGTTCGCCGACGCGCCGGTGTTGGTGGTGATGGCGCCGCGCTATGCGCGCATGTACTGGAAGTACCGCCACCATCCCAAGGCGTACCGTGCCCTGCTGCTGGACGTCGGGCATCTGTCGCAGTTGCTCTACCTATGCGCGACACAGGCGCAGTGGGGCGCGTTCGTGACCTCTGCGATCAACGAGGTGGATATCGAGCAGGCATTCGGTATGGACCCCCTGCGCGAAGGGCCGCTGGTGGTGTGCGGCTTCGGTTGGCGGGCGCCGGCCCTGGCCACCGCCGAGTTCGATCCGGCGGGTACCGTCTGGCAAGCCAGCGGCGCATGAGCGCAGGGCGAGGAGGAATCAAGGACGGCCGCGCCGTCGCGTCGGTCTCCCTGTACTCCCTGCGACGCGCGAACTCGCGCATCGGCGGCGGCCAGGCAGCAGTGGGGTTTCATCCGGCGGCGCTGTGGCGGTGAGCAACTGCATTCCGTCGGCGGATGCGCATGTGGCAGCCATTTCGCGTAGCGCCAGGCGCGGCGCATCGGCAGGCGGTGGTCCAGCGATTTCCCGCGCGCGTCCATGCGCTGTTCCAGGTCGTTGGGCATCGCGTCGCTGCGTTCCTCCATGGCGTCGGAACGCCGGCCGGCGCGGCGAACAGCACGCCCCGGCTGAGCATGTTGGTCATCTCCTCGGCGGTGGCCCTGAGATCCGCTTCGAACGCCTCGCCGAACGCATGCTGCTGCCAGCGGCCCTTTCGAGCGATTGCGCCAGGGATGCCGGGAGGACGGCAGCGCGGTGCCGCAAGCGTGCTACCGGGGATTACGCGGGCATCTTCCAGTGTTCGAGCAACGGGCCGTGCGCGCCGGCGATCGGGTCGCTGGCCGGGAATGGCACCCGTGCGATGCGCTCCAGCATCCCGGCGCTGGGCGCCTGCCGGCAGATGTCCCAGTCCTGCCCGGCGGGATAGGCGCCGACGACCAGGAAGTCGTTGCTGGACGTGAGGCAGCAGTGGCCGGTGCCGGCCGGCAGCAGGAGGGCGTCGCCGCTCGCCAGCTCCGCTTCCGGGCCGCCAGGGCCGCCGAGAACCAGGCGCGCGGTGCCGCGGGCGACGCCCAGGACTTCGTGCGCGGTGGAATGGTAGTGATGGTAATCGTAGACACCGTCGCGCCACTGCGGCGGCCAGCCATGCTCGGCGAAGCGGCGCTCGAAGGTCTCGGCGTCGCCCGCGCGCTCCACCGCGCGATACAGCAGGACCGGCAGGAACGGATGGTTGGGAACCCAGTCGTGTGGCGGCAACAGCCAGGGGTGCACGTGCATCCGGAAAACCTCGCGGCAGGGCGGCATGGAATGGCGGCGGGCGGGCGCCGTTGCGGATCATGCCGTCACGCTGCGTGGGCATGGCGTCATTGCATCGCGCACAGCATGCCGGCACGCTCGGTCGCGCACCGCGCGGAACGCGCTGGAGCGATCCCATGGGGGATGTCCACGGCGGCGAAGTGCGTCCGCGGCCAGCCCCGGGGCACGCCGGCGGCAGTGGCCCTGGTACCGCGCGTCCATGGGGGCCGCGCCTCGCGGGCAGCGGAACCGAGCCGCGGCAGGCGCCGTCCGTCGCGCGGCGGGCCACGGCTCACACATCGCTCACCATTTGCGCGCAGAATGCGACCATTGGATTGCGCGACGTGGAGCGCCGGCGAATGAACGACTTACGCATCGACCATGTCGACGATGCCCTGTCCGCATTGGACCAGGCCGATCCGCAGCGCAAGGCGGCACTGTGGCAGTGGGCGTATCTGGAGTTGCTGCACGAGACGCTGAGCGCCATGCATCAACTTTCGCACCGGATCGGCATCGCCGAACTGGTCGCCGATGCCTGGCTGGCGCCGGTGGACGTCATCGCGCTGGAACAGCCGCTCCTGGACCGCGCGATGCTGGCCGATCCGCGCGTGCAGGTGTTCGCCCTGGCGCTGGCCGACGCCTCCTCGCGCCAGGCCCGCGCGCAGCTGTGGCGCAGCGGCTACGCCAGCGCGGTGCAGGCCACGCGGCAGGGGATGCAGTCGCTGGCCGGCAAGCACCGCATCGACGCGCAGGCGCTGGCGCCGTCCTTGCCTGCGTAACGCAGCGTCCAAAGCCAGCGCCGTCCTCGCTGGGCGTGCCCGCGCCTTGCCTGGTGTGGCCGCGTCGTCGCTCCGCGCCACCGCTGCGCCGCGCGCCGCACACTGACGCGCCCGGCACGCGGCGTTCACCCGTTTCCAACGCCGTAGCGGAGAGCCTGGGACGCATGGCCGCCCCCTCCCGCCATTCCGCCTCGCCGTCGCGCCCGCCACGCCGGCCCAGCGCACCTCCGGTCGGCACCTCGGAAGCCGCCGCCTGGTGGTCGCAGTTGCGTGCCAGCGTGCCGCGTGGGTGGCGCGCGGCGGCGGCGGTGCTCGCCCTGGCGCTGGCCGGGCTGCTGTACTGGTCCATCCATGCTTGACCTCCTGTCGGCCTCGAATGGAGCCCCCCGCATGGCGCCGTTTGCCGCACACGCGCATGTTCGCCGCTGCAACGTCCGCGCGCATCCGCCAGGCGGGCACGAAGCGGCGACGCATGCCTGGATCGCCGCCGAAGTGGCGCGGCTGATGCGCCTGCCGCTGCACGACGCGGGCATGGCGGGCAGCGCCTTCTACATTCCCGACGACACGCTCACCGCCGCGCAGGCGCAGCACCTCGGCATCCGCTCTGCCGCCGACCTGCTCGGTGGCGTGGTCCCGCACGCGTTCGTCGCGACCAAGGCGATCAGCCATCCGCTGGTCGCCGACGACGCGGCCGCGCCGGCGGGATGGCAGCACACGCTGGGCACGGCGCTGGCCGAAGCGACCTTGCCCGGCTACACGGCGTTCTCCGCGGCCGATGCACGCGTGGCCTATGCACGCCTATGCGGCGACGGCCAAGTGCGCCTGAAACTGCCCAGCGGCATCGGCGGGCGCGGGCAGTTGCTGCTGCACGATGCCCAAGCGCTCGACGCGGCGGTGGCCGCGGTGCCGGCGGCGGAATTGGCGCAGCAGGGCGTGGTACTGGAGCGTCACCTGGACCGCTCCACCACCTTCAGCGTCGGCGAAGTGGACTGCGCCGGCATGACCATCGCCTACTACGGCACCCAATCGAGCACCGACGACGGCCGCGGCGGCGAAGCCTACGGCGGCTCGCAGCTGTTCGTGATTCGCGGCACCCTGGAGGCGCTGCTCGCGCGCACGCTGCCGCCATCGCAGCGCGAGGCGATCGCCAAGGCATGTCACTACGACCGCTGCGTCGCCCAGGCCTATCCCGGCTTCTACGCATCGCGCCGCAACTACGACGTGATCGAGGGCCTGGCCGAGGACGGCACGCGCCTGTGCGGCGTGCTCGAACAGTCCTGGCGAATCGGCGGGGCGACGCCGGCGGAGCTGGCCGCGGTGGACGCGTTCCAGCGCGAGCCGGCGCTGCAAGCGGTGGTCGCGGCCAGCGTCGAGCGCTACGGCGCGCCGGCGTTGCCCGCCGAGTGCGAGGTTTACTATCTCGGCGAGGATCCGCGCGTGGGCCGGCTGACCAAGTACCGCTACGCGCACGCGGCCGACTGACGATGGAAACCACACTCTCCAGCATCGACATCGCGGTGGACGGCGACGCCTTGAGCGGCACCCTGCTGACCCCGACCAACGGCCTGCCCGGCGTGCTGTTCGTGCATGGCTGGGGCGGCAACCAGCACCACAACCTGGTGCGCGCGCGCGAAGCGGTGGGCCTGGGCTGCGTCTGCCTGACCTTCGACCTGCGCGGCCACGAAGGCCTGGCCTCGATGCGCGAAACGGTGACCCGCGCGCAGAATCTGGACGACATCAAGGCCGCCTACGATCGCCTGGCGGCGTCGCCGCAGGTGGACCCGGAATCGATCGCGGTGGTGGGCCTGAGCTACGGCGGCTATCTCGCCACGCTGCTGACCCTGGAGCGGCCGGTGGAGTGGCTGGCGCTGCGTTCGCCAGCGCTCTACAAGGACGCGCACTGGGACGACCCGAAGGTGGCGCTGAACCGGGATCCGGAATTGATGGCGTACCGGCGCAGCGTGGTGGCGCCGGCCGACAACGTCGCGCTGGCCGCATGCCAGCGCTTCCGCGGCGACGTGCTGCTGGTCGAGGCCGAGCAGGACGTGATCGTGCCGGGGCAGGTGCTGAAGAACTATGCCGCGGCGTTCTCCAATGCGCGCTCGCTGACGTCGCGGATGATCAAGGGCGCCGACCACGCGCTGACCCGGAAGGAGCACCAGGCCGAATACACCCGCTACCTGATCGACTGGCTCACCGAGATGGTGGTCGGGCGCCGCGTGGCGCTGGCCAAGAACGTGGTCGAACGTCGCAAGCAAAGCCTCAAGCACGTGCAGGGCGAGGCGGCGACCTCGCCCGGGCAGGGCTCCAGGGAATTCCAGGGCGACCTGCAAGCCAAGGAGCGCACGTCCGAGGCGTCGCCGTCGCGCTGAGACTGGGCGTCACGTCGGCGCATCGGCCGACGCGACGCCGCGGCAGCGACGCGGCGCGCGGTGGTCGCCGCACAGGTGCGGGTGCGGTTCGCCGCCCCGGTCAATGATGGCCGACGGATTGCTCCAGATGATGCCAGGCATGGCGCACCAGCCAGCGCGCTTCGTCCCATGGCACCGACAGCGATGGCGCGAGTTGGTGATAGGACTCCTGCAGCACCCGGTACAGCTGTGCCTCGCTGGCGCGCGGATAGGCCAGATAGACCTCGTAGCCCATCTTCAGCAGCAGCGCGTAATCGGAAAAATCGCGGTGGCCGAGACGGCCGTTGGCATGGGCATGCCGCCAGTAGGCCATTTCGGCATCCAGGTTCACGGCCGAACGGGTGCGGGCAGGACGAGCGAGCGCGGAAACGGTCTGCATGGGTAGGACTCCTCGCGAGGCCACCCCCCTGTCGGGCCGATCCTAGCGGATATTTCCGCGCGCTGTGCGTCGACGCCAACACAGTTGCGTGCATCGCATGCCGGTCGCCTCGCGGGGCCGAGGCGCCGCGCGCCGCCAGCGTTCCGCCGGACGGCTGCGGGTGGATGCGGCGGCGCCGTTCATGCCGCACGCGATCGTGCCGCACGTCAGCTACCGCGCGCGCTATTCCGAGGTGGAGCTGGAACTGACCAGCAACGACGGCATCATCGACCTGTTCGAACGCCGCACCGGCCTGGCGATCCGCAGCGACGCGCTGCGCGATTCCAGCCTGCATGCGCGTGCGCTCGGCAGCCGCCGCTTGCGCGTGCTGGTCAGCCCCGACCATCTGGCCAGGCGCGGCGTGCCGCGCCGCGTGGACGCGTTGGCGCGGCACGACCTGCTCGGCTTCACCCAGCCCGAGTCGCTCAACGACTGGCCGCCGCGCGGCCGCGACGGCGACGCGCTGCACATCCGCCCGGCGCTGGCCTGCTCCAGCGGCGAGACCCTGCGCCAACTGGCGCCGGCCGGCGACGGCATTGCCTGCCTGTCCGACTTCATGACCGTGGCCGACCGCCGCGAAGGCCGGCTGCTCCAGGTCTTGCCGAAGCACGCGCTGGACGTGCGGCAACCGATCCATGGCGTGTACTACCGCAATACCGCGGTCTCGGCGCGCATCGCCTCGTTTCTCGATCACCCGGCGGAGGCCTTGGCGCCTGCGCCGTTCGCGGCGTAACGGCGGTCGCCGCCCGCCAGGCGGACAGGCGCGCGGGCGCAGCACCCGCCGCGTACGGCGGCCAGCCACCCCTCGTTCCAGATCGCATCGCCAGCGACGCGGCATGCGGCAGCGGCCATCCAGTCGTGGCAAGGCCATTGACCGGCGCCGCCAAAAGTAGTTGTATGAAACAACGAAATTGCCGGAGCCGGCCATGCCAACGGTGGACCCCGTCGTCGTCGAGCAGATCCGCGCCGCCTCGCGGCAACTGGTACGCGAACTCGGCTTCCTGCAGGACACGCTCGCCGCGACCGACTATCCGCCGTCGGCGGTGCATGCGCTGCTGGAGATCGACGCGCGCGACGCGGTCGGCGCGTCGCAGCTGGCCGACTGCCTGCAGCTGGAAAAATCCAGCGTCAGCCGCATGCTGCGCAAGCTGATCGCGGCGGGCGAACTGCGCGAGCGCGCCAGCGCCGAGGACGGCCGCGCCAAGCAATTGCGGCTCTCCGCGCGCGGCCGGCGCACGGTGCAGGGCATCCACGCCTTCGCGCGCGCGCAGGTGGAGGCCGCATTGGCGCCGCTGCCGGCGCAGGCGCAGGCGGAGATC
>Ga0065704_10000717_pt1 | contig 14357 bp, 14 predicted proteins | sample SwiRhicommuniRL2_FD_59091 | JGI IMG/M metagenome (GOLD analysis project Ga0065704, IMG submission 59091) | Switchgrass rhizosphere bacterial communities from Rose Lake, Michigan, USA - RL2 v2 (version 2) | ecosystem: Host-associated > Plants > Roots > Rhizosphere > Soil | place: East Lansing, MI
GCGACGTCGTACTGGCGCGTCATGCGCACGAGGAACCGCGCGAGCCGCCGGTGGTAGGTGACGTACAGCGCCCGGAAGGCGTCGCGATCGCGCTCGGCCGTGCGGCGCAGCAACTCGCGCTCGGCCTCGTCGTCATTCGAGACCGTGGCGGAAGACGCCGGCGGCAGGCGCCGATCTTGCGACTCCAAGGCTGCCACTCCATGTCGACCCGGCCTCGCGGTGAGCCGGGTTCCACCGTAAGTACCCTTCGCCCCGCGGGGGGTTCAATGCATCGTCAAAACTTTGCGCCGATACCGCCGCGACGCGCCGGTTCGGTGCGCCGGCTCAGAACCGCCACAACGCGGTGAGCGCCCAGCGGTCCCCGGCCGTCTCGTGGCCGAAAGTGGCGCGCGCCGTGTCGTCGTTCGCAAAGCGCGCCAGTTCGAGCTCGAAGGGCCCGACGCGACCGGCGAGGCCCACGTTCCAGGAACCATAGTCGATGCCGTAGTACCCGTCGTACCAGCCGGCGCCGAGCGTCGCGGCCAGTCGGGAGCCGAGCGGCTGTCGCAGGGCCAGTTCGTAGGCGTACGCATCGCCGCCCGTCCGGCCGTAACCGTCGGGCGAGTAGCGGACGAAATCGGGGACCCAGGCCACCACGGCGACGATGCGGTCGCGCCAGGCGAGACGCGCGCTCAGCTCACCGTAGTCGTAGTCNGTCTCGCCGGAAGCCTCGGGATAGAGGTANCGGACATAGGCCAGTCGCGCGGTCCAGTNCGCGGCCGGTTGCCAGTTCCAGCCGGCATAGAGGTCGAGTTCGAAGTGNCCCGGACCGTCGTAACCGGAATCGATNGTCGAGCCCCACNCACCGGCGAACCAGCCGGCCTGGCCCTGGTAGTGCAGGTCGGCCTGCAGCGCACCGTCGCCCTGGGTCTGTGAGACGCCGCGCAGGACGTAGTCGCTGGTCGCGGCGACGGAACCGTGCCACTGCTGCGCCACCGCGACGTGCACCGGCACGCAGGCGCCGGCGATCGCCACGATCGTGGTGATGATCGGCGTCGTCGTCATGCGTGCCGGACAGGAACCCTCGGGTCGACTCATGCGCTGATGCGTACCGCACTGTGCCGAACTGGGGCCGAGTATAGAGCGGCCGTGCAGCGTGCCAAGCGCGCGTCCCGTGCAGCGAGCTGCCGCCAAAAAAGAAGGCCGGCGATGCCGGCCTTCGGTGGTGCCGAGGCGAACGGGCGTCGACGCGCCCGCGCGCCCGTGAGCTCCGCGACTCAGTTCCCGGGAGCGGCGCGTGCGTTGCGCGCCATGAAACGCGGCTCGAGTTGCGACAGGTCGGCCGTGATCTGGGCTGCCTCGCCGAGGATGGCATCCGGCGGATCGCCGATCTCGGTGGCCGACTTGAGCACCGGCTCGCCGAGGGACGTGCGCCGCGCGTTCTCGCGCGCGAGCTGCTCCTGCGTCCGCGCTTCGCGTTCGGCCTTGCGCTTGGCGAGGTTCAGCGACACGGATTTTTCGCTGCGCATCGACTCGATCGCCGCGATCTCCTTGACCGCGTACTGGAAGTTCGCGTCGCCGGCGATGCGCGCGTCGTGGTCGCGCTGCAGCTCCGGCAGCAACGAGGCGTAGGCGCCCTCGCGACGGAAATCGGCCGGCCGGATGCGGTTCCACGGCAGCGAACCTTCGCGCGAGCTCTCGCCGACTTCCTCGGTGCTGATCGCGGAGGGCAGGGTCAGGTCGGGCATCACGCCACGGTTCTGCGTGCTGTCACCGGTGACGCGGTAATACATGCCGATCGTGACCGTGAGCTGGCCGTACCCCGGGTCTTGCCCGAGCGCATAGCGGTCGAGCGGATAGAGGTTCTGCACCGAGCCCTTGCCATAGGTCTCCTGGCCGATCACGAGGCCACGGCCGTAGTCCTGCATCGCGGCCGCGAAGATCTCGGACGCCGAGGCGCTGAAGCGGTCGACGAGGATCGTGAGCGGGCCGTCGTAAGCGACGCCGCCTTCCTCGGACTCGAGCACCTCGACGCGACCGCCGGTTTCACGCAACTGCACGACCGGGCCCTTGGGCACGAACAGGTTCACGAGGCCGATCGCCTCGGACAGGTGGCCGCCGCCGTTCTCGCGCAGGTCGAGCACGAGCCCGTCGACGCCGCCCTCGGCCTTGATCTCGTCGAGCAGTTTGTGCACGTCGCGCGTGGTGCTGCGGTACTGCTCGTCGCCGGCCGCGCGTGCGTTGTAGTCCTGGTAGAACGACGGCACCGTGATGACGCCGACCTTGAGCTCCTTGTCGCCGCGCTTGAGCGTGCGGATTTCCTTCTTGGCCGCCTGAGCCTCGAGCGTGATCTTCTTGCGCGGCAGCGTGACGACACGCTCCTGCGAGCCGGGAGGAGCCTTCGCCGGCTGCACCAGCAACCGCACGAACGAGCCGTTCGGGCCGCGGATCCGGTCGACGACGTCGTCGAGACGCCAGCCGACCACGTCGACCATCTCGCCTTCCTTGCCCTGGCCCACGGCGACGATGCGGTCCTGCGCCTTGAGCTCGCCGCTCGCCTGCGCCGAGCCGCCCGGCAGAATCTCCATGATCGTGACGTAATCGTCGACCGACTGCAGCGACGCACCGATGCCCTCGTACGAGAGGCTCATCTGGATGCGGTACTCCTCGGAATTGCGCGGCGAGAAGTAGCTCGAGTGCGGATCGAACACGTGCGCGAAAGAGTTCATGAAGTTTTCGAACACGTCGTCGGCCGTGATCTGCTCCGAGCGCTTGGCGACACGCTCGTAGCGCTTCTTGAGCACGTCGCGCGTCTCGGCCCAGGTCTTGTCGGTGAGCATCAGCGACAGCGCGTCGTTCTTCACGCGCTGGCGCCACAGTTCGTCGAGCTCGGCCGGCGTCTTCGCCCACGGCGCGTGCTCCCGGTCGAACTCGAACGTCTCCTCGACGGTGAAGTCGGGTTCGCTGTCGAGCAGCTTCTGCGCATAGGCCATGCGCTCGCGGTTGCGCTGCTGGAAGCGGTTGAAGATCGCGAACGCCGGGTCGAGCTTGCCGGAGGTGATCGCGTCATCGAGTTCGTAGCGGTACTTCTCGAACTCGGCGACGTCGCTCGCGAGGAAGTAGCTGCGCGTGCCGTCGAGCGACTCGAGGTAGCGGTCGAGCACGAGCGAGGACACCGGGTCGTTGACGGGTGCCTGCCGGTAGTGCGAGCGCTCGAACATGCTGCTGACGAGCCGCGCGACCTTGGCGTGGCGCTCGGTCGGGGCGAAGTCGGACGTCGTCGCGTTTGCCGACGCCGAGGGGGCCTTGGCCGTGCCCAGCAGCAGCGTGCCGACCGCCAGCACCATCGTGGCGATGACCGCGGCGCCCGCGCGCGTGATGCCCTGTCGCCGCGTGGCGGCGTCGGGCGGTGGAGACTGTCCCTGGTCAACTGGCTGGTACACTTCGCGCAACCTCGACGGGTGGCCGCGGCCGGGGCCGCATCGGACGATGCTCCGGGGCCACGAGCCCCCGGGGCGGATGAAAACGACTTGCGTGTTCTAGGCTAGAGACACCCCCGACCCCAATCAAGGGCCGGAGCCTTTCGACAGGACGACCGGAATATGTTGATTTCCACCGTGCGAGCGTGTCCGACGTGCGTCCGCTGACCGTTTTGACGGGAATCGTGCTGGGATCTTCAGCGGCGACGACCTTCGGTCTCGGCGCGACGCTGATCGTCTTCCTGGTCCTCTCCGACGAAACGCCCCAATTCCGCGACGAACTGCCGTTGCTGGCGGGGTATCTGGCCATCTTCGCGTCTTTGACCGCGCTGGCCGGCCTCAGTTTCATGGGCCAGGCCCGCGAGCGTCCCTGGCGACGCTGGGCGCAGGGCGCAATGTGGGCTGCGCTGCTGGGGCTTGCGACCGTCTACTGGTGGACCCGCCGCTGAGGGCGTCGACGTCGTCAGTCGTGGTCGATGCGTTCCCAGGAATGGGGCTTGGCGAATCCCGCGTCGTTCGCATACGGGTCCATGCCCGTCGAGCGCGCGGCCCGGGTGCGAGGGCGTGCCTTCGACGGCGCGGGGTCGTCCGCCAGCGCCAAACCTGACGACGTCGACTGCGGACGCGCGGGCTTCAGGCCCGTCTGCGTCGTGCTGCCGCCGGCATCGCGATACCAGCGCGGCCGCCCGAGCAGTTCGTCCCACCATCGCTCCAGTCGCTTCCTGACCGACATCGTCACCTCCTGTGATGCGCCGCGTGCGCCTGCGCTAGGCCGTCAACCTCCATGCGCCGCGCCAGGCGGCGATGAGCACCAGCGGCCCCAGCGCGAGCGCCCAGGAATACCAGTCCCGCGCAGCGAGCCCGCGCATGAAGTCACCGAAAAAGCCGAGGGCGCCCCCGGCGGCATAGCTGCCGAACAGGAACACGCCCGTGGCATGCACGAGGAACGGCAGCGCCAGCACGCCGAAGGCGAGCGCCGCGAGATACCAGTAAACGTCGTTGCGCGGGTTGTAGAGCGTCACGGGCGCAGCTTGCGGGTAACCCCGACCGGCTGCAAGACCCGCCATTGAGTATCATCACCGGCTGGCTGACCGCGGGCAGTCCCGCGACGGGGATGAGGACATGCGCAAAGTGCGGACCGCGGTGATCGGCGTCGGCTATCTCGGCCGGTTCCATGCGCAGAAGTACGCGGCGCTGCCGCAGTCGCAACTCGTCGCCGTCGTCGATGCCAGTCCCGAAAACCGCGAACGCGTCGCCACGGAGACCGGTTGCCGGGCAGTCGCCGACTACCGCGACGTGCTCGGCGAGGTCGACGCGGTCAGCATCGCGACGCCCACGCCGCTGCATTACCCGATCGCGCGCGAGTGCCTCGAGCGCGGCATCCACGTGCTCGTGGAAAAGCCGATCACGACGACGATCGGCGAGGCCCGCAGCCTGATCGACACCGCCGCGCGCGCCGGCCGCATCCTGCAGGTCGGCCACCTCGAACGCTTCAACGCCGCGATCCTCGCGCTCGGTGGCACGCTGCACACGCCGCGATTCGTCGAGTCGCACCGCCTGGCGCCGTTCAAGGAACGCGGCACCGACGTCAACGTCGTGCTCGACCTCATGATCCACGACATCGACCTGATCCAGAGCCTGGTCGGCTCGCCGGTCGTGTCGATCGATGCCGTGGGCACCTCGGTGTTCTCGTCCGGGCTCGACATCGCCAACGCGCGCATCCGCTACGCCAACGGTTGTGTGGCCAACACGACCGCGAGCCGCGTCAGCATGAAGATGGAACGCAAGCTGCGCCTGTTCCAGGACGACGCCTACATCTCGATCGACCTGCAGCAGAAGGTGCTCACGATCGTGCGCAAGCCGCCCGAGGGGGCGGACGTGCCACGCGGCCAGGTCGTGATCGAGGAACGCAGCTACGACCAGGGCGACGCGCTCAGGTTCGAGATCGAGGCGTTCCTCGAGTCGATCCTCGAGGGCAAGCCGCCGGTCGTGAGCGGCGAGGACGGCCTGCGCGCACTGGAGACCGCCACGCGCATCACCGAAATGGTGCACGGAGCCGCGCAAGCGTAGGCCGACGCGGCAGGGAGCAGGGGAGGCTGGCATGACCCGTCGCTATTACAACGGACGCGACTTCGAGCGCGCGCTCAGCATCGACGAGCTGCGGCAGGTCGCGCTGCGACGGCTGCCGCGGTTCGAGGCCGAATACCTCGAGGGTGGCGCCGAGGACGAGTGCTCGCTGCGTCGCAACCGCTCGATCCTCGAACGCATCACCTGGGTGCCGCGGACGCTCGCCGGGTGTGGCGTGCCCGAACTGCAGCGCGAAATCCTCGGCGACAAGCTGCACCTGCCGCTCGTGATCGCGCCGACCGGCTTCAACGGCATGCTCTGGCGCGAAGGAGACCTCGCGCTCGCGAAGGCCGCCGAGACCGCCGGCATCGCCTTCACGCTCAGCACCGTCAGCAACTACGCCGTCGACGCGCTCAACGGCGCAGTGCAGACGCCGGCGTGGTTCCAGCTCTACCCGCTCAAGGACGCGAAGACGTCCGACCGCATCGTCGACAAGGCCCAGGAGGCCGGCTGCACCAAGCTCGTCGTGACCGTCGACGTGCCCGCGCTCGGCGCACGCGAGTGGGACCAGCGCAATTATCGCCGACCGCTCAAGCTGAGCCTGCGCAGCATCCTCGACGTGCTCGCGCACCCGCGCTGGCTGCGCCAGGTCATGCTGCCCAAGGGCGCGCCGGTGTTCGCCAACATCGCCGAGTTCCTGCCCGCGGGCGCGCAGTCCGCGCTGCAGGGCGTGCGTTTCATGGGCACGCAGATCAACCCGGCGCTCTGCTGGGCCGACATGGAGCGCCTGCGCGGACGCTGGAAGGGCCAGCTCGTGCTGAAAGGGCTGCTCGCGGTCGAGGATGCGCAGCGCGCGGCCGACATCGGCTGCGACGGCATCGTGCTCGGCAACCACGGCGGCCGCCAGCTCGATTCGTGCGCCTCTGGCATCGAAATGGTCGGCCAGGTCGCGGCGGCGGTCGGCGACCGGCTCACGATCCTCGTCGACGGCGGCTTCCGCCGCGGCGGCGACGTGCTCAAGGCGCTCGCGCTCGGCGCGGACGGCGTCATGATCGGTCGCGCGCCGCTTTACGGTCTCGCGGCGGGCGGCGAGGCGGGCGTCGGGCACGCACTGCACCTGCTACGGGTCGAAATGGAGCGCACGATGACTTTGCTCGGTTGCCACTCGCTCGACGAGCTCGGCCCGCACCTGCTTCGTTCCTGATCGCGGTCGCAGGCCCCGGCCCGCTTATCGTGCCTGGCGTCAGGTGCCCGGCGTTCGGGCCGATGCCATGCGTGGCGCCGTGATCGCGGTCAGGATGCCCTGCAGCAGCCGGGTCGGCGTCGGCGGACATCCCGGCACGACGACGTCGACCGGGATCACGTTCGAGACGGCGCCGAGGCTCGCGTAGCCCTCGCCGAACACTCCGCCGCAAGCGCCGCAGTCACCGACCGCCACGACCAGCTTCGGATCGGGCGTCGCGTCGTAGGTGCGACGCAGCGCGACTTCCATGTGCCGCGACACGGGGCCGGTCACGAGCAGCAGGTCGGCGTGACGCGGGCTCGCGACGAAGCGGATGCCAAGCGCCTCGACGTTGTAGAGCGCGTTGCCCAGCGCGTGGATCTCCAGTTCGCAGCCGTTGCACGAGCCCGCATCGACCTGCCGGATGCAGAGCGCGCGGCCCAGCATCTGGCGGATGCTGCGCTCGAGGGTTTCGCGCACCCGCAGTTCCTCGTCCGGCGCCGGCGGAGTTTCCGTGACGATGCCGACCCGCGCGATCTGTCTCAGCGTCTTGAGCATGGGCGCGTCAGAGGTCGTGGCCGCTGTAGGAAAGGTTGAACGACTTATTGATCAAGGGAAAATCCGGAACGATGTTGCCGATGATCGCGTGCTCGAGCACAGGCCAGTTGTTGCACGACGGGTCGTGCGGATGGCACCGGCGGATCGTGCCCTCCGGACCCGCTTCGAGGGCCACCGCGACCGGGCCACGCCAGCCCTCGATCAGGCCGATGCCGACCGTGCCGTCTGCCGCGTCTGGCACAAGTGTGGCGATGGGGTCGTCGGGCGGCATGTGCGCGAGGATGACCTGCACGAGGCGCAGCGATTCCAGCAGTTCGTCGAACCGGATCGCGACGCGAGCGAGCACGTCGCCGTCTGTGGACCCGCACTTGCGTGGCGCGAGCGCGGCGTACGGTTCGCAGGGCAGGTCGCAGCGCAGGTCGAACGCACACCCGCTCGCGCGTCCGGCGAGCCCGATCAGGCCCAGGCGGGTCGCGAGTTCCGGCATCACCGTGCCTGTGCCGAGGAAGCGGTCACGCACGCCGGAGTGCTCGTCGTAGATGTCCCGCAGCCGGCGAACCTCCAGCCCGAGCGACTCGGTGCACTCCTGGAGCGTCGCGGCGCCCTGGCGCGTGAGGTCGGTGCGCACGCCGCCCGGTACCACGAAGTCGTTCAGGTAGCGCTGGCCCAGCGCGCGCTCGGACGCGCGCAGCACGCCTTCCTTGAGCCGCAGGAACTGCGACAGGCCGAAGGCGAAACCGGCGTCGTTGCCGAGCGCTCCGAGGTCGCCGAGGTGGTTGGCGATGCGTTCGAGTTCGAGCGCCAGCGCGCGCAGCCACGCGGCGCGGTCGGGGATGCGGGTGCCGGTCATGCCCTCATGGGCCTGGCAGTACGCCCAGGCATAGGCGACGGCGGAATCGCCCGAGACTCGCGCCGCCAGCCGATGGCCCGCACGGATCGGCGTTTCGCCGAAACGGCGCTCGATGCCCTTGTGGACATAGCCGAGACGTTCCTCCAGCCGCAGCACTTTTTCGCCGACGACGGAGAACCGGAAGTGTCCCGGCTCGATGATGCCTGCGTGCACCGGCCCGACCGCGATCTCGTGGACGCCGTCGCCCTCGACGCGCACGAAGTCGTAATTCTGGACGGGCTGCGGCGGCGCGCAGGGGAGGTCGCGCATCGCGAGCGGCCACGTGCCCGGGCTCCAGGCCGCATGACGCAGCCAGGGCCGCGTGTCCGGATCGGTCGTCTCGATGCCATTGAGGTCGCGCATCGCGCGCTGCATGCGGCTGGCGGCCGGGAAGATGTCTTCGATGCCGGGGAAGGCCGGTTTGCCGTGCTCCGCACGCGCCACGAAAACCGCGGCGCCGTCCGGCACGAGCACGATCATGCGGACCGTGTACGGCCCCGTGCCGGGGCCGGTTCCCCACAACGCGAGCAGTCGACCGCCCGAGACCGCGACGTCCTGCGCCGCGTCGCGCCAGTCCGACGCCTCGACGGTGACGGTCGAGAGCCCGGGCGCGCCGGCCATGCGTCGCGATTCGCGCAGCCATCGCTGCAGACGCATTTCAGCCGCCCCCGATCATGCGCGCGGCGGCCCGGTACCACTCCGCCAGGTACGGCGGGATGTACAGGCCGAGCAGGAGGACCAGCGCGAGGTGCGTGAACACCGGCAGCAACGCCGGCTGGTGCGGCAACCGGCGCCCGGTGGCATCGCCGTACACCATCGACTGCACGCGGCCGAAGATCGCGGCGAATGCGACGCCGAGCGCCACGAGCAGGATCGGCGTGGCCCAGGGCTGCTGCTTCATCGCCGTCGTCAGGATCAGGAACTCGCTCGCGAACACCCCGAACGGTGGCACGCCGAGGATGGCGAGCGAGCCGAGCATGAGCCCCCAGCCGATGGTCGGGTTCATCGCGAGCAGGCCACGGATGTCCTCGATGCGCTGCGAGCCCGCCTTCTGCGCCGCGTGTCCGACCGCGAAAAAAATCGCTGACTTGGTGAGCGAGTGCACGGTCATGTGCAGCAGCGCGGCGAAGTTCGCGACGGGGCCGCCCATGCCGAACGCGAACGTCACGATGCCCATGTGCTCGATCGACGAATAGGCGAACAGCCGCTTGATGTCCCGCTGCCGCCAGAGGAAGAACGCCGCGAGCACCACCGACAGCAGGCCGAACCCCATCAGCATGTTCGACGGCAGCGAAGACTGCAGCGAGCCCTCGACGAGCACCTTGCAGCGCACGACGGCGTAGATCGCGACGTTCAGCAGCAGGCCCGACAGCACGGCGGACACGGGGGTGGGGCCCTCGGCGTGCGCATCGGGCAGCCAGTTGTGCAGCGGCGCGAGCCCGACCTTCGTGCCGTAGCCGACCAGCAGGAACACGAAGGCGAGCGCGAGCACGGTCGGTTCGAGCTCGCCCTTGACCGCGGCGAGGTCGGTCCAGAGCAGTGCGCTCACGCCCTCCGCGCCGAGCACCTTCTCAGCCGCGAAGTAGAGCAGGATCGTGCCGAAGAGCGCCTGCGCGATGCCGACTCCGCAGAGGATGAAGTACTTCCACCCCGCCTCGAGGCTCGCCGGCGTGCGATACAGCGTTACGAGCAACACGGTCGACAGCGTCGCGGCCTCCATCGCGACCCAGAGCAGTCCGAGGTTGTTGGTGGTGAGCGCCACCAGCATCATCGCCATGAACAGCTGGTACATGCTGTGGTACAGGCGCAGGCGCCGGGCGTTGATTCGTCCGTGCTCGATCTCCACGCGCATGTAGGGGCGGGAGAAGATCGAGGTCGTGAGGCCGACGAAAGCGGTCAGCGCGACCAGGAACACGTTGAACGGATCGAGGAAGAACTGCCCGTGGCCCGCGAGCAGGTTGCCCTCGCCGATCACGCGTGCGGTCAGCGCAGCGGACGCGAGGAACGTGACCAGGGACAGCGCGACGTTGATTTCGGCCGCGCGAGGGCGATGACCCCACAGCGCGAGCAGCACCGACCCACCGAGCGGCGTGGCGAGCAGGACCACGAACTCCACTACTGGTCCTCCCTGAGCGATTCGAGGTGGTGCAGGTCGAGGCTGTCGAACTGCTCGCGGATCTGGAAGAAAAAGACGCCGAGCACCAGCATCGCCACGAGCACGTCGAGCGCGACGCCGAGCTCGACCACCATCGGCATGCCGTACGTGGCGCTCATTGCGCCGAAGAACAGGCCGTTCTCCATCGACAGGAAGCCGACGACCTGCGACATCGCCTTGCGTCGGGTGATCATCGTGATGAACGCGAGCAGGATCACGGCGACCGCGATGCCGATCGCGTTGCGGGTCGCGGTGCTGGCGAGTTCGGCGATCGGTTGCGCCAGGCCGAAGGCGAACACGACGGTCACGAGCCCGACCAGCATCGTGCCCGGCACGTCGAGCAGCGGTTCGGTGTCCCAATACACCTGCAGGCGGCGGATCAGCCGGTGCAGCAGCCACGGCAGTCCCACGACCTTGAGGGCGAGCGTCAGTGCCGCGGACACGTAGAGATGGTGCTGGCCGGTGCGCCACGCGAGCAGCAGCGTCGCGACGCACAGCAGCGTGCCCTGCAGCGCGAGCAGGTTCACGAGCGACACGACGCGGCGCTGCGACAGCATCGCGAACGACACGAGCAGCAGCAGCGCGGCACAGGAGTTGAGCAACTGCAGGTCGAGTGACGCGAAGTTCAACGGTCAGGCCCCGAGCAGCAGGTGGACGAGCAGGCCGAGCACCGCGAACATGAACGCGGTGGAAAGGAATTCCGGCGCGCGCATCACGCGCAGCTTCGCCGACAGCGTCTCGATCAGCGCGAGCCACACGCCGGCCACGGCCAGCTTGCCGATCAGCACCGGGATCGAGAGCAGCAGCGCCGCGGGTTCGGGCTCGCCGGTCGACACGCCCCAAGGCACGAACAGCGCGAAGCCGATGCCGGCGTAGTTGAACAGCTTGAGCGCGGCGGCCCACTCCATCAACGCGAGGTGCCGCGCCGAATACTCGAGCAGCATCGCCTCGTGGATCATCGTCAGTTCGAGGTGCGTCGCCGGGTTGTCGACCGGGATGCGGGCGTTCTCGGCGAGCAGCACCATCGTGAAGGCCACCGCGGTGAAAGCGAGGCTCGGATTCAGCGCCGGAGCCTGGGTCGCGAGACGCTCGGCGATCAGCGGCAGCGCCGTCGTCGCCGAAAGCAGCGAGGCGACGAAGATGACCATCAGCAGCGCCGGTTCGGCGAGGAATCCGACCATCATCTCGCGGCGCGCGCCGAGCGTGCCGAAGGCCGTGCCGATGTCCATCGCCGCCAGCGCCATGAACACACGCGCCGTGGCGAGCAGGCCGACGAGGGCGATCGCGTCGGCGACCGACGTGAACGGCAGCCCGGTGCCCATCGAGGGGATGATCGAGGCGACGGCCACCATGGCCCCGAACACGACGTAGGGCGCGGCACGAAACAGCGGCGAGGCGCCCTCGGCCAGCACCGCGTCCTTGTGGAAGAGCTTGCGGATGCTCCGGTACGGCAGCAGCAGGCTGGGCGCCTTGCGGTTCTGCAGCCAGGCGCGGCACTGGTTCACCCAGCCGAGGAACAGCGGCGCGAGTGCGACCGCCGCCAGGACCTCGAACCACTGGGTCAGCCAGGCGAGGCCGCTCACAGGACCACCGCCAACAGCGTCACGAGCGTGATGAAACTGTAAGTCAGGTAGGCCGAGATCCGGCCCTGCTGCAGCCACGCGAGCGAATCGGCGAGCTTCTGCACGCGGCCGCCGAGCGGCTCATAGACCAGGCGCCAGATCTTGTCGCCGACGACGACGCGGTAGCGCGGTGCGCGGTCGAACGGCGACGGCAATTCGCGCTCCATCGTGAAGAACGCCTGGAAGATGTGCCGGATCGGCTGGCCGAACCCCTCGGCCGTGTCCTGCATTCGCGCGCTGCCGTTGGCGAAGCCGCAGTCCCAGGCCGGGGCGCGACGTACGGCGCGCCGGTAGACGCGCCGCACCACGACCGAGGTCGTCGCGAGCACCACGACGATGATCGCGAGCAACACCAGCGGCGAGTAGGACACCTCGCGCCCGGACAGCGGAGCCACCATCCACCACGACGAGGTGCCTCGGGGCGGCACGCTGCCGACGAGTTGCGCCGTGGTGGCGCCGAGCGCATCGATGACCTGCGTCGGGAAGAGTCCGAGCAGGACGCACCCGAGCGCGAGCCAGACCAAACCCAGTTTCTCGAGCCCGCCCGCGTCCTGCGCCTGCACGAGCCCCGGTTCGCGCGGCTGGCCCAGGAACACCACGCCGAAGAACTTCACCATGACGTAGGCGGCGAGCGCGGCCGCGAGCGCGACGATGGCGGTGCCCAGCGGCAGCAGCATGTTCACGAACGGGTGCGGGACCTCGTGCGAGAAGAGGAAAGCCTGCAGCAGCAACCACTCCGAGACGAAACCGTTCAGCGGCGGCAGGCCCGAGATCGCCAGCACGCCGACGAGCGTGAGCCACGCGACCCAGGGCATGCGGTGGATCAACCCGCCGAGCCGACCCAGGTTGCGCTCGCCGGTCGCGTGCAGCACGGCGCCGGTGCCGAGGAACAGCAGGCTCTTCATGAATGCGTGGTTCAGGGCGTGGTAGAGCACGGCCACCAGCGCCAGCGTGGCAAGCGCCTGCATGCCGACGCCGTGAAACACCATCGCGAGGCCGATCCCCGTGAACAGCACCCCGATGTTCTCGATCGACGAATACGCGAGCAGGCGCTTCATGTCGGTCTGTGCCGCCGCGAACACCACGCCGAAGAGCGCAGTGGCGAGCCCGAACGCGACGGGCACCAGTCCCCACCACCAGGCAGGGTCGCCGAGCAGGTCGAACGTGACGCGCAGCACGCCGTAGACCGCGGTCTTCAGCATCACCCCGCTCATCAGCGCCGAGACCGGCGACGGCGCCGCCGGATGCGCCTCGGGCAGCCAGACATGCATGGGCAGCAAGCCTGCCTTGGCGCCGAAGCCGAACAGGGCCAGGCCGAACGCGGCAGCCGCCCAGCCCGGCGAGAGATCGGCGGCGCGCATCGCGTCGAACGTGAACTGCCACGTGCCGCCCTGCATGACGCCGAAACTCAGCAGGATGGAAATGGCCCCGACGTGCGCGATCAGCAGGTACAGGAAGCCCGCGCTGCGGATCTCGGGCAGGCCGTGCTGCGACGTGACGAGGAAATACGACGACAACGCCATCGTTTCCCAGGCCACCATGAATGCGTACGCGTCGTCGGCCAGCAGGACGAAACCCATGCTGGCGAGGAACAGGTGGTACTCGAGCCCGAGGACGCCGGGCGCCGTGCCGTGCCCCTTGCGAAAATAGCCGCCGGCGAAGATCGACACGCCGGCCGAGGCTCCACCGAGCAGCGCGAGGAATGTTCGCGAGAGCGGATCGAGCCGAAGGTGAAAGGGCAGGTCGGGCAGGCCGATCAGCAGCGTGACCTGCTCGGCGGGCAGCGCGAGGCTCCACCCGGCCACGATGGCGAGGCCCACGCCGATGAGCGCCCCGAGCGGAAACAGGAACCGGGCGACGTAGCCGACGTTGCCGGGCCGGACCATTCCGGCGACGCCGACGACGATCCAACCCGTCAGCAGCAGCAGGCAAGCATCGATGGGCGAGAGCGCGGGCCCCATGCGCGGCATTCTACCTGAATGTAAATTACATTATAATCGAATGCACACCGTAACGGAGCGTGTGCCGCGTGGCACTGGAAGACCGGACTGCCCGCCTGACCATCCTGATCGATCCGCGCAAGAAGGCGCTGTTCGAGCGTCTCTGCGCCGAGCGGGATACGACGCCTTCACAGGTCGTGCGGCAGATGATCCGCCGCTACATCGAGGAACAGACCGGCGCACCGTGGACGGCGGACCTCACGGACAAGAAGCGCAAGTAGCGCCACGCAGGCGCACGACCTCGACACGGCGCTGACGCAGGTCGAGTGGGGCGCCGCGCTCGACGAGTCGCCGACGCGCGCCTGCACAGTGCGCGGCGGCCCTGGTCGGGGCGGCCGCGACGTCGCCGACCGCTCAGGCGCGGCCGGCGGGACGCTCCGGCTGGG
>Ga0065704_10070945_pt1 | contig 14340 bp, 12 predicted proteins | sample SwiRhicommuniRL2_FD_59091 | JGI IMG/M metagenome (GOLD analysis project Ga0065704, IMG submission 59091) | Switchgrass rhizosphere bacterial communities from Rose Lake, Michigan, USA - RL2 v2 (version 2) | ecosystem: Host-associated > Plants > Roots > Rhizosphere > Soil | place: East Lansing, MI
CTATGAGCCAGTCTTTTGATAAACATCAGGAAACCCACGACTATTGTTCATGCTGAAAATTCCAGTCGTAGTATTGGAAAAGATTCTGGAAAGATTACGTTTAGATGCTTCAACATGACAAACTTCGAGGAAAATTCCACAAATATTATGGAAATAATCTGTGTAAATCTGTGAAATCAGTAGGAGAAAAATAAAAATAAATTTAAAAAAATCTGTCCGATTTTTAAAATGTCCGATAAAAAAGACAATAAAAATAGATAAAATTAAACTCTTAAAATCTGTTATAAATTTCTCTGTTTCTCAAAAAAACACGACATTTGTAGACTTAAAATTTAACTAAAATTTTTCAAAATAGACCAGATGAAACCGTAAGATTACATCTGGCTTTGGAAAAAATAAAAATTATCAGATGAAAATATCAAACAATTGGCTTAAAGACTTTATCAAAACGGAATTGAAAACTGAAAGAATCGGTGAGTTCCTTACAGATATCGGTCTTGAAGTTGAAGGGATAGAAAAATTTGAAAGCATAAAAGGCAGCCTGGAAGGAATTGTTGTAGGTAAAGTTCTGACTTGCGAAAAACATCCGAATGCAGATAAATTAAAAAAGACAACCGTAGATGTTGGAAACGGAAAAACTCTCAATATCGTTTGCGGTGCTCCGAATGTAGAAGCCGGACAAACGGTTCCTGTAGCAGTAGTCGGAACAAAAATCTATGATAAATCCGGAAGTTTTTTTGAAATCAAAGAAGCTAAAATCAGAGGAGAAGTTTCTCAGGGAATGATTTGTGCAGAAGATGAACTTGGCCTTAGTGACGACCACGGAGGAATTATGGTTTTGGATGAAGAAAAGTTTGAAATCGGAAAAAATTTCGCTGATTATTTTGAAATTGCCAATGATGAGGTTATAGAAATTGGGTTAACACCGAACCGTACAGATGCCATGTCTCATTACGGCGTTGCCAGAGATTTACATGCTTACCTTTCTACAAACAAGCAGAAATCAGAGTTTGAGAAGGTTTCTTCAGTAGTTTTGAGTAATGAAGGAGTTCACGATTTTAAGCTAGTGGTGGAAGATGCTGAACTTTGTCCAAGATACATCGGAGCAGTCATTGAGGACGTGAAAGTAACAGATTCTCCGGCATGGCTTAAAGACAGGCTGAAAGCAATCGGACTAAGCCCGATCAATAATATTGTAGATATTACCAATTATATTCTTCACGGTTTTGGCCAGCCGCTTCATGCTTTTGATGCGGATAAAATTACGGATAAAACGGTAAAGGTTGGAACGGTAAAAGAAGGTACTAAATTCACAACCTTAGATGGTGTGGAAAGAACTTTAAATGGCTCTGAGATCATAATCAAAGACGGAAAAGACAATCCGATGTGTATTGCCGGAGTTTTTGGTGGTGCGAATTCTGGGGTTTCGGGTGAAACTAAAACAATCTTCCTGGAAAGTGCCTATTTTAATCCTGTTGCGGTAAGAAAAGGAGCGAAATTCCATGGTTTGAATACAGATGCATCTTTTAGATTTGAAAGAGGGGTGGATCCTAATATTACAAGGACAGCAATCACGCATGCTATCAAATTAATTCAAGAATTGGCTGAAGGAAAATTGGTAGGTGATTTGTTGGAAGAATATCCGAAGAAAATTGAAGATAACTATGTAATTCTAAGATTTTCCAAAATCGAACAGATTTTAGGAACTAAAATTCACAGAGAAAAAGTAAAAGAAATTTTAAAAGCACTGGATATTCAGGTTTTAAATGAAATTCAGAATGGTCTTGAAATTTCCGTTCCGGCTTATAGAGCAGATGTAACGAGAGAGATTGACGTTATCGAAGAGATTTTAAGAATCTACGGATACAATAAAATCGATGCTCCTCAGAAAATATCATTTACTCCTGTAAAATTAAATGCAAAAGATCAGGATGAACTTGAAAATAGCTGGGCCAGAACATTACAAAGTCTTGGTTTTAACGAAGTAATGAATAATTCGCTCACTTCAGTAAAAGATGAAACAGATGCGGTAAAGCTGCTAAATCCATTAAGCAATGATCTTGCATTCATGAGAAAGTCTTTGCTGGAAGGTCTTTTGCAGAATACCATCTACAATATCAACAGAAAAAACCAGGATATCAAGTTCTTCGAGTTCGGGAAAGTTTATCATAAAAGAGAAAAATACGAAGAGAGAAAGCAGCTGGCGACTCTTGTTTCCGGAAGGGAAGTGGCAGAAAACTGGCTACAGCCTAAATCTGCAACGAGTTTTTATTATTTAAAAGCTTATGTGAAAGTTTTATTGGAAAAGCTGGTGATTGATTACAAGGAAGTCGCTTTATCTGATGAAAGATTTTCTGACGCCCTGGCCTATGAGGTTGATGGTGAAACTTTAGTAAGAATCGGGAAAGTAAGTACTCAGATGCTTAAAGATTTTGATATTGATCAGGAATGTTTCTATGCAGAAATCGAATTGGAATTTGCCCAGAAGCTGCGTTCTGAAAATGAACTTAAATTTAAAGATATTCCTAAATTCAACAAAATTAGAAGAGATTTAGCTTTATTGATTGACAAGACGGTGAATTATGAAGACCTTTATCAGACCGCTAAAAAGAATAAATCCCCATATATTAAAAATATCAATCTTTTTGATGTATATGAAGGAAAAAATCTTCCTGAAGGTAAGAAATCCTATGCTATGAGTTTCGAGCTTTTAAATGAAGAGAAAACTCTTGAGGAAAAAGAAATTGCGATAGTAATGGATTCTCTGGTAAAATCTTTTCAAAAAGAATTCAATGCTGAATTAAGAGGATAATTAAACATCAATATTATACAAATAAAAAACGGACTTTTGTCCGTTTTTTTCATTTATGTCACGTTTAAAGCTAAGAAAAATAGCATTGAAAAAGTAATAAAAATAGTATGAAAACCGTTTAAATAATAATATTTACGTAAATTTGATTTAAATCAAAAGGAAAAAAATGAAAAATCTTTTTTTAAGTATATGCACGGCAGTGGTTTTGGTTTCATGTGGAGCGATGGCTGGTTCTGCTTCCAAAGTAGGTAAGGCTCAGCCCTCACTGGCAGGAACAAAATGGGCTTTAGCTGACAATGTGAAAGGAAAAATTCCTACCCTGAATATTGAAGGGGAAAAAATTAACGGGAATACAGGATGCAACAATTACTTCGGAACGGCTAAGGTAGAACCTTCTACAGGTAATTTTTCTGCAGGCCAGATGGGCTCTACTAAAATGGCATGTGAAAATATGAGTGTGGAAAAAAACTTTATGGATATGATGTCAAAAGCTAATAAATATGTCATCACCGGGAATGTTCTTGAATTGTATCAGGACAATCTTCTCCTGCTAAAATTCAACAGAGCTGACTAGAATAAAATAAGAAAGGAACTCAATTTGAGTTCCTTTTTTATGTTTAAATCGTTATTATTCTTCCTCTTCCTCGTCGTACTTAGCCAACTCTTCATCACACCATTTAAACGCAGCTTCAACTACTTTTGTAGCCTCATCTGCCATCGTTTCCTCATCGTCACCTTCAAGATCATCCAGCCATTCAACTTCTTCTTCCTCAACATTCAGGATAAATCTTGGATATTCTGTATGAACTACGAACAAATCTTCTGGAAATTCCGAATTATCTGCTAATAAAAACTTTGGTAATTTCATTTTTTTAATGTTTTAACTTTAAAATCAAAGATAATAAAATTATTGGTATTTGTTCTTGTCAATCTTCATTTTTTGCAAAACTTTATACCTCGTTAAAGTTGTTTTCTGTAAAGTGTCTTTTGGTTTAAAAATTAACGTAATATTCGGATTTACGGTACTTATCAGTTCGGCTACCTGTATGTATTCCAGATCTTCTGTGTCTTCAAGGTAAAATTGTAAAGGAACTTTATCCAGATTTTCAGACTGTAAAAACTGCTTCATTTCTTTTCTGTTTTCGAGATAGTTGCCTTTTGACAACCATGTAAAAGCCAGTCCGGAAAGAAGACTTAAAAAGCCTATGGCATATACTTTAACATTAAAAATCAAAAATAATTTTCTGAAATACACGAGCCATACCGGGAAGCTGAAAGGAGCCATCAGACGATAATCGATAGGATTTACAGAATAGAAATATTGAATAAAATAAGAGCATACTATACCGACAATACTCACGAAAATAAAGAAGAATTCAGTATCCGAAAGTTTGTATCTGACAAATAAGTATATCATTAAAAGAATATTGAAAAAGCCGATTCCATAGATCGCATAATTGATGATTCCTCCCGCCGGATTGGCAATATGTATAAATGGATTAAAAGTAGTACACAACCCCAGGAATAATTCTTTTAAAAGTTTTGAGGTTGGATGAAGACCAATTTCTAAAAACTCATTTACATAATTTTCATTAAAATAATCGATAAATAAAAATTTATACAAAACAACAAAAATCCCTCCGATTAATCCTGAAATAATAAAGGCTTTTGCATATTGCCTTTTCCAGAAAACCAACCCGAAAAGCCCGGTTCCGGCCATAATAAATAGCGAACTGTAACGAACATTATAAAGTGCAATTAAAGTCAGTGAAAGATAAAAAATAGCTTTTCCATTTTTAAGTTTTCCTTCAATAATTAATGAAGAAATGTAGAGGAATAATAATACAAAAGGTAATATCAGCGCTTCACTCATTGTATAGGAAAATATCGAGAGAAAACTGAATAATGCACATAAAACAACAGTTTCCTTAAAAAAGAATTTCTTTTTCCATGCAAAAAATACGATGAAAAGAAATACTCCAATTCCTACAATTTTACTGCTCCAGAATTCATCAGGGCCAAAAAAAGTAAAAAATTTAATGCTTAAAGGATATCCTAATGGAGTCGTTGTATTATCAATGGTAGGAAAAACATGTGCAAAGCGCATATAACGTATAGAATCCGGGCTTGTTCTTCCTTTCTCGTTCAGTAAAAAACGCAAAATGATCATCATTAAAGTAATGATGATCATTGATATTTGAATTGTTCTTTCTTTAAATTTCATCAAGATTATAGTTATTAGGTTGCAGATTGCAAAGTTTTGCATCAAATTTATAACTTATATCTAATAACTCATAACTCAAAATTATTTTGAAAACATTTTCGCTACTTTTTCTGCTTTTTTGCTTTCTGAGTAATCGTAGAAACCTTCTCCTGATTTTACACCCAGTTTTCCGGCCATAACCATGTTCACCAATAACGGGTTCGGTGCATATTTTGGATTTTTAAAGCCGTCATACATTACATTTAGGATTGCTAAACAAACATCAAGTCCGATAAAATCTGCAAGTTGAAGCGGTCCCATCGGATGAGCCATTCCCAGTTTCATTACGGTATCGATTTCCTCCACACCTGCAACGCCGTTATACAGTGTTTCGATTGATTCGTTGATCATCGGCATCAAGATTCTGTTTGCCACAAAACCCGGATAATCATTCACTTCTACAGGAACTTTTCCTAATGTTTTGCTCATTTCATAGATTGCATCAAAAGTTTCTTTTGAGGTCGAATATCCTTTGATAATTTCTACTAATTTCATGATCGGAACCGGATTCATAAAATGCATCCCGATGACTTTATCTGCTCTTTTGGTAGCAGCCGCAATTTTAGTGATGGAAATTGATGAGGTATTAGTCGCCAGAATACAGTTTTCCGGTGCAAATTCGTCCATCTGACCGAAAATTTTAAGTTTTAATTCCTGATTTTCAGTTGCGGCTTCCACGATAAGATCTGCGTTCCCGACAGCATCCTTAAGCGCTGTAAAAATCGTAATATTTCCTAAAGTTTCAGCTTTTTGTTCTTCGGTAAGGTTTCCCTTTGCAATTATTCTGTCAAGATTAGTGGTGATAGTTTTCAGGCCTCTGTCTAAAGCTTCCTGTGATACATCTACAAGATTCACTTTAAAACCGCTTTGTGCAAATGTATGCGCAATACCATTCCCCATGGTTCCAGCTCCGATAACTACAATGTTTTTGATCATTTTCCTTATTTAGTTTAATTATTTTATTTTTTAATCGGCGTTAAATTTCTTGCGTTGGAAAGGCCAGCTTTTGTTATAATTTCTGATTCATTAAAATTGACCATTCCGTCACTGTTTTTGCTTCTTGCATTATTCTGGCTGTCAACCGCAGCTTTTAATCCTTTAATGAAATTATCCTTCTGAGTTTTTGAAAGTCCGTCGGTACCAATATACAGGTTGTATTCGCCTTCTCTTCCCAATCCACTCTGTTTATAAATTTCAAGATTTTTTACCTTATTTTTCTGTTTAAATTGTGTCAAATAATCCATAACAGGCTTTTCAGAAGGAGTTCCACAGCACACGCTTGCGTACCCGATCTGAAGGTAATTTTGACTTTTCTGTGCAAAGAATAATGTGCTTCCGAAAATTGCTATTATTAATACTACTTTTTTCATTTTGATGGTTTTAAAATTAAGCTTAAATTTTTACTTATTAAAATAATCCCAGACCGACTTTGAAATATCTGAAATCATTTTGCAGTTCACCACATCGGTTTCCGTTGAGTTACTGACAAATACAGCTATTGCATAATGCTTGCCATTAGGTAATGTCACGATGCCGATTTCGTTTTCTGCACCCGTCAGACCTGCATTATTTTTTCCTGAAGCTCCCGTTTTTCTTGCCACGGGCGTATTCTCCGGAAGTTGAGCAATCAGTTTGTTCTTTCCGGTAGATGTTGAAAACATGACTTTCATTAAATAATCAGTAGATTTTTTAGAAAGTAGTTTTCCGTCATAAAATTTTTTGAGAACATCTGTAGCAGAAAATGCTGTGCTGTAATTTTTATATTGATTATTCCAGTCTTTGTGCATTTCAGCTTCGTTGTATTTAATCTGGAAACCTTTTATACCCTTCGAATGCATAAATCGCTGAACGGTTTGTGTTCCTCCCAATAATTTCAGCAGAATATCACAACCGTTATTATCACTTTTGGCAACGGTATATTCAAGAACTTCACTTAAAGGAATTTTTACGCCTCCGTTGGGGTATTTCTCGCGAAGAGGCGACCAGGTATTTTCTAATAAATTGGTTTTGTCCAATAATACTTTTTGATCCAGGGAAAGTTTGCCTTTATCGACATAATCAAGAATAGTCGATGCAATATGAAATTTAAAGACACTCTGCATCGGAAGTTTCTTATTGGCATTTTTATGGTATTTAAAACCATCTTCAAACCCCAGAACGGAAATTCCAACTGTTGCATTTTTATCTTTAATAAGTGCGTTGATTTTTTGTTCTAAACCAGATTCCTGAGCAAATGTAAATACTGAAATCAAAAGAAAAATAAGGCTTATTTTTTTCATTATATTTTGTTTAAAAAGAAATCCCTCTTAGAAGCTAAAAGGGATTTGCAATTTAAGATTTTTTCTTATTTCAATTCTAAATATTTAAGATTGATACCATCGTTTTCAAAATAAATACGGATTTTGTTTTCTCCTTTTTTAAGATTAATTCCTTTGGCAGAAATGGTTTTCCATTTTTCATTTCCTCCTGTAGAATTTAGGGATACAGTTGCCAATTGCTTTCCGGAAGCATCTTCAATCCTGATTTTAGCAGGTGAGTTGCTGGAATAATTTATATCAAAAGTGTAGGATTTTCCAATCTTAGCATTAATCGTGTACTGAAGCCATTCACCACTTTCTGTTTTTCCTACGTAATATTGATTGTCTGCGGTTTTATAGATGTCTACACCATCATTTCTCAACTGGTTTCCGGAATTCCATTCGGATCTTTTTTCCGGATCACTTACCCAGAGATTAACAAAATCTTTATCAAGATAGGCTGAACCCATTCTTCCTAAATCATAATCTGTTGCAGCAATTTTTCCCGGAGCCTGAAGGTTTTTAAAAGGTTTCGTGGAAGCATCGGTTGTTTGTCTGAACATCGCATCAATAACATCATTTTTTATCTCCACATTACTGAATTTATAATTATCGGCAATCTGCATTAATGTTTTTCGTGCAAATTCTTTAGAAGGTTTTTCGCCACCGTTTTTCCAGTAATCCAAGAGCTTCTGATATTCCGGAGTGATTTTTACGTTAGTAATTCCTGCGATATTGTCAATTTTTTTCATCGGCCAGAATGCATAACCGATGTTGTGCTTGTCTAAAAGCTGAATAAGTTCCGTGAACCAAACGTTTGAGTTTTCTCCTGTTTCTCCCAGCCAGATCGGAATATTATGCTTTTCCCTAAGATCCAAAGCAAACTTAATAGTAGCATCATCAGTATAATTCCAGTATTTGTGAAAGCTGAAAACCATATTGTCATCCCAAAGTGGAGTGAGTCCGTTATAATTGTTTCCCCAGCCATTTCCTTCAATAATGATGATATGTTTTTTGTCAACAGTACGAATGGCTTCCGTGATATCTTTTTGAAGTTTCCAGAGAGGAGCATTCGACATTTCATCAGTTCCATTCGGGTTTTTTCCTGTGAAATTGATATTGGGTTCATTAATGAGATCATAACCTCCGATCCACGGACTATCTTTATATCTTTCTGCTAATTTTTTCCAGAGAGCAATGGTTTTCTTTTGATTTTCCTCGTTTTCCCACAGAGATGGTTTAGATTTGTCGTTGTCGGAAATATTTACGTCATTTCCCTGTCCGCCCGGAGCTGCGTGTAGATCTAGGATCAGGTACATTTTATTGTCGGCACACCATTTGAGAAGATCATCTGTCATTTTAAATCCTTCTTCCAGCCAGGTATTCTGACCTTTTTTAGGTTCTTTTTCAATGGGCAATGTGTACAGATTATAGTGCATCGGCAATCTGATTGAGTTAAATCCTGCTTTCTTCAGAAAATCAATATCCTGTTTCGTAATTCCGTTTTTGAGGTAAGCTTTATAGAAATCATTCATTCCGTCTTCACCGATAAGTTCTGCTATTTTTTCTTTGATTTTATATTGCGGACCTGCAAAATCGGCAGTTTTCAGCATATATCCCTCCTGAAGCATCCATCCTCCAAGACCGAGACCTCTTAATTGTATATTTTCACCTTTATCATTGACGATCTTCTGTCCGTTTGTTTTTAAAAGCTGTGATGTCCCAAATTGAGACAATAAAAAAGCGGATAATAGGATGGCTCGTTTCATACTTGTTTTAATTATTTAAATATTATGGGATTATTTGAGAATCGTTATTTGATAATGACAAATATATTTAAAATTTATTGAATAGAATTCAAAAAATTCCGCAGGATGAAAATTCAGGATTGTACCGAAATAAAAAGAGACTGTTTACATGTAAACAGTCTCTTTTCGTATTATTGTTGTCTGAATTATTTCTTTTTGTAAGCAGCGTCTTTAATTCTCGCTTTTTTACCTCTAAGATCTCTGAAGTAGTAGATTCTTGATCTTCTAACTTTACCTCTTCTGTCAACCTCAATTTTCTGAAGAGCTGGCATGTTGATAGGGAATACTCTTTCTACCCCTACATCACCAGACATTTTTCTGATCGTGAAAGTTTTTGTAGAACCTGTACCTCTCAATTGGATAACTGTTCCTTTGAAGAACTGAGTTCTTGTTTTTTGACCTTCTTTAATCTCGTAGTAAACAGTGATTGTATCACCTGCTTTGAATTCAGGGAATTCTTTTTTTGTAATGTACTTGTCTTGTACGTACTTTAATAAATCCATTATTAATTAAAATAAAATGTTTAAAGCTAAGCAACTTACACGGACTTCGTCAGAGGTTGAATAACAGGCTGCAAATATACAAATCATTTTTCAAATATTCAAAACAAATTAATATTAAATCTTATGAAATGTTGAAGAAAATTTCAGGTATAAAATTAATATTTCCTTGAAGTTATCATCAGATACAGTTTACATGAGTGTTCTACTTTTGCGCGGTAATAAAAGCTCTTCAAAAGCTTTTTAATTATAATTTAAAACATTTACTGTAAAACTGTACTACTCATGAAAAAACTATTATTCTTTTTTTGTTTTGCCGTCCAGATGGCATTCGGGCAAAGTCTGTATCCTTATTTACAGAATCCCACACCAACCTCAATGATTGTCAACTGGAAAACATCATCCAATAACGAAACGACTGTTTTTTACGGGACAAATCCGGCCAATCTTAATGTGACATTTACCGGAACAACAAATATCTTCTCAGATACCGGATACAACAACAATTATTATTACCACACTGCGAAGATCACCAGTCTGCAGCCCAACACAAAATATTACTATAAAATAAAAACCGGCAGCAGCGAATCCGCCGTTTACAATTTCAGAACACTTCCGTTACCGGGGCAGCCGGTTACTGCCAACGGTAAAATACGTTTTCTGATCATGGGAGACAACCAGATCAAAGCGGAACCGAGATATGATACCTTAACGTTAAATGCGTATAAAAAATTAAAGGAAAAGTTCGGACCAGATTCGGATCCTTCTGATAATGTGGCGCTCACTTTCATGGTGGGAGATCAGGTGGATGTAGGAACACTGGATCATTACGAAAATGTTCATTTTAGAAAGAATATCAATTTATCTCCTTATCTGCCGATACAGACAACGGTCGGAAATCACGAAACTTACGGAACTCTCGGAATGAATTCATATTACGCTCACTTTTATATTGATGAGATAAAATACAAAAATATCACTTCGGGAAATGAAAACTATTATGCTCAACAGGCGGGAAATGTTTTGTTTATAAGCTTAAGCTCGGAACATACAGGATCAGCGCAAATGACCTGGCTTCAACAGATTCTTAATGAAGCCAATAATGATTCTACCGTAGACTGGATCATTTCTTTGAGCCACAGACCATACCAGGCGGAACAATATGTTGGCGATATTTCAACTTGGGTGAGGAATAATGCGGTTCCGCTTCTTACGACTTCTTCAAAATATTTAATGCATGTTGGAGCACATCATCATTTATATCACAGAGGTCAGCTGAAAAATAGCCCGAATTATCAGATCATTTCCGGTGGTGTTGCATGGGATCAGTATTGGGGAATGTCAACGGAGCAGGATTTTGATGATGTTCAGAAAACATTAACAGACTGGACTTACCAGATTGTTGAAGTTGATGTCAATACAGGAAAGGTAGATGTAGAATCTTATTCGATCGGAGGCGTTTATCATAAAAAATATAATGAACTGATTGATACGTTCCACCGCTACAAAAATCAACCGAAGCCTGTAAAGCCATCTATTTCAAATACATTTACCGCGCCGGTCACTTTGCCTTTAACATTAAATGGAAGTGCATTTTCAAGCACAAACGGCGAATTGTTAAATACGACGCAGTTCCTTATCAGTAAAGCGGCAGATTTTTCTGTCATTGAAAAAGAATTTTACAGAGATTATGAAAACTGGTTTGGCAAAGACGGAAACGGAACTCCTGATATTACAAAAAACCTGAATGCGGGTGTTGATATTACAAAAGCAACCATTGCTGCCAACTCAATTACAAACGGGACATATTACGTGAAAGTCCGTTATAGAGACAGAAACTTAGAGTGGAGCGACTGGAGCGATCCGAAAGAATTCGAGGTTACAGGAAGTGTTGTATCAAATCCAACATTTACACTGGATAAAACTGAGTACACACAAAACGAACCAATCATCGCAACGTTTACAGACGGGCCTGGGAACAATCAGGATTGGGTTGGAATTTACAAAAAAGGTCAGAATCCGGCTGCAGTAACTTCCCAGGCGTATGTTTATACCAACGGGCAGACGGCAGGAACAGCAACTTTCCCAAATGGAATTGCTACTAAAGGTCAGTATTTTGCAGGATTTTTTGCCAATAACGGCTATACGGAAATTACACCGAGAAAAAGTTTTTATGTAGGCCCGAAAGTCGTATTAACTACTACGGCAGATGTTTATCCTGTGGGTGGAACAGTGACTGTTAATTTCTCAAATGGTCCAAATTTAACAAAAGACTGGATCGGGATCTACAAAATGGGACATACTCCGGGCAATGTAAATTCTACACAGTGGAGCTATGTGACAACGGCTTCCGGAACACTCAATTTTACAGGTCTTGCAAAAGGATATTATTATGCACAGTATTTTCTGGAAGACGGCTATACCACGGTAGGAGAAAAAGTTTTCTTTAAAGTTGGAGATATTGTGACAGAACTTTGGACCAATAAACCGGTCTATACTTTAGGAGAAAATATTACCGCATCATGGACGGATTCTCCGGGAATCATTAAAGACTGGCTTGGAATTTACCCGCAAAGCGTTACGGTTCCTGATGATAATTTTGTTTCTTATACTTATTTTGATGGTGTTACTCAAGGGACAAAAACCATTCAGGGAACGGCAGTTCCGGCAACACCGGGGAATTATTACATGGTGATGTTTACTAATGATTCTTACACTGAAGTTTCAAACAGGGTTCAGTTTCAGGTAACTGGATCAACATTAGGAACAGAAGAGACAAAAAGTACGGAGAAAAATGTAGTATTGTATCCAAATCCTACAAAACCAGGTGAGCCGACATTTATCAAAAGTGATTATCCTATCGAAAAAATAGAATTGCTTTCGGCAAACGGAGATTTGCTATATGAATCAAAGAATGTTAATAATCAGCGTTTTTCTTTGGTTAATGAAAATCTTCCGAAAGGTGTCTATTTTGTAAAAGTTCATACCCGAAAATTATTTACGTTAAAACTGATTATTCAATAGTGGAGGGAGTCCCGAAGGGACGACATATATTAGCATTGGATGTCAGTCCAATCTATACGATATTAAAGGAATTAGTTTCACATTCAATTAAAAAAGAAGCGGCAAAAATTAAAAATTTTTGCCGCTTTATATTATTCATCCGTAGATTTCAACGCCCACGCAATAAGCGGAGCCTGCATGAATAATCTTGCAAATCTCTGATTATCGGTATTCAGCCCGAAAGAATCCCTCCTGTTTTTATACTGTGCAATATTTCCGGGAAGTACCGCGGCAAAGAAACCGGCAACAATTTTCCCCATTGTTTTGCGGTATTTTTTTGGTGTGGCAATGACTGCTGTTCCTAATGCGATTTCAGCAATTCCGGAGTATACAACCGTGTCATCTTTATCCAGAGGAACCCATTCAGGGACTTGGGCCTGGAATTCTTTTCTCGCAAAAGTGAGATGTCCTATTCCTGCTGTTATGAGAAATGCACCTAATGCAATTCTTGAAATGTTTTTCGCTTCCATAAATAATAAATTTAATGTGATAAAAAGGTGTAGCATATCTTAACCAAAATCCAGACCATGATAAACTATTGTCTGGTAAGATGTATTATGCAGTATGCTAAATCCTTAGCTGTTTCTTTCTGATATGAGAAAAAGTATTAAATTTAAGCCAACAGAAAATCTAATATTTCATGATAGATAAAAGAGTAAAAAATGCAAAGGAAGCCATTGAAGGCATTACAGACGGAATGACATTGATGCTGGGCGGATTTGGACTTTGCGGTATTCCTGAAAATTCAATTAATGCCTTGGTAGAGAGTGATGTAAAAGATCTTACATGCATATCAAACAACGCCGGAGTAGACGATTTCGGATTGGGATTGCTGTTAAAAAAACGACAGATCAAAAAAATGATTTCCTCTTACGTTGGAGAAAATGCAGAGTTTGAAAGACAAATGCTTTCCGGCGAACTTGAAGTTGAGCTTACTCCACAGGGAACTTTGGCGGAAAAATGCAGAGCGGCACAGGCTGGAATTCCGGCTTTCTACACACCGGCGGGTTTCGGAACTGAAGTGGCAGAAGGAAAGGAAGTAAAAGATTTTGACGGGAAACCTCATATCCTGGAACATGCATTCAAAGCAGATTTTTCCATCGTAAAAGCCTGGAAGGGTGATCACGCGGGAAATCTTATCTTTAAAGGATCGGCAAGGAATTTTAATCATCCAATGGCCGGAGCAGGAAAAATTACCATTGCAGAAGTGGAAGAATTGGTGGAACCGGGAGAGCTTGATCCCAATCAGATACACATTCCGGGAATCATGATCCAGAGAATTTTCCAGGGTGAAAAATTTGAAAAAAGAATAGAACAGCGTACCGTAAGAAAGAGAGATCATTAATAAAGATGATAATTGCTGAAAAGTTTGTCTTTTAAATGTAAAGCAATTACTATTTACATCTTACGCATTTTGAGTTAAAAAACAGGTCAATTCCAGATTGGCCATTAAACAAATTTCAAATTATTACCATGTTAAGTAAAGAAGATATAGCAAAACGTATTTCAAAAGAAGTGAAAGACGGATATTATGTAAACCTCGGAATAGGAATTCCGACTTTGGTCGCTAATTACGTCCCCGAAAATCTCAACGTAG
>Ga0065704_10070947_pt1 | contig 14334 bp, 9 predicted proteins | sample SwiRhicommuniRL2_FD_59091 | JGI IMG/M metagenome (GOLD analysis project Ga0065704, IMG submission 59091) | Switchgrass rhizosphere bacterial communities from Rose Lake, Michigan, USA - RL2 v2 (version 2) | ecosystem: Host-associated > Plants > Roots > Rhizosphere > Soil | place: East Lansing, MI
GAGCGCTACGGGGATCTTGGCGAGCCAATAGCGAAACCGGCCTGCACAGTTTCTGTGCAGTTTGCTTTTTAAGTGTCTGCCCTCAGGTCAACTTTTTCTTCTGGTATCTTTTTTTATTGTTCTTTCTGAGGAGACACCATCAAAGCGCTCTTTGCAATATATGGTCGGGTTTTAGAGATACCTGAAGGCAATGGTCAGCTTCCAGATATTTTTGCATTGCCTGTTTACTGCTTGTGTTCCAAGAATCGATTCGATCTTTCGCGGTTTCGATAGGACTGATCAAGGCATCAGTTCTATTTTTTTGTTACTTGAGCAATCAACAGAAGAGAAGAAAGGAGGTGAGTGCGGACTTGCTAAGTAAAGTGCTCAATTCAGCCTGCTGAATTCGGTGCAAATCCACTTTACTTATTATCCGCCAGAGCATCCGATTCGGAGACATTCATTAACATCAAAAATAATTCACATCATTAAGAGGAGACAATGTGATAAGTAAGAAATTTGCAATTTTTTATGTAAGGTTTCTATTACATTCGAAACAAGGAGGATACTATGCATAAATTTACTAGAATTACATTTAAGTTATTAGACCTGTTCATGATCTTTATGATGGTGTTCGGGTCACCTATGTCAGCGCTGGCAGCGCCATCCGCGCAGGATGCCGCACCAACAGCGACCGACTCTCCAACTGCGGCGCCAACGGATACGCCAGTGTCGACCGACACATCGGCGCCACCGACGGATACACCAGTAGCAACAGACACCTCCATGCCCCCAACGGATACACCAGTACCAACGGACACACCAACCGCCGAATCAACCGTTCCGCCAACCAATCCGCCTACCCCGAGTGGTCCGCCAACGATAGTGAGTGATAAGGCTGACTATGCACCAGGCGAACTAGTCACGCTCACTGGCGCAAACTGGACTGGCGATACTACGGTCACCATCACAGTTGTTGATGCTGTGCCAACTGTCTACCATGATACAGATCAGGTCCAGGTCCAGGCCGATGGCACGATTAGTGACAGTTTCAATCTGCCAACTACCTTCGTTGATCAGTATTTTGTGACTGCAAGGGGGGCCCAGACTGGCCGGATTGCGACCACAACCTTCACTGACCTTTCAATTGGCACATATGATCAATGCTCCAATGATACTGGCACCGGATATACAACGGGTGATACTGGCTGCCGTTGGATCAACGGCAATCTGCAGAGCAGTAACTCAATCTATGTTGAAGGTGATGCCACCGTCCAGCGCCTATGGCTGACTGGCTTCACGCCGGGCACTCATTCTGTCACGTTTGATTATGGAACGACAAAAGGCGGCAAACACGCTTATGACTTCCTGACCACTTGGAACTGGTCGGAGACCTGGATCACGGTTGCCGACCGCTGTCAAGACATCAGCGGTTGCACGTCCGCCAGCGAAACGGCTGTGCAAATACCCAATGATCCTAACGTTTCTGACACGTTCGAGCCGAATACAGCGGGTGCCCGCCAGTTTGTGATGCGTGGTGGTATGCTAACTAGTGCATCTTTCGCCACTCCAATCCCGTTTACGGGTTCGTATGCTGGCGACAGTGATACACGCATCACTATCAATTTTACGGTCCCAAGTACTGGTGCTATGTGCGCCACAGACAATAAGGGGGTGACCACTTGTGATGTCGCCCTTTGGTTTGGCGCACACGTGTCGGCTCAAGCCAACTGGGGATTAGGTCTAGGTGCTGGCAGTATTTCCGGCTCGCCTTACCATGTGGCATTGGCCCTCGTGGATAACTCCGGTGGCGTTGGATCGCGTGATAATCAGATGCAAGCGAGCGCGGTGACTGTTATTCCCAATGGCACAATCGTCATTGTCAAAGATGCTGTTCCAAATGATGCGCAGGATTTCAACTTCAATCTGAACAACAACAGCACTATCAGCCAGAATTTTTCGTTAGACGACGATTCTGATGCGACGTTGTCAAATAGCCAGACGTTCAGTGTGCCTCCCGGTGCATGGACAGCTACCGAACTTAGCCTACCAGCAGGTTGGACGTTAACCAATCTGGTCTGTACAGACCCAACGAATAATACTACCGTCAACTTGGCTACAGCGACATCAACAATCAATCTGGCGTCAAATGAAACGGTTACATGCACTTACACCGATACTTTCCAAAAGGCCAACACCAGCACTGCAACAACCATCCACGATACTGCTGACAATGCTGTGACTTCCGTAGCGCTGGGCACAACTGTCCACGACAGTGCAACGGTGAGTGGAACTGGATTTGGTACGCCCACCGGCAGTGTCACCTTTACCTTCTATACCACCAACGATCAATGCACCGGCACATCGGTTGGAGCAGGTACAGTAACACTGGATGCCTCTGGTGTGGCTCATCCCTCCACCAATCAGGGTCCATTGACTGCGGGCTCCTATTCCTTCCAGGCGACTTACAGCGGTGATGCCAACTACAACGGCTCAACTAGTCTCTGCGAGCCACTAACAGTAGGCAAGGCCAGTAGTACAACCAGCACCGCGATTCACGATGCTGCCCACAATGTAGTGACCAGTGTCACCTTAGGCTCAACCGTGCATGATCAAGCGACCGTAAGCGGCTCTGGCTTCGGCACACCCACCGGCAGTGTGACCTTCAGCTTCTATACTGCCAGTGATCAATGCACCGGCACATCGGTTGGAGCAGGTACAGTGGCATTGGATGCCTCTGGTGTGGCTCATCCCTCCACCAGTCAGGGTCCACTGGCAGCGGGCTCCTATTCCTTCCAGGCGACTTACAGTGGGGATGCCAACTACAATGGCTCGACCAGTGCCTGTGAACCTCTCACCGTCACCAAAGCCCAACTGACCATCACGACCATAGTACACGATGGCGCTCACAATGACATCACCGGCACATCCGTGCCATTTGGGACTAACGCTCATGACAATGCCAACGTGAGCGGTGGTGTGGCTGGCTTCCCAATTCCAGCTATCTCCTTCACGTTCAATAGCAGCCCAATTGCGAATGGGTCAACCGAAGCCGGCTTCGATGCCACCTCGGTCAGTACGGGACCTTTGGGTGCAGGCAACTACGTGTTCAAGGCCAGCGTTGCCTCCAATGCAAACTATGTTGGTGCCACGAGCGAGGATGAACCTTTCTCCGTCAGCAAGGCTGACTCCAGCACTACGACCACGATCCATGATGCTGCCCATAACGCAGTGACTTCTGTGGCACTCGGCACAACTGTCCACGATAGTGCAACTGTGAGTGGCATTCCATCCTTGAGCATGAACGGCAAGATCGTATTTCAGAGCAATCGAGATGGTAACTACGAAATCTACGTGATGAACGCCGATGGTACTAACCAGACCCGTCTTACCAATAATGCTGCCAGCGACTTTAACCCTGCCTGGTCCCCTGACGGCACAAAGATTGTTTTTGACAGTGACAGGGATGGCAATTTTGAGATTTACGTGATGAACGCCGATGGCACTAGTCAAACTCGCCTTACCAATAACCCGAATAGCGACAAGACCCCTGCCTGGTCGCCAGACGGCACAAAGATTGCCTTCATACGCTCCTTAGGGGCCATTAGTGGCGATGTTTATGTCATGAATTCTGATGGTTCCGGCGAGACGAACCTCACAAACTTTGTGCCAGGTAACTTCCCGGATACCTTCGATGTTGCTTGGTCTCCTGATGGTACTAAGATTGGTTTTTCGGTCTCATTAAGCAATACCCATCAGGAAATTTACCTTATGAACGCCAATGGATCTGGTGTTACACAGCTGACCAACAATGGCGTGCTTACCTTCGCGCCAGATTGGTCTCCGGATGGTACCAAGATTGCTTTCAATCGTAGTCCAGCTGGAGGAGCTGCTATTTACTTAATGAACCCAGACGGCTCGGGCCAGACCAGTCTCACGAATAATATTGATGGACAGGCTGCCTGGTCTCCAGATGGCACTCAGATAGTATTCGATAGTGGCCGGGATGGTAGCGGCGAAATTTACAAGATGAATCCCGATGGCACCGGTCAAATACGGCTTACTTCCAACTCAGCTGAGGATGGAAATCCTGATTGGCAGCCACTTCCAACGCTACCTACTGGAAATGTGGCCTTCACTTTCTATACTGCCAATGCTGCCTGCACTGGTACATCGGTTGGAGCAGGTACAGCAACACTGGATGCCTCTGGTGTGGCTCATCCCTCCACAAGTCAAGGACCGTTGGCGGCCGGTTCCTACTCCTTCCAAGCCACCTACAGCGGTGACAGCAACTACAATGGCTCAACTAGCTCCTGCGAGCCACTAACGGTAGGTAAAGCCAATTCTACGACCAGCACCGAAATTCACGATGCGGCCCACACTGTAGTGACCAGCGTTGCCTTAGGCTCAACTGTGCACGATCAGGCGATCGTCAGCGGCACTGGAGCTGGCACGCCCACTGGCACCGTCACCTTCACCTTCTTCACTGCCAACAATGCCTGCACAGGTGCATCCGTTGCAGCAGGCACGGTCACGTTGGATAGCAATGGTGTCGCGCACCCCTCCACCGGTCAGGGACCGTTGGCTGCTGGTTCATACTCGTTCCAGGCGACTTACAGTGGTGATGGCAACTACAATGGCTCGACCAGCCCTTGCGAACCATTGGCCGTTGACAAGAGCACATCCACTGTGACGACCACTCTGCACGACGCTGACGAGAATATAGTAGCCGTGAGCGGTTCTGTGGCTCTTGGTACCTCTATGCACGACCTAGCAACTGTTACGGTCAGCAGCAGCTTTGCTCCCACCGGCAGTGTCAGCTTTACTTTCTACGCTAACAATAGTTGTGATGGTGACGGCACTGATGCAGGCAATGTTGCCTTGGATGGCAACAATCCCGGTGCGGCTCATCCGTCCAGTAGTTTCGGACCGCTCGCCTCCGGCACTTACTCCTTTCAAGCCGCTTGGGGTGGTGATGCTAACTACTCAGGCGCTACGAGTGCCTGCGAACCCTTCACCGTCAATCAAGGCAGATCTACCGTGACCACCACCCTCCACAAGGCTGATCACAGTGTAGTGCTTGTAGGCGGCTCCGTGCCTCTGGGTACCATCATGCACGATCTGGCCACCATCACTGTGGACGGTCCCTTTGCTCCCGCCGGCGTTATCAACTTCAATTTCTACCCCAATGGCTCGTGCGAAGAAGGTGCCGCCATTCACGCAGGCAATGTCTTCCCGGATGGCAACAATCCCGGTGTGGCTCATCCGTCATTCAGTTTTGGACCACTTACCTCCGGCACTTACTCCTTCTTCGCCTATTATACCGGTGACGACAATTACCCCGGCACCACGAGTGCCTGCGAACCCTTCACCGTTGAACAGGGCACGTCCACTGTAGTGACCACCTTGCACAAGGCTGATGAAAGCGTAGTAGCCGTGGGTGGCTCGGTGGCTCTCGGCACGGTCATGCATGATTCAGCAACCGTGACAGCGAGCGGCAGTTTTGCTCCCACTGGCGATGTCAGCTTCACCTTCTATTCCAACAACGCCTGTGAAGGCGATGGCATAGCAGCGGGCACAGTTGCATTAGATAGCAGTGGCGTAGCTCACCCATCCGACAGTACTACTGCATTGGCGGCCGGTTCCTACTCGTTCCGGGCCTCCTGGGCTGGTGACGTCAATTACCCCGGCACCACGAGTGCCTGCGAACCCTTCACTGTCAACAAGGCACAACTGACCATCACAACCACAGTCCATGATGGCAGTCACAACGATATCACTGGCTTATCGATGCCGCTAGGCACGAGTGCCCATGACAATGCCGCCGTGAGCGGGGCTGTGCCTGGCTTCCCGATCCCGGCAATCTCGTTCATCTTCAACGGCAATCCGATTGCCAACAGCTCGACTGAGTCCGGCTTCGATGCTACAACAGTCAGTACCAGTCCGTTAGGCGCAGGCAATTATGTGTTCGTTGCCACAGTAGGCTCCAATCCCAACTATATCGGTGTCACCAGCGCCGACGAACCGTTCATCGTCAACAAGGCGGACTCGAGCTCGGTCACCCAGATCCACAAGGCAAATGAGACCGTCGTGGCCCTCAACTCCTCAGTGCCGCTCGGCACCACAGTCCATGACAAGGTCACGGTCTCAGGGATCGCCGCCTTCACTCCGACTGGTGGTACGCGCTTCACCTTCTACTCGAACGGCACCTGCGATGGGACCGGCACTGCCTCCGGCGGCGGCCTGCTTGACGCTTCAGGCGTGCTCCACCCCTCGACCTCACAAGGTTCGCTCGCCGCGGGTACCTACTCGTTCCGCGCCAACTACAATGGCGATGCCAACTACAATGGATCGACCTCCGCCTGCGAGCCGTTCACCGTAGATAAGGCGCAACTGACCATCACGACTGAAGTGCATAATGGCAGTCACACAAACATCACCAACACATCCGTACCGCTTGGCACGAGCGCGCATGATAATGCCACTGTGAGTGGTGGAGTGGCCGGCTTCCCAATCCCGGCAATCTCGTTCACCTTCAACGCCAACCCGATTGCCAACGGCGCAACCGAGGGAAGCTTCAATGCCACATCGGTCTCAACTGGGCCTCTGGGCGCAGGCAATTACGTCTTTGTTGCTTCCGTGGGCTCCAATGCCAACTACATCGGCGCGACCAGTGCCGACGAACCCTTCACCGTCAACACAGCGGACTCGTCGACATCAACCCAGATCCACAATGACGCCACCCACGCCGTGATCACTTCGATCGGGCTTGGCGGCACAGTCCATGACTCAGCGAGTGTGACCGACACCAACCCGTCGTTCAACCCGACCGGTAACGTGTCCTTCACCTGGTTCAGCAATGGCACCTGCTACGGAATGGGCACCACGGCCGGCACCGCCGCACTTAGTAGCGGAGTAGCTCATCCATCCACCGCCTTCGGACCATTGGCGGCCGGCAACTACTCCTTCCAGGCCACATACATCGGCGACAACAACTTCAACGGCTCCACCGGGGCCTGCGAACCCCTGACAGTCAGCAAGGCACCTACCACCACGTCCACATCGGCCCAGTACAAGGGCACCAAGATCTACCGCGGCACCGCGGTGACCGATACCGCGACCGTGAGCGGTGCGATTTCCGGGTTCACGCTTACCGGTAACGTAACATTCTTCCTGTGCGATCCGACGACAGTGGCTATGAACGGGGGTAACTGCTCAACGGGTGGGACACAGGTTGGCCCGGCTGTGACGCTCGACTCCACCGGCCACGCGACATCGGCTTCGACCACGAACACGAACACCGACGGTTTATACTGCTGGCGAGCTGTGTACTCACCGGACACCAACACCAACTACACAGGCTCAAGTGAGTTGACCTCCACCAACGAGTGCTTCACGGTCGCCTCGGCCACGATCGTCATCCAGAAGATCATCAAGCCGGTTGGAGCGTTGACGAGCTTCAACTTCAACGTCACTGGGCCGTCGCCATATACGAGCTTCTCACTGGCCGGCGGCCAGACAAACACTCAGGCGGGCCTGAACGCGGGCAGCTATTCCGTCACAGAGCTTGTACCATTGGGTTGGGTGCTTACAGGCATCGGTGGTTCCACAGATCCGCTTACTCCCTACAACTGTACCATCACCGGCAGCGGTGGCAGCACGGGCGTCGGCGACCTTAACACACAGAAGGCCACTATCACACTGCAGCTCGGCGATACGGTAACCTGTGTGTTCGAGAATACCGGTCAAGGCGTGACCCGCACCCAAGGCTTCTGGGCAACGCACACGCCCCTTGCCAACATCGCCTGGTTCGGTGGCACTGCCTTCGGGCACACCTTCCCAGGTGTTGCTGGAGTCTCGGGCATTGGCGATAAGACGCTCTGTGGACGACCGATCGATACACTTGGAAAATTGATGGGCGGCTTCTGGAGTGATGTCTCAAAGACCTCCACCGGAGCGAAACGCTCAGCTCTCGACCAGGTAAGGATGCAACTACTGCAGCAATTGCTTGCAGCAGAACTAAATGCGTCGGCCTTCGGTACGGTGCCAAGCAATGGGTCATTCGCAGCCTGGGAGAGTGCCTATTGCGGTACGAACCAGAATGCGATCAAGACGGCTCAACAACAAGCAGCTTCCTTTAACACCGCGGGAGATAGCGCTACCTTCACCCCAGGGACATCGGCTGACAGCAAGAACGCCAGAGCCGTTGCCAATTACGCATTCTGGGATATCCTCCCATAAGGAAGTAACAAATTAACAGTTATTAGCAAACGGAGGCAAACTCTCTCGTTGAAATCGAATAAGTAAGATCTAAACACAGGGCGAGGATGAAATGCATCCTCGCCCTGCTCTTTTATTTTCGCTTTTTCTTCATTCACAGCGTGTAAATAGAATATCGTTCTTACTGCCCGCCTTGGCCTGATACATCAAGGTATCGGCCTGATGGAGCATTTCATCCACCGAGACAGGGACTGACCCAAATGTAATGACACCTGCGCTCAGGGTTACCTCCATGTGCAGTTGATCCATTTGCTCCTGAAAGGACTGATGCAGTCTCCGCATGATACATTTTGCGCCTGCCTGATCCGTATTGGGGAACAGGATCCCAAACTCGTCGCCGCCCAAACGACCCACAAGGTCTGTCTTTCTAATCGCAGATTGAAAGCTTTGTGCCACCACTCGCAAAAGAATATCGCCTTCCCTGTGACCCAGCTGATCGTTGACTTGTTTGAAGTCATCCAGATCGATATACGCCAGGCTGATGGGAAGTTTGTAACGATCGATCCGTTCCAGTTCAGCATACACCTGGTGATAGAACTCGCGGGTGTTGGCAATGCCGGTCAGATAATCAGTTTGCGAGAGCATCCGTTCGTGAGCGAGAGCACGCTTGAATTCCTGCAGGAGCCAGATGATCAGAACATAAACTACCAGGCGCGTGAACCCATTCCAATAGCGGATGATCTCCTGGGAATAGGCTTCGCCCGCCGCCCAGTTGGAGAGGATAAAGATCAGAACACTGACCGCTGTGACCAAATAGCCGGCTTTGCTATTTAAGTACCAGGTGGCAAAGGCAATCGGCACGATGTACAGAAAGGATAATGAAACTTCGAATCCCGTTGCGTAATCCAAATAGCCCACCAGCCCCACCAGCAGAAGCGCAAGATACAGAACGGCGGATTTGTTCTGTTTCAAAAAGAATGTATGGACTTGCGGCAGGATGCCAATCATTTGCTACCTTTTCAGTACACAAGGTAGCATACCTGAGAAATAATCCTCTTTACAAGATGATGTTTGTTATAGACGTGATGATATTTGTCATATATCTCCCTGCCCTGTATGCAGCCTGCTGCCTCTGCCTTATTTCTCTTTCCGGCTGCCGGCGATCACGCCAACCGCGCGCAGCCAGGCATCCCCTTCCCTGCCAAAGCCTTCCTTGATTGCCTGGTAATCGTTCTTACGGATGAACTCATCCAGTTCGGTCCTCAGGCTCTCAAGCTTTGCGCGGTGGATCGTGAGTAGTGTTTCGCAGGCAGAAAGGTTCTTGACACGTTCGAGCGCCAGCCGTAGATGGGGCAGGCAGAGACCCTCTGAAGCCTGCAAGGCATTCGTCATCTCGGGCGTTTCCAGTTCCTCGACTAATACGCTCAGAGTGCTGCGTGTGGTTTCCTCCCGGTGCTCACAGACAGGACACCGTTTGCGAGGCGTAAGGGCAGGCAGCATCTTGGCGATCATGGTCTGCACCGCTTCTGGGATCTGTCTCAGCAAAGATGCGCCGCGGCGTGGAGCGGGCGCAGGTCTGGTGGGATCCTCCAATTGAGTGAGGACGGAGTTAACAATATCGCGGTAGATGATCGAATAGCCCAAAGCATCGCCCAGACGTTGCTGCACTCCCAGCCAGGCATGTTCGTGGCAGAAACCATGACTGGCACGCAGACGGTCGCGCCAGGCCGGTGCATTCACATTTTCGTAGAACTGGTGATCCAGATAACGTTCCACGCTTTTTTGCTCCAGGCGGCAAATGGGACAGCCGGTTTCGCGGCAAGCCTCCAGCAAGTTGTAAACAATGGAACTCGACAATGGATGGTTTATCCTTTTATGATCCGGTAGGGGCGAGTCGCTCTGATGAGCATGTTGACTGCATCTTACAGGAAACTCGAGAGTCAAGTCAATTCTGCTCGCCCAGGAGACTCGCCCTTACCAATCGCTGAGTTTTCCTCGCGTCAGTCAATTTGGACATCTACCTCTGGGATTCCCAGGAAGCGGCCAAGATCTCGCGCTTCTTCATGTATGCGGGTGATGATGCGTCGCGAGAGTGACCCAAACTTCACTACCTTGACACGGAGGCGCTTCCCTTCCCGGGCATGTTCCCAGACCGCGACGGCGCGGCCATCTACGAGAACGACGGGAGTGATCCATCCCTGCGGACGATAGATTTTCGGTCGGTGCTCCATCGCCGCGAGATGTTCCCTTTCTTTATGGCCGAGGAGGTAAACATCGAAGTACGGTAAAAGGCGAACCAGTGGGTGCTGCAACTTCGCTTGCGCCAGTTCCTCGAGATCCTCCCGAAGGACTGCCGCCTCCCAGCCCTCAACCCTGACAGGCGCGAGATCGACTTGTTCGCGCATCCAGATCTGGCGAGCCTCTGTGAGCGTGATACCGGTCCATAACGAGAAGTCTGCGGCTGTGGCTGGCCCAAACGCTCGCAGGTATGCCCGCAGGAGAATTCCTTCCGCTTGTTCGCTTGGGAGATCCTGCCAGTGGGGAATCCATGCGTCGGCTCGGACGAACGTCGGTTCATTACCCCGCGTGGGGCCGTAGCAAACGACCCCGCGGGCGGCCGCCAGATGAAGCAGGTCAACGACGGGATACGTTAGCTTACCCACCGGGACGCCAGCGAGTTTGGATCGGCGTCCCCAACCTCCTCCATGGATGGCGCGCATCCGCACCCCCAAAGCTTGGCTCACGCGTTCAGCGATCTCGGGCCGCGTGAGTGGCTGATCCAACGCGCCGAGTGCCGCCTCGATCGCTGCATCTATCACGCGATCAGGCACGCCCTTCCCACGCGCCCAGCGGATCTCTTTCTCCGCCCGTCGTGCAGTACCCCGAACGAAGACCGCCAAATCCTTGGAAGGCACCAGGAACAGCGTGCGGCGCATACAGGAAGCCTTGACCAGGCTGCGGTCGCGGAGAGCCTCTTCGACCTGTGTGACCTGCAGATCGCGAACTCTCGACCAAAGCGAGATCTGCGCGGCCGAGAGTAACTGCGCCTGAGTCCCGGCCATGTCGCCTACAACCGACGGGAGAGCCTTCGTCGGCGCGCGCTCCGAGAGATGATGCCGCGCCAGGCGAAAGGCGGCAACCTGGTTCCAGGTCACTGAAAGTTGGGCAGAATGGCGTATTGACACTTTGGATCTTTCCTGAAGCGGACGACTAGAAGTTGTACAATATTATAATCTCGCCCTTCACTTCACCCCTGCATTTACCTTTTCTGGGAGTGCCGAAAATCAGAAATACCATGTCATTCTGACCGAGTGGCGCCTATAGCGCCACGACCGAAGAATCCCCAGAGATTTGAGCTATGGCTCAAATCTCTGGGAGACCCTCACCTGCATGGTTTGCCACCCCGCCAGGGCAGGTGTGCCACGGGCGCAAGTGCCGTGGAGTGTCACTTCGTTCACAGCGTAGCGGTGTGCTTCGCTAGGGTGACATATTCTCTTTAGCCTCGAAGTTAGGTACTCTCCCTTTTCTGCTCAGGCTGCACTTTGTCCGCTGGCTGCAGCGCCTGCAAATCCAATCGTTTCGATAACAACAGGCGACCGATGCTTGTTGATAAAGCGGTACCCATAAATAAACTCCCTTGCGATTCCTTACTCTTATCTACGAGCCTTCTGTATCCTCGATCATATTCTCGATGGCTTCTTTCAGTTCCTTAATGGGTTCCACCAGATTGCTCAGCACAGGGACGAGTGCCATACTTCCAAGCAGGGAGTTCATCCATTTAAGCAGGCGTTTCAATCGTTCGATACCCGCTTTGCTTCTAAACTCATTGCGGGCACGCAGGTAGCCGCGCAGCTTCATCAACAACTGGTTACCCGTCAGCCCCGCATTTTCAAGTTCTACATTGAGCATGGGCGGCGGATTATCGAGAGTTCTTCTCAGTCTTGGGAACTGACCACCTCTTTCAAATTCCTGCTCTTCCGTCAATTCATTGAACGCGGCAACGACAGGTTCGCGCATTTCTTCCGGGAAGATCACGTAACGAGCGGAAATGATCTCATCAAAGCGTTCTTGAACATCACCCACAAAGTAGTAGAGTCTCTGATTGTCTTCATTTCCTGGATCGAGCATTGGTTCAACGGGTTGTGGTGTCGTCATTTGATTGGTCTCCTTGCAAATAGTCTATAACTGTTTCTGAGCACGCTGTGCTGGGTGGCACATATTTCAAGTACCCAACTGGAATTTGCAAATCGAATTCAGTTTAATTCGTGACCATCATCACCTGCGGCATTATCTAGCCATCTCTTGCTTGTAAAAGAAACGAGACACTTCTTTCACGTGGCCCAATTTGCCCTACAGATGAATGGTCTTGTCATATCCGCCTGAAAGGTATGCGATCGGAATGCCATTTTCATGCAGCACATGCATGCAGGATTTGAGTGCCATTTGCGCATACCCCTTATTGTAATGATCGGCATGCGTACATACTCGTTCAATTTCAGCGGTACGGTTCGTGCGATCAATAAATGCCTCGCAGCCCGACATATGCGCATCCGTCTCATCGACCAACACGAAATCAAAACGCGCATCATATATCGGACTGGTTCAACAATAGGCACGGATAGCTTCATCGGTCTGTTTATCTTCCGAGTGAGGCCAGGCACTCAGTCGCAAGAGCCCCTGATTCTCGTAATTCCTGTTTTCAGCCATGCTTTGAAACCGAAGGGGGCCGCCGGGTATGGATAATCCCGGAATTGGCAGGTGTCAAACATCCGTGTCATTTCAATCTCATCGGTTTTTGTGTACCCACATTGTTCAAGGGTAGTAATATACGCGGCATGGGTTGCAACCACGCAAGTGGTCAATTGGCTATATTGCTCACCCCATTCGGAATGGACCCAGGCGAGCATCTCGGGATACAGGTAGCTGTAAATGTCCAATACAAGGATTGTGAATTCGTTGTCAAATTCTTCGGAAAGAACAAAGCCGATCAATTCGTCATAATAGTTAAACCATAGATGCGCTGCTTTAGCATAGTTGCCAGGAAAGCGACGCTTGAAGTTTCCCAAATTGTATTTCCAGTCCACCAACCGGGCAACGTGCCAAACAAATTGTTCCTTCTTCATGGCATTATCCCGGACGACCAGAGCACACATCGTCTTGAAATCCAGGCTTTCATATATGAATGCGCGATGATGGGATTGCATAAGATGCCCTTTCTTTATCTGAGCTAATACATCATTGGACTTAGCTTCAAATTGTGAACAGGGCCGCCCAACGGTTGGCGTTTGCGCAGAGCCCTGCGGGTATGCCCCTTTGGGGTATTGCGTTAGCACCCTGATGAGGGCTGATGGGTGAGCGTGAACCAGACTCATTATACGGATAAATGTTCAGGTGTAGAAACCTGTTTGAAAACGCGACAAGTCCCACAACTATAGCCCTGGTGCTTGCCGAAGGAGGGGTCAAGTGCAGGCTTTGTTAGGTTGTTTACTATTGGCGAGAGGGTATATAGCCTCATGTAATAGGCTGGCCTTTCTATGTAGATCCACCACTCGGGGCTGAGATCGTCCCACCCAATTGTTCTACAGCATCCATCCAATCCATACACATGGAATCCGCGACAATCTGCCCGTTCTCTAAATAATAGATTCCAAACCCGTTGATCTCAATTTGTTTCCCGGTAGGCGGAATACCGTAGAACAGACCCTGATGCGTCCCATGAAAAACCCAGCGCACCATAACCGTATCACCTTCAGCTATCAGATCGCGAATCTGTTCATAGCGGTCAGGGAAGGATTCGTCTGCGACCGTTGCGAAGCCCCTTACTTGCTCGCGCATCTCAGGCGAAAAGAGCGTATCAATCACGGCGAGGTTGCCTTGATTGATCACCTCCTCAATATAGCGCTGCACCACGCCCTTATTTGTTTCGCTTGTCATGCTATGTCCTTTCATTCTACGGCGCTGTAGTCCGTACCCACTCCGCTTACATTTCCAACCATCATTGCCAAGCCACTGTGCAAGCAACCCAACGGCTGGCGTTCACGAATGCCGTCCCTCCCACTCAGCTTCGCTTCGAGGCCTGTAGTACGGACGGTTGTCCCCACGGGAGTTCGTCCCGAGGGAGACTGCGCAGCGCCC
>Ga0065704_10070950_pt1 | contig 14315 bp, 14 predicted proteins | sample SwiRhicommuniRL2_FD_59091 | JGI IMG/M metagenome (GOLD analysis project Ga0065704, IMG submission 59091) | Switchgrass rhizosphere bacterial communities from Rose Lake, Michigan, USA - RL2 v2 (version 2) | ecosystem: Host-associated > Plants > Roots > Rhizosphere > Soil | place: East Lansing, MI
CACGCTCAGTCGGCCAATCGAACGCAGGTGCGCCGAGCGGCTGCGCAGGTAGCAGAACACCAGCCCCATGGTCGCCCCGGAGCCGCCAATCACAATGAAGAAGGTCCAGAACGCTTCCATAAAGATGTGCGGCAGCGGCGCGCTCTGCGCCAGCGCGGTCTGGTTCATGCCGAGGTTGGTCAACCAGAACATCTGCAGCATCCCGGAGACAATCGCTGCCCCGTGGATCCCTGCAAACCACAGCAGATGCCCAATCAGCACCGCCAGCAGGATCGCCGGCAGGGAGTCCGCCGCGGAAACCAGCGGCTTAAAGATAGCCATGATCGCCTGCGGGATCAGCATGCCAAACTCAGACTGGATGAACAGGCTCAGCGGATAGAGGGTCAACACCACCACCAGCACCGGGATCAGCAGATCGAAGGAGTTTTTGATCATCGGCGGCACCTGATCGGGCAGGCGGATACCGATATTGTGCGCCTTCAGGAAACGCATCATCTCCACACAGTAGATCGCCACCAGAATGGCGGTGAATATCCCCGTCCCACCGAGACTGTCCACCGGCAGCGCGCCTTTGGTTTTTGGAGCCGCAATCAGCAGGAAGGCCATCAGCGACAGCATGGCGCACATGAAGGGATCGAGCTGGTGCGACTTAACGTAATGCTTGCCGAGGTTGTAGGCGATGGCGGCACAAATATAGAGGGACATCACCCCCATGGTCATATCGAACGGGGTGAGGATCTGGCCTTCAAACTGTTTCGCCATATCCAGCCAGGCGCGGGCAAAACCCCAGGTGGTGTCCGGCGAAAACGGCGGGTAAGCAAACACCAGTAAGAACGAGCCGACAATCATAAACGGCATGGCGGAGATAAAGCCGTCGCGGATGGCCATGACGTGACGCTGGGAAGAGATGCGTCCGGCAATGGGGCTGACATAGTTTTCAACAAAGCGGAATATCAGGTTAAACGCAGCATGGTTGGCAGACATAACGGCTCTCCTGTCAGACGATCGTTTCGGGCGCAGTCACGCCGCACGGTGTTCCATATACCACTTTCACCACCTTGCTGGTTCGCTTACCAGCGGTACTGCTCAAACGGATAGGTTTCATAATCGACTCTTATTATTTATGGGATACAGGGGAAATGACGTAATCAGTATTAATCTCTGCTCCACGGTCTGCAACCGGTTACTGTAACCGGTTTCCGTGATTGTGAAGAGGATCCAGAAATCGCTGATGTTGGCGTTTTGTTACTTAGGGAATATTTACAGAGCATAATTTCTTATGACAGATTACGCAGAGTATTTTTGGGGAGGAAACAATGAGTTTGCAGTCTGTGCGCCAGTTTTTTGCTGAGCATGCTCCTGACGTTGAAGTCATCGAGCTGGGTCAAAGTACCGCTACCGTTGCGCTGGCTGCCGAGGCGCATAATGTCGCGCCGGGTCAGATAGCGAAAACGCTGTCGCTGAAAATTAAAGATGAGGTGATTCTGGTTGTCGCCAAAGGCGACGCCCGTCTGGATAACAAAAAGCTGAAGCAGACCTTTGGCTCGAAAGCCCGAATGTTGAGCAGCGATGAGGTGGTGACCGTTACCGGGCATCCCGTCGGCGGCGTATGCCCTTTCGGACTGGAAAACCCGCTGGCGGTCTACTGCGATGTTTCGCTCAGGCAGTATGCCGAAGTCCTGCCGGCCGCGGGCGCTATTCACAGCGCGGTACGCATTTCTCCGGAACGCATGGCCGAGCTAACCAAAGCCACCTGGGTAGATGTTTGTCTGTAGGCCCTGCGCCAGATCTCTTCTGGCGCAGATGCTGCGACGTGGTTCAGGAGTGGAGCGTAGAGAGGAAGCGCGGCGCGCGGGGATCGGGCACCGGGAAATGCGTCAGAATATCTGCCGCATCCAGTAACCCCACGTCGGAATGCACACCGAGCTTCATCATGGCATTAAATTTATGCGCACGAATGGTTTTGATGTTGCGTTCCAGTCGGGTGGCAATCTGCTGGATGGAATAGCCGCGGGACATAAACTGCAAAATGGCGCGCTCGGTGGGGCTGAGCAGCCGCCCACGATGAATATTCCAGTGATTATTCACACTGTCATTTACCCGTCGGTTCTCATTCAGCAGCTTGCTCAGCTGATCCTGTAAAACCTCCAGCGGATCGGACTTGAGGATCAGCCCGTGTAAACGAGAAGGCGAAAGCTGATTCATCAGACTCGCTTCTTTCGCGTCGGATGCTAATACGATGCGCTGAATCATGCCATGGGTGGCGGTCACCTCTTTGATACATACCAGACAATTACGTCGCTCTTCACGCTCATCAGAGAGGGAATAGATCAACGATGCATAGGGGACAAAATTAAGTGTGGACTGAAAATCGGCGATATTGTTAAAAAGGTGGACGTCATAACCATTAAGTGATGGGCTGGCAAAAAGGTGCTTCAGCCCCATAGTACTCATCATGCATTTTTCGACGATAGCGATATGTCTTTTTGTAGCGCTCTTTTCCATTCGTCTTGCTCTCCATAGGCTGAGAATAAACTCAGCTCTTTCATTCCCTTGGTGCTATTTATCCACGCATACATTTCGGCGTTACTGGTTAAGGAGAGTCTTCTCATCGCGCTATTCTTTTGCGCGCTTACCGTTTTATTACTTTTCTTAAGTAATGTCGCGATCTGATTAATTCCCCATCCTTTTCCTAGCAGGCGTAGTACTTTTCGTTCCGAAAAGGTCAACATGACATCATCCTGATGGTCATAAAACTCTTCCGGATCGGGTTTTAACAAGGTCTGACTGATACGTTCCGCATGTTCACTGCCGGATCGAATGGCGTTCACTATGCCTTCAACGGGCTCGATATCGGAAAGCAACGTACTTTCTGGCCGCATTAAGAGTTCGACGGCGAGGGGATAAATGGCGCGCGGAACCAGATAGATCCAGTGGATATCCCGATACTGACTTTGCAGCCTGTAATATTGTTCACAGAGGCCACGCACATTGTGCTGCTCGCCAGAGGTATCCACGATAACTACGATGGCGCGACGAAGCTGAAGAAGCGTTAACTCTTCATGAGACCGACTAAATGCGCGCTCATAGTCCGGGAAATAACGAGACATAATGCTACCGAGACCGGTCTGTATTATGGGTGATTTACTGATTATTATTGCGCTTTTACAACTTAACGACGGCATTGGCGCTCCGAATCCATTCATAAAATCATTCCACGTCTTTCATCCGCTTGAAATACCCGTATCTTTTACAGGGCGACGTAAAAATGTAATGTTTTTCCTTTTTCATTAGCTGAGCGAAATGAGAGTGCGATAAGAACCAGCATCACAAATTTATACACCGCCAAACCGACAGTAATATCGCAAAAATAGCATTAATTGTTAATCCCTTCGCCGTGATATTATTCAAATAAACACGTTAGATATTCTAAATACAAAAAATATAACTATATAAATATAAAACCCATAAGAATTAATAATTAGTCGTTCCCGTAATTATGCTTTCAGGTGCCGCTAATCCGCCTAAACCTTGATCTAACCCAGAGCAAGCGCCACCGGGTTGTGTGCTAAAAGTAACCATTCCGGCCATTCAATCGTCACTCTCTCCTCAGGGCAACAGATGCAGGCAGATCAGTCATCACAACGCGCCGTCACGCGACTGTGTATTCAGTGCGGCCTTTTTTTATTGCAACACGGCGCCGAGAGCGCCCTGGTTGAGGAGCTTTCTACCCGACTGGGGCTGGCGCTGGGCATGGACAGCGTGGAGAGTTCAATCTCCTCGAATGCCATTGTGCTGACCACCATTAAAGCGGGCCAGTGTCTGACTTCCACGCGCAAAAACCAGGATCGCGGGATCAACATGCACGTCGTCACCGAGGTGCAGCATATTGTGATCATGGCGGAACATAAGCTGCTGGATGCGCAGGGGGTCGAAAAACGTTTCAACCAGATCACGCCGCTGCGCTATCCGCGCTGGCTGGTGGTGCTGATGGTCGGCTTCTCCTGCGCCTGTTTCTGCAAGCTCAATAACGGCGGGTGGGACGGTGCCTTTGTCACCTTAATTGCCAGCACCCTCGCCATGTATGTCCGCCAGGTGCTGACCCACCGGCATCTGCACCCGCAAATTAACTTCTGCATCACCGCCTTTGTCGCCACCACGGTCTCCGGCCTGCTGCTGCGGATCCCAACTTTTGCCACCACGCCCACCATTGCCATGGCCGCCAGCGTGCTGTTGCTGGTACCGGGCTTTCCGCTGATTAATGCGGTGGCCGATATGTTTAAAGGGCACATCAATACCGGCCTGGCACGCTGGGCGATTGCCAGCCTGCTGACGCTCGCCACCTGTATCGGGGTGGTGATGGCCATGACCTTGTGGGGACTTCGCGGATGGGCGTAATCGATTTTCTCTGGGCGCTGGCCCAGGACATGCTGCTGTCGGCCATTCCGGCGGTGGGTTTTGCCATGGTATTTAACGTTCCCCGTCGCGCCCTGCCCTGGTGCGCGCTACTGGGGGCGATAGGGCATGGCTCGCGCATGACGATGATGACCGCCGGACTGAATATCGAATGGTCAACGTTTATGGCCTCGATGCTGGTCGGCAGCATCGGCATCCAGTGGTCGCGCTGGTACCTGGCCCACCCGAAGGTCTTCACCGTCGCAGCAGTAATCCCGATGTTTCCGGGGATTTCGGCCTATACCGCGATGATTTCGGCGGTGAAAATCAGCCATTTTGGCTACAGCGAAGCGCAGATGATCATGCTGCTGACCAACTTCCTGAAAGCCTCGTCCATTGTCGGCGCACTCTCCATCGGGTTGTCGATCCCCGGGCTGTGGCTCTACCGCAAGCGCCCCCGGGTCTGAGAGTTGTGTTATCCCGCTGGCGTGGCGATAATCCTCGGTTCTATGTGGCTAAGTAAGGAACGGATGTGTCTACCCCTGACAGCGAACACGCAGAAAACAGCGACGGATCCCGCCTGAAAGACAAAATTTTTCTCAGCGCCCTCTCGCTGTTTGCCGAGTACGGACTGAACGGCGCGCGCATGGAGCAGATTGCCGAGAAAGCAGGCACCACCAAACGCATGGTGGTGTATCACTTCAAGACCAAAGAAAACCTCTACCTGCTGGTGCTGGAATATGTCTACACCCAGATCCGCGCCAGCGAAAAGCAGCTCAGCCTGGATGCGCTGCCGCCGGTCGAGGCCCTGGTGCAGCTGGTGGAAACCACCTTTGATTATCACGCCGATCACCCGGACTACATCCGCATTATCTGCATGGAGAACATGCAGCGCGGACGGTTTATGCAGCAGTCGGCGCTGCTGCGCCAGGTAAACCGCAGCGCGCTGGAGTTGCTGGAAACCATCCTTGAGCGCGGCAAAGCGAAGCAGCTGTTTAACCAGACGGTCAACGCCCGCGACCTGCACCGGCTGATCAGCAGCTTCAGCTTCCACTATGTGGCCAACAGCTACACCTTCACCCTGCTGTTTGAAGACGGGGCCGATGAGCAGGCCCAGCGCCAGCACTACCGAAAGATGGCGGTTCAGGTTGCCTTGCGTTATACCTGTCCATAGCTTGCACACAACCCTGAGATAAGGATCCCAACATGTCTTTAGAGAAAGTTGTCTATACCGCCAAAGCCAAAGCCACCGGGGGCCGTGATGGCCGCGCCACATCGTCCGACGGCGTACTGGATGTCAAACTGGGTGTCCCCAAAGAGATGGGCGGCGCGGGCGGTGAAGTGACCAACCCGGAACAGCTGTTTGCCGCCGGCTATTCGGCCTGCTTCCTCGGCGCGATGAAGTTCGTGGCTAACCGCGACAAAATCACGATGCCGAAGGACGCCTTTATTGAAGGGGAAGTGGGTATCGGCCCGCTGCCGACCGGGTTTGGCATCGAAGCGAAGCTGAATATTCACCTGCCGGGGATGGACGCCGCCGAGGCGAAAAAGCTGGTCGATGCGGCGCATATTGTCTGCCCGTATTCCAACGCCACCCGCAACAATATTGATGTGACGCTGAACATTATCTCCTGATTTTCAGGGGAGCAGGGAGCGGGTATCAGACCCCTGCCTGCCCCCTCCTCTCTGTGCTACCATAAGCCCATATCACGTCCGCAGTAATCCAGTAGAGAAGTATTATGTCCTCCAGAATCCTGACCACCAGCGTCACTGGCATTGATGCCTTTATGCACGATCCCCGCGGCGTGCTGGCCCATGCTGAAGGCGGTACTGTCGCCGTTTTTGCCGATAACGCACCGGCATTTTATGCGATCACGCCCCAGCGTCTGGCCCAGCTGCTGGAGCTGGAAGCGCGCCTGTCGCGCCCGACCAGCGATGTCACTCTGGATACGCAATTCTTCGACGAACCCACCAGCGCGCCGGTTGCCGTGCCGATGGGCAAATTCGCCATGTATAACGGCTGGCAGCCCGATCCCGATTTTCAGCGCCAGGCCGCGCTGTGGGGCATCGCCCTCACCCAGCCCGTCGCCCCGGAAGAGCTGGCCGCCTTCACCGCTTACTGGCAGGCGGAAGGGAAAGTCTTCCACCATATCCAGTGGCAGCAGAAGCTGGCCCGCAGCGTGCAGATTAACCGCGCCAGCAGCGGCGCGCAGCCAAAACGCGACGTGAATACCTTTTCAGAACCGGATAAACAGATCCCCCACGGATTCCGAGGTGCCAAATGAAAGAGTTCGGCGAACTGATGAAACGTCTGCAAAAGATGATGCCTGCCAACGTCAAACCGGCCTTCACCACCGGCGAAGAGCTACTGGCGTGGCAGAAGGAGCAGGGCGAGATCCGCGCCGCGGCGCTGGCCCGGGAGAACCGCGCCATGAAGATGCAGCGCACCTTTAACCGCTCCGGCATTCGTCCCCTGCATCAGAACTGCTCCTTCGACAACTATAAGGTCGAGAGCCAGGGGCAGCTCAAAGCGCTGCAACAGGCGCGCCAGTATGTGGAAGAGTTCGACGGCAACATCGCCAGCTTTATCTTCAGCGGTAAGCCGGGCACCGGCAAAAACCACCTCGCGGCAGCCATCTGCAACGAGCTGCTGCTGCGCGGCAAATCGGTGCTGATTATCACCGTGGCCGACATCATGTCGGCGATGAAAGATACCTTCAGCAACCGGGAAACCAGCGAAGAGCAGCTGCTGAACGATTTGAGCAACGTGGATCTGCTGGTGATCGACGAGATCGGCGTCCAGACAGAATCGCGCTATGAAAAAGTGATCATCAATCAGATCGTCGACCGCCGCTCCTCCTCCAAGCGCCCGACCGGGATGCTCACCAACCACAACGTGGATGAGATGACCCGCCTGCTGGGCGAGCGCGTAATGGATCGCATGAAGCTCGGCAACAGCCTGTATGTGATTTTTGACTGGGAAAGCTATCGCAGCCGCGTTACCGGTAAAGAGTATTAGGATATTTTCCCGGGAAGTCGGGGGCCGCGGGGGTTTATACTGCCAGCCATTCCGCCCCGGCGGGCCATCGACAGAGTAGCTCCTATGAAAACACATATTCTTCTCAGCGCCGCAGTTAGCGCCCTGCTGGTCACTGGTGCGGCGCAGGCGGCATCCTCCTGGCAGGATTCCCTCAACAGCGCCGCCAGCCAGCTTAGCGCGGGTAGCAGCAACAGCACCACCCCGTCCCAGAACGGCGGTCTCTCCCTCTCCTCGCTCACCGGCCTGCTCAACAGCGGCAGCCAGTCGCTCAGCGCCAGCAATATGAATAACGCGGCCGGGATCCTCGAATACTGCGCCAAAGAGAAGCTGGCCTCGATGACCGATGCCACCAACATTAAAAATCAGGTGTTGGGGAAACTGGGGCTGGATACCCCGCAAGAGCAGCAGCAGGATACCAACTATCTGGAAGGGATCCAGGGTCTGCTGAATGCCAATAACGGCCAGCAGCTGAATCTGGAAACCATCGGCAACACGCCGCTGGCGAAGAAGGTCAAAGCCCAGGCCTGTGACTTTGTCCTGAAACAGGGACTGAGCTTTATCTCCTGATCCCTCTGCGCCGCGACGACAGCCGCGGCGTTTATCCCTTTCGCGTAAAGCGACGCCCGTCAAACATTGTGTTTTCTAAACCAAATCCTAACAACAGCACAATTCCGTGACACTACAATTGCAGCTAAATGGCATCGCCATTACATTGTATAACCCAAAAAATTATACAGTTAGTCCGCTAACCAGCGACTGCCCTTACTGAGGATAAGTTGTTGTCAGAGTTTATTTCTGTTGCCCTGTTTCTCGCCTCGGTGGTGATCTATTCCCGCAAGGCGGGTCGTAATACCTGGTGGTTTGCCGTCACCCTTCTGGTGCTGGGGCTGTTTGTCGTTTTAAATATTACCCTCTACGCCAGCGACTATTTTACCGGGGACGGGATTAACGATGCCGTCCTTTATACCCTGACCAACAGCCTGACCGGCGCAGGGGTTAGTAAGTACATACTTCCAGGCGTGGGTGTGGTGGTTGCGCTGGTGGCCGTGTTTGGCCTGCTGGGCTGGATCCTGCGCCGCCGTCGGCACCATCCGCACCACCTCGGCTACAGCCTGCTGGCGCTGGTACTGGCGCTCGCCTCGGTGGATGCCAGCCCGGCGTTTCATCAGATTACCGAGCTGGTAAAATCCCAGTCGCGCGACGGCGATCCTGACTTCGCGGCGTATTACAAAGAGCCGGGCAAAACTATTCCCAATCCGAAGCTGAACCTCGTCTATATCTACGGCGAGAGCCTTGAGCGCACCTATTTCGATAACGATGCCTTCCCGGATCTCGCCCCGGAGCTGGGCGCTATCAAGAACGAAGGGATCGACTTCAGCCACACCGCGCAGCTGCCGGGCACCGACTACACCATCGCCGGGATGGTCGCCTCCCAGTGCGGCATTCCGCTGTTCGCGCCGTTCGAGGGCAACGCCTCGGCCTCGGTCTCCAGCTTCTTCCCGCAGAACATCTGCCTGGGCGACATCCTGAAAAACTCCGGCTACGAGAACTATTTCATGCAGGGTGCCAACCTGCGCTTCGCCGGGAAGGACGTGTTCCTGCAGTCCCACGGCTTTGACCATCTCTACGGTGCAGAAGAGTTAAAAACCACCGTTGCCGACCCCGCTTACCGCAACGACTGGGGCTTCTACGACGACACGGTGCTGGATGAGACCTGGAAAAAATTCGAAGAGCTGTCGAAGTCCGGCAAGCGTTTCTCGCTGTTTGCCCTGACGGTAGACACTCACCACCCGGATGGCTTTATCTCCCGCACCTGCCAGCGCAAGAGCTATGCGATCGACGGCAAGCCGAACCAGTCGTTCAGCGCGGTGGGCTGTAGCCAGGAGCATATCGCGGCGCTGATCGAAAAAATCAAAGCCTCGCCGTACTTCAAAAATACGGTGATTGTGGTCTCGTCCGACCATCTGGCGATGAAGAACACCGCCTGGGATGCGCTGAACAAGCAGGATCGCAGCAACCTGTTCTTTGTCCTGCGTGGCGACAAACCTCAGCAGGAGGTGATGGCCGTGAAGCGCAACACCATGGATAACGGCGCGACGGTGCTGGATATTCTCGGCGGGGATAACTTTATCGGCCTCGGCCGCAGCAGCCTCTCCGGGCAGTCGCTGTCCGAGGTGTTCCTCAACATGAAGGAAAAAGTGCTGGCGTGGAAACCGGACGTGATCCGCCTGTGGAATTTCCCGAAAGAGCTGAAAGACTTCACTATCGACAGCCAGAAAAACATGATGGCCTTCTCCGGGAGCCATTTCCGTCTGCCGCTGCTGCTGCGCGTCTCCGATAAGCGGGTCGAACCGCTGCCGGAGAGCGAATACTCCGCCCCACTGCGCTACCAGCTGGCCGATTTTGCCCCGCGGGATAACTTCGTCTGGGTCGATCGCTGCTACAAGATGGGCCAGCTGTGGTCGCAGCCGCTGGCGCTCTCTACCGACTGGTGCGTATCACAGGGCCAGCTGGGCGGCGAGCAGAGCGTCCAGCACGTCGATAAGGCGCAGTGGAAGGGCAAAACGGCCTTTAAAGATACCGTGATCAGCACCGACCGCTACCAGCGTAACGTCGATATGCTGAAAGTGTCCGACAACGATATCCGCTATAAGGCCGACAGCTTCGTCTTTAACGTGGCCGGTGCGCCGGAAGAGGTCAAACAGTTCAGCGGTATTTCTCGCCCGGAAACCTGGGGACGCTGGTCTAACGCCCAGCTGGGGGATGAGGTGAAGATCGAGTACAACCAGCCGCTGCCGGCGAAATTCGATCTGGTGATCACCGCCAAAGCCTGGGGGCCGAACGCCAACAAACCCATTCCGGTGCGCATTGGCGATAAAGAGCAGACCCTGACCCTCGGCAACGAGGTTACCACCACCACGCTGCACTTCGACAACCCGTCGCGCAGCAGCACCCTGGTGATTGTGCCGCCTGCGCCGGAGTCCACCAACGAGGGGAACATTCTCGGCCACTCTCCGCGCCAGATAGGGATCGGCATGGTGGAGATCAAAGTGGTGAACGCCGAAGGCTAACAGTATAAAAAAAGCAGCGCCCAAACGGACCCCGGGCGCTGCATGGCAAGTTTAAAACGCAATCACGCCCTTAATCAGACCGCGATTATTAATCACCTCCGCCTCGTACACCTCCGCCAGCTCGCGAAACGCATAGCGGTGGGTCAGCATCATCGCTGCCGTCAATTTGCCTTCCGCCATCAGGCGTCCCACTTTGGCGAAATCCTCCCCGGTGGCGTTGCGGCTGCCCATCATGGTGGTCTCTTTCTTGTGGAACTCCGGATCGGAAAACTGCAGCTCGCCCTTGTGCAGCCCGACAAAGACGATGGTGCCGCCGTGGCGGATCAGATTGACGCTATTGTTCATCGCCTGTGCATTGCCGGTGGCATCAATCACCTTCTGCGCCAGCGCGCCGCCGCACTGCGCCCGCAGCTGGTCGGTAAAATCATCCGCTGAGGGATCGAGCGTCGGCACCCCGAGACAGGCCTGCACATGTGCCCGCCGGGCGGGGCTGGTATCGGCCACCACCACCTGCGCGCCATCCGCGTGGGCAATCGCCGCTGCCCCCAGGCCAATCGGTCCTGCGCCCACCACCAGCAGCCGATCCCCCGGCTGAACGGCCGCCCGGCGCACCGCATGGGCGCTGATGGCAAAGGGCTCGATCAGGGCCGCAGCCTCCGGGTCAATGCCATCGGCGGGCAGGAGATTGCTCACCGGCACCGACAGATACTCGCTAAAGCCGCCGTCCTGATGCACGCCGATCACCGAGATGGCTTCGCAGCAGTTGGTTTTACCGCTCTGACAGGCCGGACACTGCTGGCAGGCCACGTAAGGAATAACCGCCACCTGCTGGCCTTTTTGCAGCGTCTGGATATTTTTGCCTAAGCCAACCACCTCGCCACATATTTCATGCCCGAGCACGCGGGGATAATTAAAAAAGGGCTGATTGCCGCCCCAGGCATGTATATCGGTCCCGCAAATACCCACGGTTTTTATTTTTATCAGCGCTTCGTTATCCCGGGGAACGGGCACGTCTCTTTGCGCCCACAGTAATTTTTTTGGCTCCTGACACACCAGCGTATTCATTGTCGTCATTTTTTCTTTCTCCCGTTCTCTTGATGTTTCAGATATTGATGAAAACGCGAAATAACGGGCAGGCAAAAACAGGAAGTGTGAATTCCCGCGCATAAAGCCGTTTTAAATAGGGTTTTAATTGCCCACTCGCTGTCACAAGGACTATCCATGAGCCGTTCACAAAATTTGCGCCACAACGTGATTAACCAGGTGATCGACGATATGGCCCGGGGCCACATTCCGTCGCCGCTGCCGTCCCAGAGTGCGCTGGCGGAGATGTACAACATCAGCCGCACCACCGTGCGCCATATCCAGACGCACCTGTGTGACTGCGGCGTCCTGACGCGGGTTAACAGTGATTATGTGATTGCCCGTAAGCCCGATGCGGGGGATGGTTTCACCTGTGAAATTGCCCCGCTGGCGGAGCAGACCCGGCTGTTTGAGCAGAGTTTTTTAACCATGATTAACCAGCGCATTCTGCGTGCCGGGGAGGCTTTTTCGGAGCTGGAGCTGGCGCGGACCGCTGGCGTTAGCCCGGTGGTGGTAAGGGAGTACTTACTTAAATTCAGCCGCTACAACCTGATTGAGAGCGAAAAACGCGGCCAGTGGCGGATGAAGCAGTTCGACCAGTCGTGGGCCGAGCAGCTGTTTGAGCTACGCGAGATGCTGGAGACCCACGCCCTGCAGCATTTCCTCAACCTGCCCGACAGCGACCCGCGCTGGCTGCAGGCCCGCACCCTGCTGGAGGAGCACCGCGCCCTGCGGGACAGCATCGGCGACAGCTTTCGCCAGTTCTCCCGGCTGGATCGCGACTTCCACTCCCTGCTGCTCTCCGCCGCCAACAACATCTTTTTCAACCAGTCGCTGGAGATCATCTCGTTTATCTTCCACTTCCACTATCAGTGGGACGAGAGCGACCTCAAGCAGCGCAACATCATCGCCATCGACGAGCACATGACCATCCTCAGCGCGCTGATCTGCCGCAGCGATCTCGATGCCAATCTGGCGATGCGTAACCACCTGAATACCGCCAAACAGTCGATGATCCGCTCCATCAAACAGAGCGCGACGGTTTTTTATTAAGTACCGATTAAAAACAGCAAATTTATACGGACTGCACGCTTCCGCGATCGAGGGCACGCGGAAATAAGGCGGCTTCCTATGCTCAGCGGGAGTCGACTTATTTTTTCGTGAGCGGTGAGGGCGGCGGTTATTCCCTTACTAGTCGTCATTGATATTTCTCTAATAAATAAAAACGAGAAATAACCCTACAATAACTCAGGAGTCCGGCGTGGAAAAAAGCAATATAACCCTCGACCCGCAGACCACCTTTGACAGAGAAAACAGACCCGATATTTCTCTGCCGCCAACAGGGGCCATTCAGCGTAGCGCGAGAATTAAACGCATCCAGACCACCGCAATGTTGTTATTATTTTTCGCGGCGGTAATTAATTATCTCGACCGCAGTTCGTTGTCGGTGGCGAATTTAACCATCCGCGAAGAGCTGGGGCTCAGCGCCACCGAGATCGGCGCCCTGCTGTCGGTGTTCTCGCTGGCCTATGGCATCGCCCAGCTGCCCTGCGGCCCGCTGCTGGATCGCAAAGGCCCGCGCCTGATGCTGGGGCTGGGAATGTTCTTCTGGTCGCTGTTCCAGGCGATGTCCGGGATGGTCCACAGCTTCACCCAGTTCGTGCTGGTGCGCATCGGAATGGGGATTGGCGAAGCGCCAATGAACCCGTGCGGCGTGAAGGTGATCAACGACTGGTTCAACATCAAAGAGCGCGGTCGTCCGATGGGCTTTTTCAACGCCGCCTCGACCATCGGCGTGGCCATCAGCCCGCCACTGCTGGCGGCGATGATGCTGGTGATGGGCTGGCGCGGGATGTTTGTCACCATCGGCGTGCTGGGCATTTTCCTCGCCATTGGCTGGTACATGCTCTATCGCAACCGCGAGGAGCTGGAGCTGAGCGGCGTTGAGCAGGCGTACCTGAACGCCGGCAGCGTTAACGCTCGTCGTGACCCTCTCAGCTTTGCCGAATGGCGCAGCCTGTTCCGCAACCGCACCATGTGGGGGATGATGCTGGGCTTCAGCGGCATCAACTACACCGCCTGGCTCTATCTGGCCTGGCTGCCGGGGTATCTGCAAACCGCCTATAACCTGGATCTGAAAAGCACCGGCCTGATGGCGGCCATCCCGTTCCTGTTTGGTGCTGCGGGGATGCTGGTAAACGGCTTCACCACCGATGCGCTGGTGAAACGCGGCATGGCCCCGGTCCGCAGCCGTAAGCTGTGTATTATCAGCGGGATGTTATGTTCGGCGGCCTTTACCTTCGTGGTACCGGAGGCAACCACGGCGATGAGCGCGGTACTGCTGATTGGGATGGCGCTGTTCTGCATCCACTTTGCGGGAACGTCGTGCTGGGGGTTGATCCACGTGGCCGTGGCATCACGGATGACCGCCTCGGTGGGCAGCATTCAAAACTTCGCCAGTTTCATCTGCGCGTCGTTTGCGCCGATTGTCACCGGGTTTATCGTCGACACCACCCACTCGTTCCGCCTGGCGCTGATTATCTGCGGCTGCGTCACGGCGCTGGGGGCGTTGGCCTATATCTTCCTGGTGCGTCAGCCGATCAGCGATCCGCGCCAGCAGTAAGTGCTGTGGAATTGCCGGGTAAGCGCAGCGCCACCCGGCACAAAAACAGCGCCCCGCCTGAACAGGGCGCTTTTTACATCAGAAGGTTTCCCAGTTATCACCG
>Ga0065704_10070948_pt1 | contig 14312 bp, 10 predicted proteins | sample SwiRhicommuniRL2_FD_59091 | JGI IMG/M metagenome (GOLD analysis project Ga0065704, IMG submission 59091) | Switchgrass rhizosphere bacterial communities from Rose Lake, Michigan, USA - RL2 v2 (version 2) | ecosystem: Host-associated > Plants > Roots > Rhizosphere > Soil | place: East Lansing, MI
CCGGCCCTCTTTTTCTTCCGGATGTTCCGTATGAAACTGAACATGTTCCGCAGCAGGGCCATGGCACCGTTGGCAATCTATCCCAAATACCATCTTGTTGCGCTCAAATTCTTCTGCGATATGCAGCCTTTCCATCTTCACTTCTTTCAGTGCTACCATGGAAGTATGGCAACCAAAGCAGGTGCCGGGTATTAACCTGTCGAATTTAGGATGTGTGGCGGGGAAGCCGGGGCTGTTTGCCCATTGCTGTGCGGGCACGAAATAAGAAACCGGTAACTGGAAATACTTTCCTTCCTTCCAATAAAGATAGGTTTGGGCTTTTCTGCCGGAGCCAATAGTGATATCAAAGCGGTGTGTTCCCTGGAACAAACCGCTATCCCGTTGTTCCATTATTACCGTTGATCCGTTACCGTAATGAAAAACATTATCCGGTGGAACAAAGCTACCTTTAACGTTTGATATGGCAGCAAGGCTGGAAGTATTACTATGTGCAGCCTTTATATAAGTATCCCAGATATTTTTGTGGCAGGAAGCACAGCTGGTTGCCACTGCATACTGCTCTCCCCTCATATCTGTTTCCTCCTTTCTCCCGATGCATTGGGAAAGGATGATGATACAGGAGATAATGAAGCCGCAAACAAACAGCTGGCGTGGATACATAACGTGGGATTATTACTAAATATACAAATCTCAGCGTTGGAATTGTTATATTTGTTTACTTAAGACAATAAACAACCATGGCGGAAAAAATCACCTGTCTGCTTATAGACGATGACCTGGACGACCAGGAGATATTTAAACTGGCCCTGCAGGATGTAAATGACAAAGTATCCTTCCTTACTGCCAATGATGGGGCTGCCGGACTGCAATTATTAAGCACCCCGGAAAACCTGACGCCGCATTACATTTTCCTTGATCTCAATATGCCGCGCATGGGTGGAAAGGATTGCCTGACAGCTATCCGTAACATGCCGCATCTTTCTGAGACCCCTGTGATCATTTACTCTACTTCTTCCGATCCAAGGGATGTAACGGAAACAAAATCACTGGGCGCCAGTGATTACATCGTTAAACAATTCGACATCAATTCTTTAAAGGATATCCTCACCAGGTATTTCTAAATCATCTTCCGCCAGATCCTTTGGCGGTGCGGCAATTGTTTGTAGCGAGATGCAATAGAAGAATATTTGAGGCTTTCCTTCCCACCTAATGCAATAAAACCTGTAGGCTCAAGACTGTTATCGATCAGTTCCAGCGCTTTATTCTGCAATTTTTTAGAGAAGTAGATGAGCACATTCCTGCAAATGATCAGTTGAAATTCATTGAATGAACTATCAGATACCAGGTTGTGTGGGGAGATCACCATACGTTTCTGTAATTCTTCATCCAGCTTTGCCCAATCATATTTGGCGGTATAATACCCGGAAAAATCCTGCGTGCCGCCGGACTGAATATAGTTTTCAGAATATTGCTTCATATAGCGAAGCGGGTATATGCCTTTCTTTAAAACTTCCAATACGGCAGGGTTAATATCTGTTGCATATAACAAAGAACGTTGGAGCAGTCCGGCTTCCTTTAACAATATGGCCATTGAATATACCTCCTCCCCTGTGGAACAGCCTGCATGCCAGATCCGGATAAAAGGATGACGGGCCAGTTCAGGCAATACCTCTTCGCGCAGGTGCTGAAAGAATACAGGGTCCCGGAACATTTCCGTTACATTCACTGTCAACTCCTCCACAAAGTGCCGGAAGTAAACAGCATCCTGCATCACCTTTTGATGAAATTCCTTAAAGTGCAGGAATTTATCCAGCATATATAACCTGTTCAACCTCCTTTTCAGGGAAGGAAAAGCATAATCACTAAAATCATAACCATACTCCTCCATCACATCTTTGAGCAGGAGATCAATCTGTTCATCCGTCAATTCAGGTTCGCTCATTTGTTGCTGTCGTATAACCACACCCGTAATAATGATAATAACTGGTCAATGTCCACCGGTTTGCTGATATAATCGGAGGCACCTGCCGCTATACACTTCTCCCTGTCTCCTTTCATGGCTTTTGCTGTTACCGCTATTACCGGCAGTTTTTTGAACTGCGGGTCTGCTTTGATCTGCCGGGTTGATTCGTATCCATCCATCTCCGGCATCATCATATCCATCAGCACAATATCTACCTGCGGGTTCTTCTTCAATTGCTTCAGTGCTTCTTTTCCGTCCATGGCAGAGATCACACGCATATCGTATGTTTCCAGCGCTTTAGTCAGTGCAAAGATGTTCCTCACGTCATCATCTGCCAATAACACCGTTTTATTCTTCAATACATCCTGTAGTAAACCAAGACCATTACCATTCCCCGGGCGCTCTCCTTCTTTTTTCCCCTGCATCAGATGCAGGAACAGCGATACTTCATCCATGATGCGCTGGTAAGAGTTGGCTACTTTTATAACAACGGAATCAGCATATTGCCTGATGCGCTGCTCTTCTTCGCCTGAAATATTTTTGCCGGTGAAAATGATGATGGGAATGTTTTCCAGGCCGGGATGTTTCTTCACCTCGTCCAGCATTTCATATGATTGCTCACCGGAGGCGCCCATATCCAGGATCACACAATTCACTTCTTTCTGCTGCAGGCTGTCTATACTATCTGCAATGCTGTTCCTGATCTGTGTATGTACCGCGAAATTCTCCAGGTAGTAAGCCAGTGCCTTGGCATGTTTTACATTCTCTTCCACGATCAGCACCTTGCGGGAATTATTATTCAGGATATGTTCTATCCTTGCGAACACATCATCCATGCGGCCGTAGGATACGGGTTTATCAATAAAATCAACTGCTCCCTTGGAAAGGCTCTTAAACCGTCCTTCGTAAGAGGACATGATATGCACCGGAATATGACAGGTAAGACTATTATTCTTCAGCTCCTCTATTATCTCCCAGCCATCTTTTACCGGCAGCTGGATGTCCAGCAAAATGCCTTTGGGCTGGTATTGTAGTGTAAGTGGCAGCGCTTCATCTCCCCTTACAGTTACAATGCCTTTGTATCCTTTCTGACGGGTGAAGTCGAGCAGGTATTGCGCAAAGGCCCTGTCGTCTTCAATGATCAGGATCACCGGATCGCCGGGATTCACATCCTTACGGTCGTCCAGCACATGTTCCGGGATCACGGCGCTTACAAATCGCTGCTCTCTTGCAGGCAGTAGTGTTGTTTCCAGGATGGTTGAAGTGTATGCTACGGATGTAACAGGTATGCGTACTTCAAATTCACTACCTGTTCCCTGTTCGCTTTTCACCTGGATGCTGCCACCTAACAATTTCACCAATTCTTTGCTGATGGAAAGCCCCAATCCGGTGCCGCCGAATTTCCTGCGGGTGGAGCCATCTTCCTGCTGAAAGGCTTCAAAGATCACCTGTTGCTTATCTTTTGAAATACCAATACCGGTATCTTTGACAGTAAAGAGCACCATATCCGGAGCCTTATCGTCCTGCGAAATATTCAGGGAAACCATTCCCTCTGCTGTAAATTTCAATGCATTGGATAACAGGTTGCGTATGATCTGTTCCAGTCTTTGCCGGTCTGTTTCAATCATGGCAGGCATCCTTGCTTCTGTATGAACCTCAAATGCCAGTCCTTTTTCTTTGGCAACAGGTGCAAACAGCGCATTCATTTCCTGCGCTACTTCCCGGAGGTTCACTTCAGAGAAGCTGAGGTCCATTTTACCGGCTTCAATCCGGGAGAGGTCTAATATCTCGTCTATGAGAGACAGCAGGCCTTTCCCTGAATTCTGGATCACCTCTGCGTATTCCAGTTGTTCATCCGTGAGGTTTTGCTTGTTATTCTCTCCCATGAGGCGGGATAAGAGAAGGATGGAATTCAAGGGAGTCCTTAATTCGTGGCTCATATTAGCCAGGAATTCTGATTTGTATTTAGAGCTTAGTGCAAGTTCAGATACTTTCTGCTGAATATCCCTGTTGCGTTCAAAGATCAACTGGTTGCGTTCTTCCAGTTCTTCATTGGCTTGTACCAGTTCCTCCTGCTGCACGCGCAGTTCTTCTTCCGAAGCCTGTAATTTCTCTGCCTGCGCTTCCAGTTCGCTGTTGATATTTTCCAGTTCGTTATGTTGTGCCTGTAATTCTTCTGCCTGCGATTGGGTTTCTTCCAGTAATTCCTGTAAACGTTTACGGCCTTCCACACCAAATAAAACAGTGCCGATGGTGTGAGATGCAGCTTCCAGGAAATCCAGTACCCGCTGTGGGTAAGGTTGTGCCGCAGCCAGTTCTATCACCCCTACCACTTTACGTTCATGGAACATGGGCACGGCAATGATATTGGCAGGTTTTATGGTACCGGAGGCATGGTGTAATAACAGCAGATCTTCCTTTACTTCTTTCAGATGCAGTATACGTTTGCTTTCCGCGGCCTGCCCTGCCAGGCCTTTTCCGTAAGGGATGTATTCATTTCCTTCTCCATCAAAGCCAAAACCTTTGATAAAATGAAGCGTGTTGTGATTCTCTGCTATATAGAATCCTGCTATATGGCTTTCTGTATAGGCTGTGATATGATCTACGATATGGCTGGCCAGGATGCGCATATCATATTCCCCTATCATCCGTTCATTGAGTGTGGCGATACCTGTTTGCAACCATTCTTTATCTTTCAGCTGGTCAAATGAAAATTTCAATGAGCCAGCCATTTTATTCAATGCAACAGACAGGATACCTAATCCATCCTTTCCTTCATCTGCCACACGAACTTCATAATCCCCATCAGATACCCTGGCAGCTACGCCCTGGATGATCCTGATCCGCCTGTTGATATCAGCATCCTTCCCTTCCAGTTCCAGCTGCATTTCCAGGCGGCGTTTGAAATCTGCATTTACTTTAAGGAAAGAGATAGTAGTGATCATTATAGCCAGTAAAGCAGCGATAATAATAAATGTGGGGGTAGAGGCTGCAAAATCGTTCAGTTTTTCTGTACGGGTAAGTAACAATTTTTGTTCACGTTCCCTCATCGCAGCTACCAGGTCTCGTGCCTGGTCCATGTACTGTTTGCCCTTTTCCATGTCTGCCGCTGTTACTTCCTGCCCGTTTTTACTTTTATCGATATTGGCCTTCAGTATCTTCATCCTTTGTGCGGAAGCATCCTGCAGGTGTTTAGCATCCTCCTGCTGTGCTGCGTTATCTGTGGTAAGGTCCCGGAAATTATTGATATGTGCTTTAATGGAGTCTTCGGCGCCATAATAGGGTTCCAGGAAATCGGCGTTTCCAGTAATAAGAAATCCTCGTTGAGAGGTCTCTGCATCTTTCATCCCTGAAATAGCTGCTTCCAGCTCATGTAATACCTGGTTGGTATGGTCTACCATATCTGCGCTAAAGATCAGATTCCGGATACTGAGATAAGAGGCAACCGAGGTAAAAATGAGCAACACTAATGAAAACCCGAAACCTATTAACAGGTTCCGCTGGAAAGTTGATTTCATTTTCCTGTACAAATTATGCTTGTTTTAAGGGTAGTAAAATGTAAAAAGTGCTGCCTTTTCCTTCTTCGCTGCTGGCAGTGATCAATCCGTTGTGTGTATCAATGATCTTCTTCACAATGGCCAGTCCTATGCCCGTACCTTCATATTCAGCCCTGCCATGCAGGCGTTGGAAGATTACGAAGATCTTATGGAGATAAGATTCATTAAATCCTATTCCATTATCCTGTACTGCGATCCGGCAATAAGCGCCCTCTTTATCTATAGTACTGTTGAGTGACAGATCACGTACTATTTCTGCACTGATCAGGATATCCGGGGGAACACCCTCCCGGGAGAACTTTAACGCATTGCTGAGTATGTTCTGAAAAACCTGGCGGATCTGTGCGGCGATAGCATCTATAACGGGGATCTCTCCTACTTTGATCACGGCCTGTTTTTCCTGGATCAGTAATTCCATGTCATCCATGATCTCCAGGATGATGGTATTGAAGTTGGCAGGTTGAAAAACATCCGTTATTGCTAATTTGGAATAGTCCAGCAGATCTGTGATCAGTTTGTTCATTCTTGCTGCGGAGTGTACCACCCTGTTCAGGTATCCGTTCGCTTCCGGCTGTTCATGTCCGAACTTGCTGCTGATCATATTACTGAACACCTGGATCTTGCGGAGTGGTTCTTTTAGATCGTGTGAAGCCACATAAGCAAACTGCTGAAGTTCATGGTTGCTGTTCGCCAGTTCTTTATTAGCTTCCTGTAAGGCTTTGGTACGTTCATGCACCCGTTCTTCCAGTAACTGGGTTGTTTTTTTCTGTTCATGAATATCGGTGAACATCCCTACCCATTTCACTACCTGCCCCTGTTTACGTACAGGCGTTAAAGTAAGCGAGTGGTACCTGTATTCTTTTGTATCCAGTAATTTGAGCAGTACTTCGGCAGCCAGGGGCTGGCCATCTTCCACCGCTTTGGCTACACTATGGGTGACGATATGATCACTATCCGGGAATTGCGATTTATCAGGAGAAAAGCGATACCAATACTGGTTCACATATTCTATCTGGCCACGTTCATTCAGTGTGAATGCGATCTGGGGAATGGATTCGAGTACAGAACGCAATTCCTCCAGGCTTTGCACGAGTGCCTCCTGTGCGTTCTTACGTTCGGCGATCTCATCCTGCAATACTTTCTGCATCTCACTTAATTCCCGTGCCTGCTGATGCAGCCGGTAGAAAGTACCCACCTTTAATAAGAGGATGTCCGGATCGAAAGGTTTGGTAACATAATCCAAACCACCGGTGAGATAGCCCTTTTCAATAAATTTCTTTTCCACGTTAACGGCGGAAAGAAAGATGATAGGGATATCTTTTGATTTACTATATCCTGTGATTGCTTCTGCTACTTCAAAACCATCCATGCCGGGCATTTGCACATCGAGGATGATCAGAAAGTAGGTATTCTTTAAGATCTTCCGTAAAGCTTCTTCCCCCGAAGAAGCGGTATCAACCCGGTAACGGTTTAATTCCAGCAGCTTTTGTAGGGAATAAATATTTTCGGGACGGTCATCTACTATTAGAATCATAACTTAATGGGCAGCTAAAGGGGGGCAATTTATTACATTTTACAGCCTTAGGGCTGTAGATTCTTCTCTACACTTAAAACACTGTTTTACAGTTGATTAGTATTGGCATAGTATGTGTAGTGCGGAAACCCTGGCTTTCCGGCCGGGTTTCCGGGATTGTCGTGAACCACCTCTTTAATGTCGCGTTTCCCACCATTGAAATTTGTTTTCTGCCAGTAGTTTTGTATCCTAAAACAATATGAAATGCAAAAGATCACCCCATTCTTATGGTTCGATAACAACCTGGAGGAAGCAATTAATTTCTATTCTACCGTTTTTACCAATGCGAAGATCAGCAATATCAATCCTATGTCTGCCACCTTTGAGTTAGAAGGGCAACAATTCATGGCATTGAATGGCGGGCCGCATTTTAAGTTCAACGAGGCGGTTTCTTTTTTTGTAAATGTTGAAACACAGGAGGAAGTAGATTACTACTGGAATAAATTAACAGCAGACGGAGGATCAGAAGGAAGATGTGGATGGCTGAAAGATAAGTTTGGGCTGTCCTGGCAGATCATTCCTTCTATTCTTGGAAAATTGATGGGGGATAGAGATCCGGTTAAATCAAAAAAGGTAGTGGATGCTATGCTGAAGATGAATAAGATAGATGTGAAGGAGTTGCAGCAAGCATATGCATCATAAATAAAAAGAGGGAAGTATTTGTGTACTTCCCTCTTTGCAAACTATTTTTCAACCGTATTGATCACTCCTCTGAAATAACCGGTGGACTCAGCAATACCGGGTAAAGGATCACTCATATCCTTTTCAAATTCTATGGCACAGATTCCCTGGTACTTCACTTTATCCAACGCAGCTATCAGGCCCGGGAAATCTATCACACCTCTTCCGATCTCTGTTGCCTTTCCGTCTTTCGCGGCCAGTGTTACATCTTTAATATGCAGATCAAAGATCCTGTTCTTGTATTCGCGGATCGCTTTACCTGGTTCTTCGCCGGCACGCATCGCATGACCAATATCCAGACAGATACCCATCCGTGCATCTCTGTTCTTGATCAGGTCGTATACATTTTTAGGGCCGGGGTATAATTTATCTTCCGGACCATGGTTATGGATAGCGATCTTAATATTGTACTCTTTTACTTTTTCTTCTGTATAATCCAGTAATTCCGGGTTAGGTACACCTACGATCAAAGGAACACCTACTTTTTTTGCATAGGCGAATGCGTCATCCACTGCCGCTTTTGTTTTCATGTAGATAACACCTACCGCATATACATTGATACCGCCTGCGGAGAATTTACCCAACACTTCTTTAATCTTTTCCTCGCTGCTGTTCAGTGGCAAATGGATATCCTTGATGGAAATATACTTAACGGCTACCCTGTTCATGATGGCGATGGCCTTATCCACATCGAATTTGGCAAATGTGTAACCTGCCATACCTACCGGCAGGTGATCTTTCTTATCAATATTCCGAGTAGCGTTGCTGGCAGAGGCCACGAATGGAGCAACAGTGGTAGCTGCTACACCTAATGCGGCATGCAATAGAAAATCCCTTCTTGATGACATGTTTGATGGATTAATTGTAAATGACTGATCAGCCAAGTTCTCTAAAAAAATCGGCTTTTGCAATGGATTGCAATTAAAATAATCAAGTGGGTGATTTTCAGCGATTTATAAAAATGGGGCTGGTCTGCCAAATCATTATATATTTGGACTAAACAGTGAATACATGAAACATCTCATTCTGCCCCTGCTGCTCATTTGCGCATCTTATTTACCGTCCTCTGCACAAACAGATAACCCCAAATATGATAAAGCTTTGGCGGACAGCCTCGGCGCCGATAAGTATGGCATGAAAATGTATTACCTGGTGATCCTGAAATCAGGCAGCAACCAGGTAACGGACAAAGAAAAAATGACTGAACTTTTCAAAGGCCATATGGATAATATCAACAAACTGGTAAAGGATGGCAAGATGGTTATTGCCGGGCCATTGGGAAAAAATGATAAGCAATACCGCGGCATATTTGTACTGAATGCCAAAACGAAAGAAGAAGTAGACGCCCTGCTGGAAGGAGACGCCGCCATCAAAGCAAAAGTATTTGACGTGGAAATATATCCCTGGTATGGTTCCGCCGCGCTACCCAAATACCTGGAGTTCCATGAAAAAGTTGAGCAGGTCAAACATTAGAAGATATGCATGCCTGTATTCATCAGCAACAAATAACAGGCAAGGTATACTACCAGGAAAGAAAAAGACCAGGCAAAATAGCGGATAATACCCCGGCTCCCTTTGCGGAATGGTGCAAAGAAGAGAAGGTTGATGCCCCAAACCGGCAGCGCCACTATAAAATTAATCACAACCAGCAGGCAGGTGAAAGCAATGGCAAATACGGCAGGTTGTAGTACTATACCTGAGGGAAGCCCATACAATACCCCAATGACAATACTACTCAGTACCACCCAGAATGCATAACGGAACCCTTTTTTCAGGTTGAAATAAAAATAATGCCATCGATAGCGGAATGTTAGGGTAATGATATCTGCTATTTCTGCATTGCGTACTTTTTGTTTTTGTTTGCGGAAACGCGGCCACCAGATAATGAAGCCGGTTACAAAAAGCACGAGTGGCATCAGGCCACCCAGCAGTGCTAATATTTTTGTGGGCATCCCGCCAAAACTCCCATAATGAATAGGCGTAAGCCAGCTCAGGTAAGCACTGCCTGAGTTTGGAAAATCAGTGCGGCTGTTCAGCAATACCTTACCGCTGTATTGATCAAGGATCAGCATTTCCCGTTTACCACTTTTTGGCAGGCCCTCTCCTATTATATCCAAACGGTAGTTACCCGTACTGTCTGAAGGGAAAGCTATCCCGGCAACCTTTCCACCCGGCATCGTCTCATTGGCCTTAGATATGATGTCTTTCAAAGGCAGTGTATGCGCTCCTTCCGTATAAGTGGATTTAGCACCTAACAATGCAGCCACACCTTGTGGCGACTGGCCATTCAACACAAAAAGCAATGCAATCACCAATGGAGAAAAAGTAATGCAAACGCCGGTGAGGGATAGGAGGGTTACCACGGGGGCAGAATAAAATCCCAGTATATTGTGCCAGTCGTAGTTCTGACGTTTAAACCCAGCGCTGAACTTTACGGTCAGTACGGATCTCAACTGATTCCATTTGGCAGGGATCCATAAACGAAGGCCGCTGATGGTGAGAATTAAAAGACACAATGTGGCTATCCCTACAATGTACCTGCCTGCTGTTGGAACAAGCAAAGTGCGGTGCAGGTCTGTTACTACATGGATGAAAGAACTTTCATGCAGGCGTTTGCCGCTTAATTCCGCAGTATAGGGATTGATAAAAAATTCGTCTTCTGTTTTGAAGTTGAATAAACGGTAAGCGAGGTTGGGTTTATCATCCACCTCCATCATCATATAACTGAATTGCAGCTGAGGATGCTTTTCACGGATCAGGGGTAAGATCTCTGTAAAGGACATCTTATGCTGCTGCTCCATAACAATGAACAATTCAGGATTCAATGCGCGGTCTATTTCATCCTGGAAAACCAGTATGCTGCCGGTAACGCCTACAAATGCCACAATAGCTCCTGCAATAATTCCCAGGTATACATGCCATTTTCCAAACCAGCGTTGCTGATGTTTTGCCCATTGAAGTCTCATAAGTCTGTAAATGTGCAGAAAAACAAGACATTTGGTTTACGCAAAAGGGAAAGAGATTTACGCAATAAGGAAAAAGAAGGAGCAGGAAGCTACAGGATGCCTCCCTGCCCCCTAAAAGTTATCTTAGTTTTATGACGCTTACCCAACTCTTTCTGTTTATCATGCTTTTGCAGCAAAAGCCGGATAGTTTAAAAGCCGGATTCCTGCAACCACCTCCTGATGCAAGGCCCGGCGTTTACTGGTACTTCATGGATGGTAATCAATCCAGATCTTCCATGACGGCAGACCTGGAATCTATGAAACGTGCAGGGATAGGGAACCTGGTATTCCTGGAAGTGAATGTGGGTGTTCCGCGTGGTAAAGTGGATTTTCTCAGTGAAGAATGGCAAAACCTGTTTGCGCATGCGGTACATGAAGCAGAAAGACTGGGAATTGAAATAACACTTGGTGTAGGTCCGGGATGGAGTGGCAGTGGCGGCCCCTGGGTGAAACCAGAACAATCCATGCAACACCTGGTGGCCAGTACCACCAAAATAAGCGGAGGATCATCAACGCCAATAACACTTCCAAAACCAGAGCCACGCAAACCATTTTTCGGTGAAGGCGGCTTAACGCCTGTGATGAAAACACAGTGGAAAGCCTTCTATGAAGATGTGGCCGTATTGGCTTTCCCTACGCCTGCCACTGAACATAAAATAACTGACGCAGATGAAAAGGCTTTGTATTACCGTGCACCCTTTAGTTCTGTGAAAGGTGTAAAACCTTATCTCAGCCCGGTAATAAGTGAAGGCACTGCTATCGCCAAAGATCAGATCATCGTACTCACAGACAAATTGCTAAAGGATGGCACACTCGAATGGAAAGCACCTCCCGGTAATTGGACCATCATGCGGTTCGGCAGCAGAAATAACGGCGCCGTAACAAGGCCAGCTCCTTTTCCCGGATTAGGATTCGAAGCGGACAAGTTTGATACGGTGGCCATGAATGCTCACCTGGAAGCCTATACAGGAAAACTCCTGCGCAAGATAGGGCCACGCAAAACAAGCGGTGGCGGGCTCAGAAACCTGCATATGGATAGTTGGGAAATGGGTGCACAAAACTGGACGGCAACATTCCGGCAGGAATTTATCAAACGGAGAGGATATGATCCCCAGCCTTTTTATCCTGTTTATTTAGGCCATGTAGTGGAAAGTGCTGCTATCAGTGAACGTTTCCTCTGGGACCTCCGGCAAACTTCACAGGAGCTGGTTCTGGATTTTCATGTAAAACATCTAAAGAATTATAGCCACCGGAATGGATTTAAATTATCCATTGAACCGTATGACATGAATCCTACTGCAGACCTGGAACAAGGCGCTATTGCAGATATTCCCATGTGTGAGTTCTGGAGTAAAGGATATGGCTATAATACTACTTTCAGTTGCATTGAGGCCACTTCTATCGGGCATATCAATGGTTCTTCAGTAATTGCAGCAGAAGCGTTTACGGCAGAAAACAATGAATCCTGGAAGCAATACCCCGGATCTGTGAAGAACCAGGGAGACTGGGCTTTTGCGATGGGTATTAACCGTTTCTTTTACCATACCTTCATCAACCAGTCACTCAACGATTCTTTAAGACCGGGCATGACAATGGGACCTTATGGTGTGCATTGGGACAGAGGCCAGACCTGGTGGCCCATGGCTGATGCGTATCACCGGTATATTTCAAGATGCCAATACATCCTGCAACAGGGGCGTTCTGTGGCTGATATATTATACCTCATACCGGAAGGTGCACCACATGTTTTCAGGCCTCCTTTATCTGCATTAACGGGAGATGATTTTTTGCCGGACAGGAGAGGATATAATTTTGATGGCTGCGCTCCGGGGCAATTATACAAAGCCAGTGTAAAAGATAAACGGATTGTATTTCCGGGTGGCGCTACTTACAGGGTATTGGTATTACCTGCTTCAGCAACGATGACGATCCCCTTAATGGAAAAGATCCGTTCGCTGGTGAAAGAAGGTGCTATGGTGGTAGGCATGCCTCCTGTACAAACACCTGGTCTTTCCGGTTACCCTGCAGCAGATCAGCAATTGCAGGCCATCGCGAAAGAAACGAAGTTGCTGGCGGCTCCTTATGATTCCTTGTATCCAGCTTATGATGCCATTGCCAAACTGCTGGATGTAAAGGAAGATTTCACCTCAACAGGCGCTATCCGTTATACACATCGTGTTACGGAGAACAGGGATATTTATTTCGTATCCAACAGAACGGATAAACCTGTTCAAACTGAAAATACTTTCCGTACAACATCAGGTGCGCCGGAATTGTGGGACCCATTGACAGGCACTACGCGTATGCTGCCTGAATTTCAAACAGGGAACAGCACTACTACTATCCCCCTGCAATTTGAACCTTATCAGAGTTTCTTCATCGTATTTGAAAAAGGGAAAAAGGCGAAAGCGGGTAAAAATTTCAGACAACAAACCATCATGCAAACACTGGAAGGTGCATGGCAGGTTTCATTCAATCCTAAATGGGGCGGGCCTTCAAAGATCACCTTTGATCAGTTGCGGGACTGGACTACACGGCCGGAGGAAGGAATTAAATATTATTCCGGCACTGCTACTTACCGCAAGCAATTCAGTTTCGCAAAAAATAACCAGCGTTATTATTTAGATCTCGGAGAAGTAAAGAACCTGGCCCGTGTAAGATTAAATGGTAAAGACCTTGGTGTATTGTGGACAGCGCCATGGAGCGTAGACATTACAGCCGCACTGCAAAAAAACAACCTGTTGGAAATAGAAGTGGTGAACCTCTGGCCCAACAGGCTGATAGGGGATGCAAAACTACCGGATGATGGTGTGAAGAATGGCCAATGGCCAGCGTGGTTGCTGGAAGGTAAAAAACGCACAAGCGGACGATATACCTTTACAACCTACAGCCCTTATAAACCGGATTCACCTTTACTGCCATCAGGCCTTACAGGTCCGGTGACCATCAGGGCTTCTTCTTTTTAGGCTTATCGTCCTTGAGGGCTTTTTTATTATGGGTGACATCATCACCTTTAAAATCCTGCTCCTCATTCTTGCGGCTGTCCAGGTTGTCCCTGATCTCCGGCCTTGGCATTTGCTGTTTGGACTGCTGATTATTTTTCATCGCTGAAAGGATTTGATGAAACTAAAAAGCCAGAAAAACCATGCCAGCCTATTCTTCTTCCTCTGTTTTCCCCTTGGGTTTATTTCCTTTAAAGATCCTTCTAACAGCTTTACGGATCCTGTTGATGTTCACCAGTTGTTCCTGGATTGGCATCAGGGTGATATCGCCATCCTGTATGCCCGGCTCACTATTTTCTGTGGCTGTTTGTTCAGGATAGATCAGCAGTACGTTATTGTCTTTAAAATGCCTGCCCAGTCTTGCAGGTGTTCCTTCCAGGTAAGGCTGATAAGAAAGGGTGCCTTTACGGGCGGAAACCACTACAAGCAGATCATCGCTGGAAATGCTGCGGGCCAGTCCTAAAAAATCCTCCAGGTTTTCCAGATCGCGGAAAGTAAGGTCTACGCTGGTTTTACCTGCAGTGATAAATT
>Ga0065704_10070951_pt1 | contig 14308 bp, 10 predicted proteins | sample SwiRhicommuniRL2_FD_59091 | JGI IMG/M metagenome (GOLD analysis project Ga0065704, IMG submission 59091) | Switchgrass rhizosphere bacterial communities from Rose Lake, Michigan, USA - RL2 v2 (version 2) | ecosystem: Host-associated > Plants > Roots > Rhizosphere > Soil | place: East Lansing, MI
GGACAGACTATATCACACCAATAATATTACAAAAACAATATAAAATAACAACAAAAACACATAAAATAAACAAATAACATTGCAAAAACAATATTATTAGCTTTTAATAACCATAAAATAACAGTACCTTTGTGCCCGTAAATAAAATCACTTATAATTTAACAATAAAAAATTTTCAGCTAAATGAAAAGGCCGTTGCATACAAACGGGATTCCAATATCCCCCTCCTTAGATTATTTAACCCAATCAGTAGATGATTCAAAGAAGGGCTACTTTCAAAAAAAACGCTTATTACAAATTTCTTTACTCTCTATTGGTGTTGCTATTGCAATTAGTTTAATTGCTAAAGTTTTAATCTTCCTTATAGATCTGGTAACTAATATCGCATTCTATGGAAGCTTTGATTTTAAATTCAATAGCCCTGCAAACAATCACCTGGGAATATGGGTAATTATCATCCCTGCTATAGGAGGTATCCTGGTTGGACTAATGGCCTTATATGGCTCTAAAGCCATCAGAGGACATGGAATTCCAGAAGCTATGGAGCAAATTCTGGTTAACCAAAGTAAAATAAAACCATCAATTGCACTTTTAAAACCTATCTCTTCTGCGATAGCAATAGGAACCGGAGGGCCATTCGGAGCCGAAGGCCCCATAATTGCAACCGGCGGAGCATTAGGTTCTACATTAGGTCAGTTATTTAAAATTACACCTAATGAACGTAAAATAATCCTTGCCGCAGGAGCCACTGCAGGCATGTCAGCAATATTTGGAACACCTATAGCAGCTATTTTTCTGGCAATTGAACTCCTTCTGTTCGAATTTTCGCCAAAAGCCATATTACCCGTTGCCCTGGCTTGTATTACCGGTGCCGCAGGTCATCAGCTTCTGTTTGAGTCGGGCCCTGTATTCCCTATGCCAGAGCTTAGTTCACCGTCAAATATGGCCCTGGGCATATATAGCTTTATGGGGATCATAATCGGCTTTGTATCATTAGGACTCACTAAAATAGTTTATCATATAGAAGATGCCTTTGAAAAACTGCCCATTCATTGGATGTGGTGGCCGGCAATTGGCGGCCTTGCAGTTGGGATAATAGGCTTTTTCGCTCCACATACTTTAGGTGTGGGTTACGATAACATAACCAGTGTTTTATCAGGAAAAATACCTTTAGCTTTAATGCTAAGCCTTTGTTTCTTTAAATTTCTTTCGTGGGCAATTGCACTGGGCAGTGGCACCTCAGGAGGTACACTTGCTCCCTTATTAACAATTGGAGGTGCAGCAGGAGCTATACTTGGCTCAATTACACTTCTTTTGTTTCCTAACTCTGGCATTAGTATACCGATGGCAGCTTTAGTTGGCATGTCATCAATGTTTGCTGGCGCTTCGAGGGCTTATCTAACCAGTATAACTTTTGCATTAGAAGCCACAATGCAATCACATGCACTATTACCTTTACTTGGAGCTTGCACAGCATCATACCTTATATCTTTCTTTTTCATGGAAAATACAATTATGACCGAGAAAATTGCAAGAAGAGGAATATACACTCCTGATTCGTATGAACCTGATGTATTGCGAAAAATGACTGTAACAGATGTACTAAAAACAAATAGCATTGTTATAAGCACCAAAAACAGCATTAGTGAAATCAGATCATTCTTTGAACTTAATCCACCTTTAGAAAACCACTTTATCGTAACAGATGAGGATGACAATTTTAAAGGAGTAATTACACTATCAAGCTTATATAATAAAAAATACGATGCAGACGGCCCAATAGTGGAGATTATGGAACAAAGCATACCCACGATTGGAAGCAACGATAACCTGGCGAAAGCTGTAGAACTAATGTCTAAAAGCGAAGAGGAGTTTTTACCAGTTGTATCTGCAGCAGAAAAAAGTAGAATAATTGGCTTACTTACTTACAAAGATGTACTTACTGCATACAAAATACACCTGAAGGAAAATCAGGAAGCGGGAATTAACCTGTCATTAAAGCGCCAACGCATCAAAATACTCGTAAGAGGTCGTCAATTGATTCACAAAACAAAAGATTAAGCAGACTTATGCGCTTGCTGAGCCGCAATGAATTCTGCAGCTTTTACAACATCCCCAATTATGATAATTGCAGGATTTGTAAGAGCGGAATTCATTGCAGCCTCAAACAAATCTTTTACCTCGCAAACAACCCGCTTTTGATGTGGCATTGACGCATTTTGAATTATTGCAGCAGGAACAGCCTCTTTTCCAGACATAATATAAGCCGAAGAAATTTCCTTAAGCTTTTTCATCCCCATATATATAACAACGGTAGCTTTACTTTTAATTGCAAGCTGAAGATCTGCAGACAAAGAACCGTCCTTTTTTGTACCAGTTATAATCCAGAAACTCTCACTTACACCACGATGGGTTAAAGGTATGTCGCTCAATCCACTCGCTTGCATACTGCTAATACCCGGTACATAATGAGATTCTATGCCATGTTCACGGGCAAATAGAATTTCTTCAAACCCCCTTCCAAAAATAAAAGGATCCCCACCTTTTAAACGGACTACATTTCCTCTGGTAAATGCATAATACTTTATAAGCTGATGAATAGTTTCTTGTGGAGTGCATAGTCCATATGGCTTTTTACCTACATAAATTTTCTCACAATCATCGGAAGCTATATTTAGCAACTCTTTGTTTGCTAAATTATCATAAAGTATAACTTTCGCAGCTTTTAAAACATTAAAACCTCTAATAGTTAGCAAATCCGGATCACCTGGACCAGAACCAACAACAAAAAACGCAGGATTATCTATTTTTTTTAAATAATTACTCATAAAATCAACATTAAATACCAAAATACACAATTTAATAGCATAAATATATGACATAAATAACAACAAAACATTATTTTAATTCATTTTAATACAAAAAACATACAATAAATTAAATATTAATCATATAATAAATTAAAAACATAAATATAATTTAAATAAAACATGATTAAAATCACATAAAAATTATAATAATATAAATTATTACATATATTTGATCAAATAAAACACAATTAACATACAAACAGAATAAATAAACCAACAAAATTTAAATTATGAATCAAAAAATAGTAGTCGTAATAGGAAATGGAATGGTTGGACATAAATTTTGTGAAAAAATAACCGACAAATCTGATAATTTTAGAATTTTTGTGTTTGGAGAAGAACCAAGAAGAGCATATGACCGAGTTCATTTAAGTGAATACTTTAACGGAAAGACTGCAGAAGATCTATCTTTATCTCACGAAAACTGGTACAACGAAAAAAATATCACCCTTTACCTCGGTGATCCTGTAAAAGAAATTGACAGAGATAACAAAACCATACACTCAAATAAAGGGCTTACTCTAAGCTATGATTATCTGGTTCTTGCAACAGGTTCGTCAGCTTTTGTACCAGATATCCCCGGTGTTGACAAAGAAGGAGTTTTTGTTTATCGAACAATTGAAGACCTTGAACTTATTAAAAACTATGCTTTAAATGCAAAAACAGGTGCTGTTTTAGGCGGAGGGCTATTAGGTTTAGAAGCAGCAAAGGCATTAATAGATTTAAACCTCGAGGAAACAAATGTAATTGAGTTTGCCCCAAGGTTAATGCCAAGACAAATAGACAGCACCGGAAGCCTAATGCTACAAACTAAACTCAACGCACTTGGATTAGCTATACACACCAACAAAGGCACCAGCAGCATAGAAGGAACAGATCGTATCGAATCTCTAAAATTTAATGATGGAAGCGAATTAAAAACAGACATACTGGTAATTTCAGCAGGAATTCGCCCCCGAGATGAGCTTGCAAAACTTTGCGGCATTGAGGTAGGCACCAGAGGTGGGATTCTGGTAAATGAATTTATGCAGACTAGCGATCCTTCTGTTTTTGCAATTGGAGAATGTGCATTGTTTAACCATAACATCTATGGGTTAATTGCTCCGGGATACGAAATGGCCGAGGTTGTAGCAGCTAATCTTTGTGATGGCAATAAGACATTTAATGGATTTGACATGAGCACCAAACTAAAACTTATTGGCGTAGATGTTGCCAGCTTTGGAGATCCATTTACTTCAGAACCAGATTCAAGAAGCATTTTATTTGAAGATACTCATAAAGGAATTTATAAACGGATTAACATCAGTAACGATGGAAAATATTTACTAGGAGGCATACTAATTGGCGAAGCGGAGGCTTATAATATGTTACTGCAAACAGTAAACAACAAAATTGCACTCCCTCCTAATCCCGAAGACCTAATACTAGGCTCGCGAGGCGGTAACTCGCAAACTGAAAATTCGGGATTAGCCGGACTTCCCGATGATGCATTAATTTGTAGTTGCGAAGGTGTATCTAAAGGCCAAATTTGTGATTCTGTCTCTTTAGAGGGATGCGAATCGGTTGATGCAATAAAAAAATGCACAAAAGCCGGAACAGGATGTGGGGGATGTATACCAATGGTGAAGGATTTGATGCTGCACACTATGAAAGAAAACGGCAAATACGTAAGAAATGTAGTTTGTGAGCACTTTCAACTGAGCCGTCAAGAGTTATATGATCTGATAAAAATACACAACCTTAAAAATTACGAGCAAGTACTGGACAACGTTGGCAAAGGCGACGGCTGCGAAATATGCAAACCGCTGGTATCATCACTTCTGGCAAGTATCTGGAATGATATGATCCTTAAAAGAGGTAATGATACCGCCCAGGACAGTAATGACAGATTTTTGGCCAACATACAAAAGGGAGGAACTTACTCTGTTGTACCAAGGATTCCGGGAGGAGAAATTAAACCTGATAAACTTGTAATCATTGGAGAGGTTGCTGAAAAATATGGTTTATACACAAAAATAACCGGCGGACAACGGATAGATATGTTCGGGGCACACCTAAGTGATTTGCCATTAATCTGGGAAGAGCTAATTGCTGCAGGTTTTGAAAGCGGACATGCCTATGGAAAGGCCTTACGAACTGTAAAGAGTTGTGTTGGGAGTACGTGGTGCCGTTTTGGTTTACACGATAGTGTAAGTTATGCCATCAGAATAGAGGAACGTTACAGAGGCTTAAGGGCTCCGCACAAACTGAAATCAGCCGTTAGTGGCTGCATCCGCGAATGCGCAGAGGCACAAAGCAAAGATTTCGGAATCATAGCAACCGAAAAAGGATGGAATTTATATGTATGCGGAAACGGAGGCAGTAAGCCTCAGCATGCGCTACTTCTGGCTTCAGATGTAGATAGTGATACCTGCATCAAATACATCGACAGATTTTTAATGTTCTATATCCGCACTGCTGATCCACTGACAAGAACTGCTCCCTGGTTAAATAAAATGGAAGGCGGAATTGAATACCTAAGAAATGTAGTGGTAAACGATAGCCTGGGAATGGCAGACCAATGGGAAATTGAAATGCAAAACATTGTTGACAGCTACCAATGTGAATGGAAAACCGCCATTGAGGATCCGGAAATAAGAAAAAGGTTCAATCATTTTGTGAATGCTCCTACAGAGAAAGATCCAAGTATAAAATTTGACGAAATGCGTGGCCAAAAAAAGGCCGCAAACTGGACAACAGTTTAACCTGAAATAAACAAACCTATTTACACACTAACAAAACAGAAAATCATGGTAGAAATTACAACAAACTGGTTTGAAGCATGCCGCGTTGAAGACGCCGTACAAAACGGAGGAGTATGTGTTAAATGCGGAGAGGAACAAATTGCACTATTTTATTTTACTCGCAGAAATGAATGGTACGCCACACAAAATTTATGTCCGCACCGCAGACAAATGGCTCTTAGCCGTGGTATGATTGGCTCTGTTGGCGAAGACCCTAAAATAGCTTGTCCTTTTCACAAAAAGACATTTTCACTTTCTACAGGTGAGTGCCTGAGCGGAGATGAATGTGCCATCCAAACTTACCCTGTTAAGGTTGAAGATGGACTAGTATATATCGGTTTACAAAATTAAACCTAAAAAAACCCCATCAGAAGGTCGGATTTCTGACGGGGTAAAATAGTTCCATCGATTAAATAAAACTCATCAAATGTATCAAAAAGTACTTAAACCCTTAGAAAAACTTAACATCTTTTCAACGAAAGGCATTCAAATGAAAACCTTTCACATTACCTGGATAACCTTCTTTTTCTGCTTTTTTGGTTGGTTTGGTGTAGCCCCGCTCATGCCACTTATTAGGGAACAATTGCACTTAAGCAAAGACCAGATTGGTAATATCATTATTGCTTCAGTTTCAGCAACAATTATTGCCAGGCTTGTTGTCGGAAAACTATGTGATACTTTAGGGCCAAGGTTATCCTATACAATCCTTCTTGCCCTTGGTTCGATCCCCGTAATGTGTATAGGGCTAAGCAACAGCTATGAAAGCTTTCTTCTTTTCCGCTTTGTTATCGGAATCATCGGCGCTTCGTTTGTAATTACCCAATTCCATACTTCAATGATGTTTGCCCCAAATGTAATAGGGACAGCAAATGCAGTTACAGGCGGATGGGGAAACCTTGGTGGCGGAGTTACAAACCTGATCATGCCCCTTGTAGCAGCAGGTTTTGCCGGAATGGGCTTTGTAAGCCACGCAAACTCATGGAGAGTTGCTATGATAATCCCTGGAGTAATTCTATTAATCATGGCATTTGTTTACTACAGGTATACAAAAGATACTCCGGCCGGAAACTTTAAAGACATGCAGGTTATTAAAGTTAAAAAAGCCCAAAAGGGTTCTTTTATAACTGCATTAAAAGATTACAGAACCTGGGTATTAGCATTAGCTTATGCGGCTTGTTTTGGTATAGAGATAACTGTTGATAATGTAGCCGCAACCTTTTTTACAGATCAGTTCGAGGCATCAATTATTATGGCAGGTGCCATGGCAAGCATATTTGGTGGCATGAATATTTTTGCAAGAGCCCTTGGTGGTTTTGTTAGCGATAAAGTAGGAAAATCGTATGGCCTTAGAGGCAAAGGAATATTGTTGGGGATACTTTTAGTTTTAGAAGGAATTGGCATTAGCTTGTTTGCGCAATCTCAAACATTGGGTCTGGCAATAGCAGCAATGCTTTTATTTGCCCTTTTCCTAAAGATGGCTAATGGCGGAACTTATGGAATTGTTCCTTTTATTAATAAAGATGCAATTGGTTCAGTAAGCGGCATTGTAGGTGCAGGCGGAAATATCGGCGCAATGCTGGTTGGCTTTCTATTTAAATCAGAACACCTTACCTATGCCGATGCATTTCATTACATCGGTATTGGAGTAGCCATAATTGGCCTTCTGGTATTTATTACACGATTCCAGTTAAAAAGATCGGAAAATACAGAAACAGTAAATCAGTTTCAACAGGCTTAATTCTAATTAACGGAAAAGCGTATGTCTGGAGATAAGAACAAGATTTTTAAAAGTACCTGCTGCTATTGTGGCGTTGGCTGTGGCGTAAACATTACTTTAGAAAAAAACAAGACCATTACAGTGCAGGGCGATAAGGACCATCCTGTAAACCATGGTATGCTATGCAGCAAGGGTCTTAATCTCCAATACACGGTAAACGACAAAAGCGACCGCCTGCTTTACCCCCAAATGAGGTATAATAAAAACATGCCTATGCAAAAGGTAAGCTGGGACGATGCCTTAAACCGCACAGCAGCAGTTTTTAAAACATTTATTGATAAATATGGACCAGACTCTGTTGCTTTTTATGCATCCGGACAATGCCTAACCGAAGAATACTATGTTATCAACAAGCTGATTAAAGGCTTTATCGGCAGTAACAATATCGACACTAATTCGCGCCTTTGTATGAGCAGCGCGGTTACTGCTTATAAAATGGCTTTGGGCGAAGACAGTGTCCCTATTTGTTATGATGACATTGAACTTGCAGATTGCCTTTTTATTACCGGTGCCAACCCTGCATGGTGCCATCCAATACTTTGGCGCAGAGTTGAGGCCCATAAAACTGCAAATCCTAACGTTAAAATTATTATTGCTGATCCTAGAATCACAGACTCTTGCAGCCTGGCAGATCTTCACCTGCAAATCAATCCGGGAACTGATGTAACACTAAACCATGCGATTGGACGAGCTCTTATTGAAACAGGAAATGTAGATATTGATTTCATAAACAACCACACAGAAGGCTTTGCAGATTATAAACAAAGGGTATTTGAAAGAACCCTGTCAGAATCAGCCAAAATATGTGGAGTTACAGTATCTGAAATACAACTTGCAGCAACATATATAGGTGATGCTAAAGGCTTTTTAACCATGTGGACAATGGGGCTTAACCAAAGTTCTATTGGTGTAAACAAAAATCTGAGTCTGATTAACTTAAATCTAATTACGGGTCATATTGGAAAGCCTGGCTCCGGCCCCTTCTCGCTTACCGGACAGCCTAATGCCATGGGCGGCCGTGAGGTAGGCGGTCTTGCAAATCTTCTTCCAGCACATCGTGATTTATCCAATGAAGCACATCGCCAGGAAATACAAAAATTTTGGGGTGGTACTACAATTTCTGGCAAAACAGGACTCACAGCTACCGAAATGTTCGACGCCCTGCATGATGGACGGCTTAAAGCAATATGGATACTTTGTACAAATCCATTAACAAGCCTGCCTAATGCCCGGTTTGCCGAAGAAGCTTTAAAAAGAGCAAAATTTGTTGTTGTCCAGGAAATTACTGACAAGGCAGAGACACTTGCATATGCTGATGTCATTTTACCCGCAGCTGCCTGGACTGAAAAAGAAGGCACAATGACCAATTCTGAGAGAAGGATTAGCCACCTGAATAAGGTTATTGAGGCACCTGGCGAAGCCCTTCCGGATGCAGAAATCATTTGCCGTTTTGCAAAAAAGATGGGCTACAAGGGCTTTGAGTACAACAGCATGGAGGATATCTATAAAGAACATGCTAAACTCACATACAGAACCAGTATTAATATACATGGGCTGGATTATAAACAAATTGACAAAAGCCACACCCTGCAATGGCCTTTTAACAAAAGAACTGAAAGCGGCACAAAACGCCTGTTTACAAATCATTTATTCCATACAAGCTCAAAGAGAGCAATCATACACAGTCCCTCCGATCAGCTAAACAGTGAACTTCCTGATGAGGATTTCCCTTTTATCCTAACCACCGGAAGGATTCGTGACCACTGGCACACCATGTCTAAAACAGGCAAAGTAAGCAAACTTAAACAGCATATTAAAGATGCTTTTATGGAAATTAACCCTGCCGACGCCAACTTCTTATCTATAGAAGAAAACCAGGTTATAGTAGTACGATCCAGAAGAGGAGAAGTACAGGTTAAAGCAAAACTGTCTGCATCTATAAAGCAAGGCGTGGTATTTCTGCCTATGCACTGGGGCAAAATATTGGGCAACGACTTAAACAGGGCCAACAATATTACCAGTACCATTTTAGACCCAATATCAAAAGAACCTGATTTTAAATATTGCGCTGTAAGCATTGAAAAATTCACAAAGGATTTCCAAAGAATAGTGATTGTTGGTGCAGGTGCCGGCGCATATGGCTTTGTCAAATCTTATAGAGAAATTAATAAGGATGATCAAATCACAATCTTCAGTAAAGAGAACTTTCCGTTTTACAATCGGGTAATGCTTCCAGACTATATAAGTGGAGAACAAAAATGGGAACAGCTGGTAAAAATGAAAGACAATGAAGAGCCTGAGTATAATATAAAGCTGTTAAGAGGTGTAAGTGTAGAAAAAGTTAATAGAGAACAGAAATACGTAACAGACTCAACAGGTAAAAAAACTTTGTACGATGTGTTGGTAATGGCCACCGGAAGCCGCTCTACCCTTCCTAAAAATGCGCCTTCATTACCCGGCATATTTACTATGAGAAGCCGAACAGATGCAGATAATTTCAAAAAACATATCCCTAAAAATGCTCACGTAGTTGTTGTAGGGGGTGGTTTACTTGGTCTGGAAATGGCAGCCTCGCTACGAGAAATCGGGGTAAAAATAACCATCATTCACAGGGTATCCAGATTTCTAAACCGACAACTTGATCCTTTAGGAAGCCAGATGCTCCATGATGAAATGGTAGATCAGGGCTGCGACATTTATTATAATGATGAAGTACAACTTTACTATGGTCGCTCTAAGCTTACTGGTATAGAACTAAAAAGTGGGCGCAGAATTAATTGCGATGCAATTATACTAGCTATTGGCACCACTCCTAATATTGAACTGGCTAAAGAAATAGGATTAGAATGTAAGCGTGGTGTACTTGTAAATGAGCGCTTGCAAACTAACGACCCTTCTATTTATGCCATAGGCGAAATTGCGGAATTTGAAGGGACACTATACGGCATAACCGCTGCTGCCGAGCAACAGGCCGAAGTGGTAGCTAAATTTCACAATGGTGACATTAGCAGTTATTACAAAGGCAGTCTGTTCATGAACATCATAAAAATTCATGGATTTGATCTCTGCAGCATCGGACTATCGGAATGCCCGGATGATAAAAACTATGAAGAGATTGTTTTTATAGATAAGGCAAAGCGCTACTATAAAAAATGTATCATCCATCAGGACAGACTTGTGGGAACGATCCTGATCGGAGATAAAACTGAGTTTCTTGAATTTCGGGAACTAATAGCCAATAAAATAGAGCTAAGCGACAAAAGGTTACAGTTGCTTAGAAGCGGTAAAAAAACCGAACCGGTATCAGGCAAACTGGTATGCAGCTGCAACAATGTTGGCGCAGGAAATATCCTTAAAAAAATAACCTCAGGTTGTTCTGATTTTAAGGAATTATGCGAATCAACAGGGGCAGGAATGGGTTGCGGCTCATGCAAACCTGAGGTTAAGCTTATACTTCAGGAAGCATTAAAAGAAGAGGCTTTAGAAAAATAGAACTGATATGGAAAACAAGGAAATAAAAAAACATCAAGTTAAAGTGAACCTGCCCGGTGGCATTGTCTCTATTGGTGATCTTTTACAGATCCTTAATATTCTTGAAGAATCAGGGATCGAAAACGTAAGATTCGGCACCAGGCAGCAGCTCTATTTTTCTGCTGATGAGGATAAATTGGAAGATATAGAACATGGATTCCTTATAGCTGATACCGAGTTTGAAATTGACACTGATAAACAGCCAAACATTATTAGTTCTTATGTAACGGAAGATATATTTAACAATTCAAATTGGCTTCGCGAAGGAGTTTACAGAGACATTCTGGATTCTTTTAATTATACACCAAGACTAAAGATCAATCTGGCAGATAACAGTCAAACATTAATTCCATTTTTCACTGGAAATCTAAACTTTATCTCATCAGAAATTGGCAACTATTGGTATTTATACATCCGCTTTCCAAGAACTAACATCATTTACTGCTGGTCATCCTTAATTTACTCTGAGGATATTGGCAGCCTTAGTAAACTGGTTGAAGATGCAATATTTAACAATAAAAACTTGTTTTATGATCAGGTAAGTATTGATGGACAACTACTAGAAAATGAAGTAAAATTAAAAGGAAGCATTTTATACCAACCACTCTCCGCTCCACTAAAACTACCCGATTTTCAATTACCATACTACGAGGGCTTCAATAAATACAATGACAAATATTGGCTTGGAATTTACCGTAGAAATGAATTATTTCCGGTATCATTTCTTAAAGATCTTTGCGCAATCTGCGCAAAAACACGAATAGGCCAGCTATATACTACTCCTTGGAAATCAATTATCATTAAAGGTGTAGAAACAGACGATAAAAAACTATGGAATGCTGTATTGGATAAGAACCGTATAAATGTACGTCACGCATCCAATGAACTAAATTGGCAAAGTGAGGATCTTTGCGAATATGGACTAAACCTTAAACGCGAACTCATTACTGAGTTTAACAAAGTAGATTTAAGAACCTTTAAACTTTGTTTTGCGGTTAAAACAAATCCAAAAAGTGGTCTGTTTGGATCGGTAATTATCAGAAAATGTACCAGTAACAATGAAGAAGAGGAATGTAAATTCGATATTCTGCATACTACAGATTTCAACCCCAATTCAAAGAATTTTACGCTTTACAAAAGCAACATTCCCAGAGCATCATTAGCCCAGGAATTGATGCAACTCTGCAACAATTATTACGAGCTCCTAACTTTATCAGAAAGCCCTTCGGCATACAATTATTATGATTCAGAATTGGTTACCGAAGTTGAGCAAGTTATAGTTCATCAGTGCAATCACTGTTTAACCATATACGATGAAATATGGGGCGACGAAGCTAATGGAGTTCAACCAGGCACAAGCTTTTCGGATTTAAAAGAAGATTACAGCTGTGCAATGTGTGGGGGCCCTAAATCAGACATTATTCCAATCCATAAAGATTCGGTATTAGCAGTTTAAAATTATGGGAATTGCATCATGTAAACTAATATTTTTTATGTAATGGCGGCACTTAGGGATCATTTGGGAAGAACTTTCAAAACGCTTCGGATAAGCCTGATAAACACTTGCAATCTGGCCTGCACGTATTGTACTTATGGTAATGATGAAAGTAAAGAAAATTACACCCAACATAAGTCTAATGTAATTTCAGTTCATGAAATGCTAAACCTGATTAAGCGCCTGCATGCAAGATTAGAGCTAACAACAATACGTTTCACAGGAGGTGAACCGTTGCTTTACAAAGATTTAACCACCCTTATTGCAAGAACAAGTGAGCTTGGAATAGATAACCTGAATTTAACTACCAACGGACTTTTGCTCCAAAAAATAGCTCCGGCATTAAAAGCCGCAGGGCTACGCTCTGTTAATGTGTCATTGGATGCTATTGATCCGTTAACCTTCTTTAAAATGAGCAGAAGACATGGTCTGGAGCAAACACTTAGCGGAATTGAAGCCGCTATTAACGAAGGCATAGAAGTAAAGTTAAATGCAGTGATTATGAAAGGAATGAACGATAGCCAGGTAATCCCGCTATTAAAGTTTGCTTTTAGTAAAAACATTAAGATTCGTTTTCTGGAAATTATGTCGATGGGCCATTTACACGGTAAAATAGACGAGTATTTTTTCTCACAAAAAGAAATATTGTCTCTTATAAATAGGCATTATAGTTTTAGCCCGGTAAGCAGATCTGATAGCGCTACCGCCAATTACTGGAAAACTGAAGAAGGCCACCATTTTGGAATAATTGCTAATGAAAGTCACCCATTTTGCGCTGATTGTAACCGTTTAAGACTTGATGCTTACGGAAACATATACGGTTGCCTAAGCAACAATAATCCGGTTTCTATTACCCATACAAATACCGCTGGTTTTGATTTTAAATTAAGAGAAGCACTAGCGCAAAAACAATCTATAAAATTTACAGGAAGCAAATTAAGCATGCTTCATATAGGAGGATAAAAAATGAGAATTGAGGTTTTTGCAATTTTAAAGGAATATTTCAGCAAAGAGTTTGAAATTAACGAGAGGCTAAAAACAATTGAAGAACTTAGAGCACATCTCGCCATCATAAATCCCGCTTCTTCTAAAATACTAAAAATATGTCGTTTTGCTGTGCACGATGAGTTTGTAGCAGACCATTATGAACTTACAGGCACCGATAACATAGTTGTTATACCACCTAGCAGCGGAGGCTAATATGGAGTATATAACAAATAAAGATTTAGACCTGGTAGGGCTGCTTCAAAAAGCACATCACCCGGCTGCAGGAGCTGTAGTATTATTTAGCGGCGATGTGAGGGATAATAATATCGGAAAAACGGTCGATTTTCTGGAATATGAAGCCCACACTTCCATGGCCTCAAAAATGATTGAAAACATTTTAAGTGATGCAAAAAAACGTTGGAACCTCAATATAGCCGTAGCGCAGCACAGAACAGGAAAAGTTAGGGTTATGGAGGCAGCCGTTGTTGTAATTACAGCTTCAGCACACAGGGCTGAGGCCTATGCCGCTAACCGTTACATAATAGATAGAATTAAACATGAGGCCCCAATATGGAAATGTGAATTCTTTACAGACGGGACAAAAGAATGGGGAGGCAATTGTAATTGCCATAAATACACCGGCGATGTTAACAAACACATTTACGAATTCGAAGACATTTAAATTATCATTTCATGAAAACACAATTACAAATTGCCATTTATGGCGGACTGGCATTTTGCATGCTCAACTTTAAAGGAAAAGCTCAAACAACTCAAATTAAACCTACCCTATTTGAAGGAGTTGTAGTACTTAGTTACATTGATCACGGCGCTGCAATAAACTGCACTGGACCAGCCATTAAAT
>Ga0065704_10070949_pt1 | contig 14307 bp, 13 predicted proteins | sample SwiRhicommuniRL2_FD_59091 | JGI IMG/M metagenome (GOLD analysis project Ga0065704, IMG submission 59091) | Switchgrass rhizosphere bacterial communities from Rose Lake, Michigan, USA - RL2 v2 (version 2) | ecosystem: Host-associated > Plants > Roots > Rhizosphere > Soil | place: East Lansing, MI
GGCCCCCAGGCGTCCGGTCCGCGCCATCGGCAGCGAGGGTCTGGCCCCCAGGCGTCCGATCCGCACCATCAGCGGCCACAGGCTGCTGGTAATCGCTAGCCTGGGTAAAGAAACGGTCCTGCTGCTGGCTCGGCAAGGCAAACGCACTGGCGCTCAGGGCGAAGGTGGTAACGGCGATCAAGGTGTTGAGCGTTTTCATGGTAAAGACTCCGGTCATATCAAGGGTTGAGTGCCGGGTCGTTCAGATGTCGTGATCTGCTGAACCCGTTGCAGCGGCGATGGTTGTCTTGCTGCATGGGTTCAGATTAGGGGCGAGGCGGGGGCGGGCGTTAGACGGATACTGCCCTGGTTTTGCCTGATCCTGTTTGTGTGCAGGATCAGGCGCTACTGGCTTGCAGCGCCTGGGCGCGCAAACGAGCGATATCCTTGCTCGGGGAGGCGCCAAATAGACGGCTGTATTCACGGCTGAACTGCGAAGGGCTTTCATACCCCATCTTGTAGCCAATTGACGAAACGTCGCTGTTCTCCGCCAACAGCAACCGTCGGGCTTCCTGTAAGCGCAGTTGTTTCTGATATTGCAGCGGGCTCATGGCAGTCACGGCTTTGAAGCGGTGATGCAGCGCCGAAGGGCTGAGATTGATCATTTGTGCCAGGCTGTCGATGCTAAACGGTTCGGCGTAATGGGTATTGAGCCACTCGATGGCACGGCTGATGCGATGGGTCTGGGTGTCAGGAATGGCGATTTCGTGCAAGCGCTGGCCTTGGGCGCCACGCAGCAGTCGGTAGAAAATCTCCTGTTGGGCCAAAGGCGCGAGGGTGGCGATATCGTCCGGACTGTCCAACAGTCGCAGCAAGCGCAACACCGCGTCGAGCAATGGCGCATCGATACGGTCCAGGAACAACCCGCGTCCGGTTCTTTCGGCCGGCACGCCGATAGGGCAGGCGTCGGCCATCAGGCGGCAGATCTGTGCCGGGTCGATGTCGAGGCGGATACACAAGTAGGGGCGTTCAGGACTGGCTTCAATCACCTGGCCGGCCAGCGGCAGGGTCACCGAGACGACCAGGTAATTGAGCGGGTCATACACGTAGCATTCGTCCGCCAGGCGCACTTCCTTGCGCCCCTCGATAATCACGCATAAACCAGGCTTGTGCACGGTGTGCAGGGCTTCGGTCGGCTGGTCGCTACGGATCAGGTGCAAGGCCTCGATGGCCGTAGGGTGGACGCCATATTCCGGCGCAAAGCGCTTCATCAGGCTCGCTAATTCGGTGCGGCGCTGGCTGACGCCGTCGTCTGGCGCGATGTGGATGGACGTGGATACCGACATGCCGATCAATCTCCCAGGCCAAATTGAGTGGACCGCGCTAGTAAAGCCGATTGCACGGCTGTCGGCCAGAGTCGGTTTTATCGCCACAGGATCGTGCAAGTGCGCAGGAGGATCCGGCTAACCCCGGCCTCGGTCGGTTCCCTAATCTGGACCTGTCAAAACGCTCCCACCGGGGCCAACACATCCAGACGAGGAAACCATCATGTCCGATATTAAAAACAAAGTAGTGGTCATCACCGGCGCCAGCAGCGGGATTGGTGAAGCGGCGGCGCGGTTGCTCGCGGCTCGCGGTGCCCGTGTCGTGCTTGGCGCCCGGCGCATCGATCGTTTGCAAACGCTGGTGCAGGAACTCGAAACCGCCGGCCAGCAAGCTGTCTGCAAAGCGGTGGACGTGACCCGCCGCGACGATGTCCAGCACCTGATCGATTTTGCTGTCGAGCGGTTCGGTCGGGTCGACGTGATCATCAACAATGCCGGGGTCATGCCGCTCTCCAAGCTCGAGGCGCTGAAAGTCGAGGAGTGGGACCGCATGATCGACGTCAACATCCGTGGCGTGCTCCACGGCATCGCCGCCGGCTTGCCGCTGATGCAGCGCCAGCGCAGCGGCCAGTTCATCAACATCGCGTCCATCGGCGCCTACGCCGTCAGCCCGACTGCCGCCGTGTATTGCGCCACCAAGTTTGCCGTGCGGGCGATTTCCGAGGGCTTGCGCCAGGAAGTCGGGGGAGATGTGCGCGTGACGGTGATTTCCCCTGGCGTGACCGAATCGGAACTGGCCGAGAGCATTTCCGATGAAGGTGGACGTGCCGAAATGCGCGAGTTCCGCAGGATCTCCATTCCGGCCGAAGCCATCGCCCGGGCGATCGCCTACGCCATCGAACAACCGGCGGATGTGGACGTCAGCGAACTGATCGTGCGCCCCACCGCCAGCCCGTTTTGAACCGCGTTTTACCTGACAGGAGATGTCCCATGAGAAAGGCCTTTGGAGACCAGGACAAATTTGTCGGCCTGTGGGTGACGGCTGATGGCGTGATTCGCCATCGGCTGCTGCCGGGCGGACGCTATGACGAAGCGCGGGGTTTGCGTGAGAGTGCGTACCAGGGCGACTACTGGTTGCAGGACGACCATATCGAATACCACGACGACACCGGTTTCACCGCCGATGGGGATTTTCGTGAGGGGGTGCTGTATCACGCGGGGATGGTGTTGTATTGCCAGGAAGGGTGATGAATCCACGGTTGGCTGGGTGGGAGCAAGGCTTGCCCGCGATAGAGGCGATGCGGTCTTTTAGAAATCGAGGCGCCTGTTTCGCGAGCAAGCTTTGCTCCCACAGCACAGCACAGCACAGCACAGTCATGCCTGGTTGGGACTTAGCGTTACACCAGTTCCAACCGCGCCGCAGCACGTTGGGCAATCTGCGAGCGGACCCGGAACGATTCTGCGGTACGCCGGTGGGCTTCTTCCAGGACGCGCGTTGGTGCAGTGTCCGGGCTGCCGGCGTTGAACGGTGGGGCAGGGGCGTATTCGAGCTGCAGCTGGACCAGTTCGGCGGTGTCCTGGTCGAACAGTTCGGCGGCCAGGGTCAGGGCAAAATCGATCCCGGCCGTGATGCCGCCACCGGTGAGCAGGTTGCCATCGCGGACTACGCGATCCTTGACCGGTGTCGCGCCCAGGGTTTGCAGCAGGCTGTGATAGGCCCAATGGGTGGTGGCGCGCTTGCCTTGCAACAGGCCCGCCGCACCCAGCACCAGCGAACCGGTGCACACGGACGTGATGTATTTCGCCTCGGCGGCCTGCCGCTTGATGAAGGCCAGCGTCTGCTCGTCTTCCATCAGAGGCCCGACGCCGGTCCCGCCGGGGACGCAGATCACGTCGAGCTTCGGGCAGTCCTCGAACGTGGTGGTGGGCAACAACACCAGCCCGGTGCTGGCAGTGACCGGCGCCAGGTCCTTCCAGATCAGGTGGACCTTCACGTCTGGCAACGAGGCCAGTACGTCATAAGGGCCGGTCAGGTCCAACTGCTGGACTTGGGGGAATAACAGCAAACCGATCTGCAGCGTCATGTCGCGTGCTCCTTTGGATGATGCCCGAGGGGTGGACGGTTTTACTTTAGATCCGTAGGCTCTGGCGTATACGCCAATAAACCCACGAATCACGCCAATATGCCCAACCCACCGAAAACCGTTCATGTGCTGGCCTTCGCCAACGTGCAAGTGCTGGATGTCACCGGGCCTTTGCAAGTGTTTGCCTCGGCCAACGACCTGGCTCGCCAGCAAGGCCTGCCGTTGCCCTACACGCCCACGGTCATCGCTGTGGGGGGCGGGGCGGTAATGTCCTCGGCAGGGTTGGCGCTGTTAGCCGAGCCGCTGCCGAGCGAAGGCAGCGACACGCTGTTGATCGCCGGTGGCTGGGGCGTGTACGAAGCGGCGAAGGATCCGGCGCTGGTGGCCTGGGTCAAAGAGCACGGCCTGCGTTCGCGAAGGGTGGCGTCGGTGTGCACCGGGGCGTTCCTGCTGGCCGCCAGCGGTTGGCTGGACGGGCGGCGCGTGGTGACGCACTGGACCCGCTGCGAACAACTGGCCGAGCAGCATCCGCAATTGCGGGTCGAACCCAACCCGATTTTCATCAACGATGGCCCGGTCTGGACCTCGGCCGGGGTCACGGCCGGCATCGACCTGGCCTTGGCGCTGGTGGAGGAGGACCTGGGCCGCGCGGTGGCGCTGGAGGTCGCCCGGCACCTGGTGGTGTTCCTCAAGCGTCCCGGCGGGCAATCGCAGTTCAGCGTGACGTTGTCGCTGCAAAAGCAAGGCAGTCGGTTTGATGACCTGCATGCCTGGATCGCCGAAAACCTCACCCGTGACCTGGGCCTGTCGAGCCTGGCCGCCGAGGTCGGCATGAGCGAACGCAGCTTTGTGCGGCACTACCGCGCCGACACCGGCCAGACTCCGGCGCGGGCGGTGGAGTTGATTCGCCTGGAAACCGCTCGCCGCTTGTTGTCCGACACCGCTGTGTCGATCAAGCGGGTGGCGGTGCAGTGTGGCTTCGGCAGTGAGGAAACCTTGCGCCGCAGCTTTTTGCGGGCCATGGGGGTGACGCCACAGGCCTATCGCGAGCGGTTCGCCGTCAGCCCTCAAGTAGATCCAGCAATGCCTTGAGCGTGGCCTCGGGGGCTTCCTGTGGGATGTTGTGGCCGACACCGGCCAGCACGCGGCGCTCATAAAAACCTGTGAAGTGTTCGGCGTCTTCATCGTGTTCCGGCGCTGGCCCCACGCCGTCGTCGGCACCGCACAGGGAAAAGCTCGGCACGCTGATGGCCGGTTGTGCCGCCAGCCGTTCCTCCATCCACTCCAGCGTCGGGTCGCCCGGTGCGTACATGAAGCGATGACGGTAGGAGTGGATCACCACGTCGACGAAGTCCGGGTTGTCGAACGACGCAGCACTGAGGGGATACAGTTCGGCGCCACGTTTCCAGGTCGGTGACCACAGGCGCCAGAGCAATTCACACAGTTCACGTCGGTTCCGGGTCAGGCCCTCGACACCCCGCGCCGTGTGGAAATAGTACTGGTACCACAGGCGATGTTCGGTTTCCGGGTCCAGCGGCTGCTTGGAACGTGGGATGTTCTGCAGGTTGTAGCCGTCGCCAGTCACCAGGCAGCGAACGCGCTCGGGCCACAGCGCCGCGACGATACACGCCGCCCGGCCGCCCCAGTCGTAGCCGCACAGCGCCGCCTGGGGGATGGAGAGTACGTGCATCAGGTCCAGCAGGTCCTGGGCCAGTGCCGCTTGCTGGCCAGAGCGCAAGATGGCCGGGTTGTTGAACCGGGTCGGGCCGTAGCCGCGCAGGTAGGGCACGATGACCCAGTATCCACGCTCGGCCAGGGCGGGCGCGACTTCATCGAAAGCCCTGGGATCGTAAGGAAAACCGTGCAGCAGGATGATGGGTTCGCCGCTGGCGGGACCGTGTTCTTCGTAGGCGATGCGTAACAGCGGCGTCACGGCGAAGTTGACCTTGGGATCGAGGTTCATGTTGGCCTCCGGCATTGCCCGATTGCGATCAGGCGGGTTCCTGGTTCACGTATTTGGCCCGATCCGGCGTAAACGTCACGATCATGTTCGTGCTGGAACAGGTGAGGGTGCGCTCCTGGGTCAGGTCGATGTCCAGGTCTTCACCGCGCAGGCCCTGCCATTGGGCGAGGTACTTGAGGCAGCCGAATTTTTCGTTTTTCTTCAGGCTGCGGCTGACGCCACCTTTCCAGCCCAGCACAGGCAATTCACCGGCCAGGCAGCGTTGCGCCAGTTCGGGAAACTTCACCCCGCGGTCGCGGCCGATTTCCCAGCATTTGATCAGGCCCCGGTCCTGGCCCTCCCAGAGGTCTTCGCGGGTCAGGCCTGTTCGGGGTGGGGTGGTGATGGGGCGTTTGATATGGGTCATGTCAGATCCTTGAGTCGGGTTTTTATCGGGCAGCTCCGCTGCACCCGTGAGAGCATCGATCTTAGGAGGGGTTTGGGGGGCTGGCAACTTCTTAACGGGGCGTGGTGATAAATGGGGCCGTAGGAGTTGTGTAGGAGCTGTCGAGTGCAACGAGGCTGCGATCTTTCCCCAGCCCCTTGAGTCTCAAGTGAAAGATCAAAAGATCGCAGCCTTCGGCAGCTCCTACAGGGGGCAGCCCAGCGGGATAAATTCCCTCATCACACTGGTGCGGCATGTTGCGCTGGGGATTCAGCAGTTGATCGAGCTGGCCAAGTTGTTGGCCAATCGTGCGCTGGATGACCTCGAACTGGCTGAGTCGACACAATAGCCAGTACACCATGATCGTTCCCACGCTCTGCGTGGGAATGCATCCCGTGACGCTCTGCGTCACCCTCCAGAGCGGAACGCGGAGCGTCCCTGGCGGCGTTTCCACGCGGGAGCGTGGGAACGATCACAAACCCAGCGGGAGCAAGCTCCCTCGCCACAGGGACTGTGCTCAGTCTGAAGGGCAGCCCGGTTCACGGCTGCCAATGAGTTTTCTCCCCGCTCAACTTGCGATCCAGGAAGCTCGCCGCGCTGATCAGCGCCAGGTGGGTCAGGGCTTGGGGAGTGTTGCCCAGGTGGTAGCCGTGGCTGTCGAATTCTTCGGCGTAGAGTCCCAGCGGGTTGGCGTAGCGCAGCAGTTGTTCGAACTCCAGCTGGGCTTTTTCCACGCGGCCGGCGCGGGCCAGGCATTCGACGTACCAGAATGAGCAGGCCGCGAATGAGCCTTCGATGCCGCTGAGGCCGTCGATGGGGCTGTCGTCGTTGCGGTAGCGATAGACCATGCCGTCGCGCACCAGGTCTTTTTCGATGGCGTCGAGCGTCGAGAGCCAGCGCGGGTCGCGGGCGCTGACGAAGCGCACCAGCGGCATCAACAGCATCGAGCCGTCCAGGGCGGTGCTGCCCAGGCGCTGGATAAAGTGCTGGTGTTCGTCGTTCCAGAAATTTGTCCAGATGTCTTGGTAGATGGCCTGGCGCGTTTCGTCCCAGCGGGCGAACGGGGCGGGCAGGGAGCGTTTTTCGGCCAGGCGGATGGCGCGATCCACGGCGACCCAGCACATCAGCCGCGAATGCAGGAAATGCTGTTTGTCGCCGCGCATTTCCCAGATACCCACATCCTTGTCCTGCCAGACCTTGCACACTTGGTCGACTACGTCGACGGTGTGTTTCCAGCCTTGATGGGAGATGGCTTCGCCGTATTTGTTGACCAGGTACACCGCGTCCATCAGCTCGCCGAAAATGTCCAACTGTACCTGTTTGTAGGCCAGGTTGCCGATGCGTACCGGTCGGGCGTTGCCGAAGCCGCTCAGGTGCGGCAACTCGGTTTCCGGTAGTTCCAGTCTGCCGTCCAGGCCGTAGAGGATGTTGAGTTTGATCGGTTGATCACAGCAGTCACTGACCCGCCCACGGAGCCAGCGCATGTAGGCGTTGGCTTCTTCGACGAAGCCCAGGCGCATGAACGCGTAGACGGTGAAGGAGGCGTCGCGGATCCAGGTATAGCGATAATCCCAGTTGCGTTCGCCGCCGCGGGTTTCCGGCAGGCCGAAAGTGGCGGCGGCGAGGATGGCGCCGTGTTTGCGCGAGGTCAGCAGCTTCAGCGCCAGGGCCGAACGGTTGACCGTTTCCCGCCAGCGTCCCCGGTAGGTGGACTGAGCGATCCAGCCGCGCCAGAACGCCAGGGTGCGTTCCAGGCAGATCGCGCTGACATCGTCCTGAAGGCGCGGATCGTCAATGCCACCCAGCAGGAATTCGGCGCTCTGGCCCTGCGTCAGGGTGAACTCGGTCATCGCCGCATTGCCGTCCAGCGTCATGGGCTGGTCGGAGCATAAGCGCAGGCTCGGTTGTCCCGGCGCCTCGAAACAGATGTGGGCAGCGTCCTGGCGCGCCGTGGTGGCGGCCCGGGCGTAGTCATGCCGCACGGCGCAGCGCATGCGAAACGTCGCGCTGCCGACGGTCATGCGCACCTTGCGCATCAGCACCGGTAAATCATCCTCGCTGTCACCGATGGGCAGCAGGTCGGTGACTTCCACCACGGCGCCGTCGCTCAGCCAGCGGGTTTGCAGCACGTTGGTGTCGGGCAGGTAGATCTGCTGGCGGCGGGCATTCGGCAGGTCTGGCGCGAGTTGGAAAATCCCCGCCTCCGGCGTATCCAGCAGCGAACAAAAGATTGATGGGCTGTCGAATTCCGGCCAGCAGAAAAAGTCGACACTGCCTCGGTCATTGACCAGCGCGGCGCTGCGCATGTCGCCGATGATGCCGTGGTTCTCGATGGGGCTTTGCGGTTCGTCATGATCAGCCATTGCCGCGAAACCCCGGATAAAGGCTCATCCCGCCATCGATGAACAGCGTGGTGCCCACCACATAATCGGACAAGTCCGAGGCCAGCCAGACCACCGCGTTGGCGACGTCCTCCACATCGCCGACGCGACCGTAAGGAATCAGCTCCAGCAGTTTCTGTCCCTGCTCGCCCTCGGTGGCATCCTGGTTGATGGCCGTGCGGATGGCGCCGGGGGCGATGCTGTTGATGCGGATGCGCTGGTGGCTGGTTTCCTGGGCCAGACTCTGCATCAGCAGATCGACCCCGCCCTTGGACGCAGCGTAATTGGCGTGGCCCGCCCAGGGAATGCGCTGGTGCACCGAACTCATGTGAATGAGCTTGCCAGCGGCCCGGGACACGCCCCGGCGAATGCCCTGACGGGTGAAAATTCGCAGCGCGGCGCGAGCACAGAGGAACTGGCCGGTGAGGTTGGTGCCGATCACGGTGTTCCAGTCTTCCAGGGTCATGTCGACGGTGGCGGCGTCTTTTTGCAGGCCGGAGTTGGCGACCAGGATGTCCAGCGCGCCAAACGCTTCGAGGGTCTGGGCGAACAGCCGTTCGACGTCCGGCTCCTTCGAGACATCGGCCCCGACGGCGATGGCGCGGCCGCCGGTGGCGTTGATTTCACGGGCCAGCGCTTCGGCCGGGCCGGCGCTGGAGTGGTAGTTGAGTACCACCGCGGCACCCGCATCTGCCAACGCCCTGGCCGCGCCTGCGCCAATGCCGGAGCTGGCGCCGGTGACCAGGGCAACCTGTCGGGCGAGGGATATCTGCATGGTCTAGCACCTTGAATTGAGGGCCTTACCTGCTGACTGGCGTGAGGCGTGCAGAGTTCATTTGGGTGAAGCGGTCTTCATATTCCAGATTCAAACACAAACCTGTGGCAAGGGGACTGTGGGAGCATAGCTTGCTCGCGAAACAGGCGACTCGATTTCTGAAAGACCGCATTGCCTTCGTCGCGGGCAAGCCTTGCTCCCACAATTACCCCGCCACAAAGAATGTTGCTTCAGACCGGCTGTTACCAACCTCGCCCCGAATTCACCCAGAAATTCACCGACAACGACGTAGACACCGACTCCACCTGATGGAACCAACCTTCCGGCAAAAACAGCAAATCCCCAGCCTCCAATGTCACGCGCATGAAGATCACGTCGCGGGCGTGGGGGAAGCGTTGGTAGTCCGGCGCGTCCGGGTTGAAATCACAGCCGTCCAACCCGCCTTGGGGCGCAGTGGACCAGGTGCCCAGGGCTTCGCGGTGGTGAGGCGCGGCGAGGGTGAAGGTTTTCTGGCCCCAGACCTGGGCGAACAGGTTGTCGGTGTCGTCGCGATGCAGCGGCGTCAGGGTGCCCTTGGGGCCGATCCAGATGCGCGGTGGGATGAACAGTGAGGCGTCGAAGTAGGGCGGGTACTTGATCTGCTCCATCAGTTGCGCCGGCAGGATGTTGTTGCCCATGTAGGCCGGTGGTTCGCCGTCGGCGCCCTTGGTCGCCGGGCTGTCGAGGGAGGCGATGAAGTCGGCCATGGACGTGGAGCGGAAATCCCGCTCGGTGGAGAAGGTCTTCTTCACGTAGTCGCCGTGGCGGGTGATGCCTTGCAGCTCGGCAAAATGCACCAGGGATTCTTCGCGACTGAGCTTGAACAATGGCCAGTCCTGCAAGGCATCGCTGATGACCAGCGGAATGCCGTGGGGCAGATAGCGCGCTTGAAACTCCTGTACCGACAGCTCGCTGCGGGGACGACGCTCCACCCTGCGTTGGGGCGGCAGGCTGGCGGTGAGTTTTTCGCTGAAGCGCGACGGGGTGGGGTAGCGCTTGTTCATATCGACCTTTTCCACCACGCCACCGCCATGTCGGGCATGGTCGATGATCTGCGGCAGCAGCGTCGCCAGGCCCATGTTGCCGCCAATCTTCAGGCGCCCGCTGGCGAACAGTTCCTCGACATTGGCCAGGCCCGCCATGATCCCGAGGAAGTCCTTTTCCGCCACCTCGATGGTGACGTCGGGGCTGCTGTGGCGGCCGGCCTGGGTGCGACTGCTGGCCTTGACCTCGGACCAGTAGGCCTGGTGCGGGCCGAACACGAATTGGAAGACGCCTTCGATACCTACGGCGCCGGCATTGGCGAACAGCTTGCCCAGGATGGTTTGCAGGTCCACGGCGGTCACTCTTGCGGGTTTTTGGTCTTAGCAGGTAACGAGGGCCTGGAGCAGAAATTTAGCCCCCATCGCCGCGTCATCGACCGTCGCCCTAGCGCGTCGCGACCATGAACACCCGGGGAAACGGCAGCAGCACCGTTCCATCCTCCAGGGTGGGATAAGCCTGTTCGATCGCCTTGAGGTACTGCGCCAGATACTGCTTGCGTTGCGTCTCATCCAGAGGTTCGAGAAACGGCCGCAAGCCGCTGCCCTTGAACCATTCCACCACGCCTGCGGCGCCACCGGCCAGGGGGTGATGGTAGGTGGTGCGCCACACATCGACGCGGCTGCAGTGGGGTTTGAGGATCGCGTAATAGGTGCTGGCGTCCTCCACCTCGGTCCGAGAATCAGCCGCCCCGGCCAGTTGGCTGGCCCAAGGCCCGCTTGCTGCGATTTCCCGCATCAGGCGGTGGGAGGGCTGGTGCAGGGTATCGGGCATCTGGATCGCCAGGCTGCCACCGGGGGCGAGTTTGCCCACCAGCGAGGGCAGCAGGGTGGCATGGTCGGGCAGCCATTGCAGCACGGCGTTGGCGAAGATCACGTCGAACGGCCCGGGTTCATCCCATTGGCCGATGTCGGCGGTGTCGAACGCCACGGCGGGCAGGCGTTTGCGTGCGGCGTCGACCATGTCGCTGGAACTGTCCAGGCCGCGCACCGTGGCGCTGTTGAAATGTTCCACCAGCAGCTCGGTGGAATTGCCCGGGCCGCAACCCAGGTCGATCACCGAGCCGGCCTGGGTGGGAGGAATGGCGGCGAGCAGGTCTCGGGACGGACGGGTGCGTTCCTGTTCGAAGGCGACGTATTGCTTGGCGGACCAGCCCATGGCGTTCTCCTGTGTGGTGCAGTGTTCGAGGTATCGCCAGTATAAGGTCGGGTGGGAAGATGAACCGCGTTATCGTTCATCGCGGGCAAGCCTTGCTCCCACAAGGTGCTGTCATCTCGTAGCGAACGTCACGGTTTTGACTAAATCGGTGGGTTACGATTTCGTTATCTTCTTTACACGACCGATCGGAGAAAACCGCAGTGACCCAACTGACCCTGCTGTGCCTGCCTTATTCCGGCGCCAGCGCGATGGTGTACAGCCGCTGGCGGCGCAAGTTGCCGCAATGGCTGCACGTGCAGCCGGTGGAACTGCCGGGGCGCGGGGCGCGCTTCGACGAGCCGCTGCACACCGACATGGGGCTGTTGGCGATGCAACTGGCGCGGGAACTGTCCGCGACGCTCCAGGCCCCTTACGCCTTGTTCGGCCACAGCCTGGGCGCGCTGCTGGCCTGCGAGATCGGCCATGCCCTGCGTGAGCTCGGCTGCCCGGAACCGGTGGCGCTGTTTGCGTCCGGCACCGCAGCGCCGACGATGCGCGCCGACTATGACCGCGGTTTCGCCGAGCCGAAAACCGACGCTGAACTGATCGAGCAACTGCGCACCCTCAACGGCACCAGCGAAGAGATATTGGCCAATGAAGAGCTGATGGCCCTGACCTTGCCGGTCCTGCGGGCCGACTTCCTGCTGTGCGGACGTTTCCAGCCGCGGCTGCGACCACCGCTCAACTGCCCGGTGCATGTGCTCGGCGGCACCACCGACAAGGCCACCACGGAGCAACTGATTGGCTGGCGCCAGGAAACCACGGGCAGCTTTTCGGTGGACATGCTGGCCGGTGGGCACTTCTTCATTCATGAGCACGAGGCCAAGGTGCTGCGGCTGATCAAGGATCAGTTGAGCGTGCATCATCGGCGGCATGGGTTGGCCATCAGCGCCTGATCCACTGGGCCCGTGACGATCGTTCCCACGCTCCTGCGTGGGAATGCCGCCCCGGACGCTCTGCGTCCTCTGTGTGACGCAGAGCGTCACCGGATGCGTTCCCACTCAGAGCGTGGGAACGATCAGAACCTCTCTTCCTGACACAAATTCTCAAACGCTAATTTTTCCGGTCTGCATTCGTTTTATAGGGACGACTTGCCTTTGTGCCTTGTGCCCACTGATTCCGGATACCCCAGAAATGAATGCTGAAGACGCCTTGAAACTTGCTCGCCGGTTTATCGGGTTGCCCCTGGAAAAGCGCCGGATGTTCCTGGCCGCGCTGGACAAGGAGGGCGTGGAGTTCAGCGGTTTTCCCATCCCCCAGGGCGTCGAGGCCGAGGATCGCCAGGCCTTGTCCTATGCCCAGCAGCGCATGTGGTTTCTCTGGCAACTGGAGCCGGGCAGTGGCGCCTACAACCTGCCGGGAGCGGTGCGGCTCAAGGGCGCGTTGAGCCTGCCGGCGCTGGAGCAAGCTTTCGCCAGCCTGGTGGCCCGGCATGAAACCCTGCGCACGGTGTTCCAGCGCCAGGCCGACGACAGCCTCCTGCAAGTGCCCTCCAGCACGGCACTGGCGATCGGGCGCAAGGACTTCAGTGCCTTGCCGGCTGCCGAACGCGAGCAGGCGGTGCGCCGGGCCGCCGAAGCACAATCGATGCGGCCCTTCGACTTGTCCAGCGGCCCTTTGCTGCGGGTCGAATTGCTCACGCTCGATGAACAGGAACATGTGCTGCTGCTGACCTTGCACCACATCGTCTCCGATGGCTGGTCGATGAATGTGCTGATCGACGAGTTCATCCGCTGCTACGACGCCCATGAAGCGGGCGTGGCGCCGCAACTGGCCGACTTGCCGATCCAGTACAGCGACTATGCCCTGTGGCAGCGGCGCTGGCTGGAGGCCGGTGAGCAGGCGCGTCAACTGGCGTATTGGCAGGCGCAACTGGGCGATGAACACCCCGTGCTGGAACTGCCCATCGATCACCCGCGCCCGGCGATGCCCAGCTATCGCGGCACGCGTTTCGAGTTTGCCGTGGAGCCGGCGCTAGCTGAGCAACTGCGCACCACCGCCCAGCAGCACAACATCACCCTGTTCATGCTCCTGCTCGGCGCGTTCAACGTACTGTTGCATCGCTACACCGGCCACACCGATATCCGCGTCGGCGTGCCCATCGCCAACCGCAACCGCGCGGAAACCGAAGGGCTGATCGGTTTCTTCGTCAACACCCAGGTATTGCGCACCGAGCTCGGCGGCCAGACCCGTGTCGATGAGTTGTTGCACATGGTCAAGGAAGCGGCCCTCGGCGCCCAGGCCCATCAGGACCTGCCGTTCGAACGGTTGGTGGAAGCCCTGAAACTGGAGCGCAGCCTCAGCCACACACCGCTGTTCCAGGTGATGTACAACCACCAGCCGCAAGTGGCCGACATCGCCAGTATTCGCACGGCCTCGGGGCTGGAGTTGTCGATGCTGGAATGGCAGAGCCGCACCACGCAGTTCGACCTGACCCTCGACACCTGGGAAAAGGCCGGCAAGCTGCACGCGGCGCTGACCTATGCCAACGATCTGTTCGACGCCGCCACGGTCGAGCGCATGGCCCGGCACTGGACGCGACTGCTGCAAGGCATGGTTGCCGACAGCCGCGCGCTCGTCGCTGAGTTGCCGTTGCTTGAAGCTGATGAGTACCAACGCCTGATCCATGACTGGAACCCTGTGGACGCGCCGTTCGACCAAGGGCTGTGCATCCACCAGATGATTGCTCGTCAAGTTGAAGCCATGCCAGATGCCTTGGCGGTGACCTTCGCCAACACCCAACTGAGCTACAGCGAGCTCGACGGTCGCGCCAATCGCCTGGCCCATAAACTCATCGAACTGGGTGTAGGCCCGGAAGTGCGCGTCGGCGTGGCGATGTCGCGTTCCGAACACCTGCTGATCGCCTTGCTGGCAGTGCTCAAGGCCGGTGGCGCCTACGTGCCGTTGGACCCGGATTACCCGGTTGAGCGCGTGGCCTACATGCTCGACGACAGTTGTGCGCGGGTGTTGCTGACCGAACAGGCGGTGGCGGCGACGCTGAGCGTGCCGGCTGAAACCGCCGTGCTGATGCTCGACCAGCTCGATCTTTCACGCTATCCATTGAGCGCACCGCACAGCAGCGTCACGCCAGACAACCTC
>Ga0065704_10070952_pt1 | contig 14296 bp, 8 predicted proteins | sample SwiRhicommuniRL2_FD_59091 | JGI IMG/M metagenome (GOLD analysis project Ga0065704, IMG submission 59091) | Switchgrass rhizosphere bacterial communities from Rose Lake, Michigan, USA - RL2 v2 (version 2) | ecosystem: Host-associated > Plants > Roots > Rhizosphere > Soil | place: East Lansing, MI
GTCGCTCTTGACCCCGATCTCCTTCTGGCGGGTCAGCTCTGGCCCGGTGTCGTTGGTGTTGCCCGGCGCGCCGGGGGTGATGCCGATCAGGCCACCGCCCACTGGCGAGAAGGTCTTGCTCCACGATGCATAGAAGGAGTGGTCTCGCCACGGCGTGTAGACCACACCCAGGCGCGGGCTGGTGGTGTTGCTGTCCTGCGGCTCGGTCAGGCCATCCTTGTTGGTGGTCTCTACCTCGAACTGGTCGAAACGCACGCCAGCGAGCACCTGCCATTGATCGTTCAGGCGGACCTGGTCTTGCAGGTAGAGGCCACGGCTTTGGACCACGGTGTGGTTGTCGCTCGACAGCAACATTGGGCCCGTGTGCTGCCGGCTGCGGTCGGGGTTGCCAACGTCCAGGCTTGGCACACTATTAGGCGCAGCGGTGTACAGGGTCGGGTCACGCCGTTGGCTGCCGAACTCCAGGCCCACCAACAGCTTGTGCTCCAGCCCCACGGTAGTGAAGTCGCCCTCGGCTTCGAGGTTGTTGAACAGGTTGCGGGTGTTCAGGTCCTGTTGCCAGCGCTGGCGGGTGACAGTGTTGGTGCTGGCGTTGTAGCCCGTCGCATAGGTGTTGTCGAACTCGCTGTCGAGCTTGAACAGGCCGAGGGTGTGGCGCAGTTGCCAGGTTTCGTTCAGCTGGTAGTTGAGCCGCGAACGCAGCGACTGGGCGCGGTCATCGATGTAGTCGCGCTGGGTATCGCTGTAGGTGGTGCTGCGGCTGACGTCGGCGGGGCGGCCATTGACCCCGGGGATACCGCGGTCTGGTGTGCGGTTGTAGCGGCTGTATTCGTACTGCACCAGCCAGTTCAGGTCGGGCGAGAGCTGCCAGCTCATCGACGGGGCGAACAGCTGGCGGCTGCCATCGATGCCGTCGCGGAAGCTGTTGTTGTCCTGGTTGCCCAGGTTCAGGCGCAGGCTGATGGTATCGCTGGGGTCGGCGCTGAGGTCGGCGTACAGGCTGCGCAAATCTTCGCTGCCGCCTTGCGCCTCGATGCTCGAACGGCGGCCGTGATCCGGCGCCTTGCTGACGCGGTTGACGATGCCACCCTGGCTGCCGCGGCCATACAACACCGCTGCGGGCCCTTTGAGCACCTCGACCCGCTCGATGTTGTTCAGGTCGCGAATGTACTGGCTGTCGTCGCGAATGCCGTCCAGGTAGAAGTCGTTGCTGGCCTCGAAGCCGCGGATGCGCACGCTGTCGAAGCGCGTGTCGGCGCCGCTGCTGACGTTGGGGATGCCCTCAAGTGCCTTGCCCAGGGTGTTGTTGCCGTAGTCCAGCACGTTGGCGGTCTTGACCGTGTCGATGGCCTGGGGCACGTAGCGCACGGGCGTCGAGGTGCGCGTCGCAGTACTGACTTCCTTGACCCGCGGGTTGTCCTCCTCGCGCTCGCCTTCGGCAGTCACTGACATTTCCGGCAGGGTGGTGGTGGCAGCGGTGGCCAGGCTGGCGCTGAACAGCAGCGACAGGCCAAGCGTCAGCGGGGAGAGGCGGCAGGGTACAAGCATGGAGACATCCGGACCGTGGCAGGTGAGAAAGGGTGCGAATGGTAATGCTTGCTATTTACTGTTGCTTGGGTATTTGTAAAGGGTTGTCTTTACATATGTATCACTTTGTAACCGCCGCTGTTGTATGCTCCGCGCCCATGAAAGCTGCCGGGTTGGTCAAAGCGACATTTCTGACAGAAGAAAAAATGCCCACTGATAGCGCCAACAGGCATGGAAATGCACCAGCGGGCTGGGTGATTTTGGTTATATCAACCTGCATTTCACGATTTTTTGACATTTGTAATCGCACACCGCTAGGATTCGGCCAACGCCTGCTGGCCATGACATGGCCATGCTGCTGTAAAAGGCCACCGTGCGATTGCCGGCAAGCCTTTCAGTCTGGATCCGCATAGCGTCGAACCTACGAAGGGGCGTTGGTTCCTGGCGTCATATTGCGAAGCGTTTTTGATTAAGAAATAAGGAAAACAACATGTTGAAAACCAGGATCAGCCTGGTCGCACTGGCAATGATCGCCGCGACCCAGGCCCAGGCCAATGAGCAGGCCGACAGCAAGGGCTTCATCGAAGACAGCCACGCCAACGTTCTGCTGCGCAACGCCTACATCAACCGTGACAAGAAGCACGGTACCGATGACCAGATCGAATGGGGCCAAGGCGTCATCGCCAACTTCTCCTCCGGTTTCACCCAGGGCACCGTCGGTGTCGGTGTCGACGCATTCGGCCTGTACGCCCTGCGTCTGGACGGCGGCAAAGGCCACAACGGTGGCGGCGGCGTCGACTTCTTCAAACCGCACGACACCAAGAACGCCGACGGCAACGCCAGCTCGCCACATAACCTGGCCCGTGGCGGCGCAGCCGTGAAATTCCGCATCTCCAACACCGTGCTCAAGTACGGTGACCAGATGCCAGCACTGCCTGTGCTGCAGTACGACGACGCCCGTCTGCTGCCAGAAAGCTTCACCGGTACCCTGATCACTTCCAAAGAAATCCAGGGCCTGGAACTGAACGCCGGCCGCTTCACCCAAGAAGCGCGCAAAAGTGCCGAGCGTCGTGACGGTGGTGGCCTGAAGTCGATCAACGTCTTCGGTGGTAGCTACAAGTTCACCGACAACTTCACCGCTTCGCTGTACACCGCAGACAACGAAGACGTGATGCAGAAGCACTACCTGGGCATGAACTATGTCTTCCCGATCGCCAGCGACCAGTCCCTGACCCTGGACTTCAACGGCTACAAGTCGGACATCAACAACAAGTTCGTCAAAGCGGCCGAGCTCAATGGTGACTCCAACACCATCTGGAGCCTGGCGGCGACCTACGCCTACGGTGCGCACTCGTTCACCATCGCTCACCAGCGCAGCACCGGCAGCACCGGTTACAACTACGGCTTCTACCAGAACGCCGGTGGCGTGGGTGACGGTGGTTCGACCATCTACCTGGCCAACTCGTACTGGTCTGACTTCAACGCCGAAGACGAGCGCTCCTGGCAGCTGGGCTACGGCCTGGACTTCGGCGCCTACGGCGTACCGGGCCTGACCTACAAGCTGGCCTACGTAGTGGGTGACAACATCAACACCCGCAACGTCGCCAACCCGCAAGGTTTCGGTGAAGGTAAAGAGCGCGAAATCTTCAACCAGATCCGTTACGTGGTTCAAGACGGCCCGGCCAAAGACCTGTCGGTCAAGCTGCGCAGCTCGTTCGTACGCACCAACAATGCCGTACAGCAGAACGGCTACAACGACGACGGTAACGAAGTCCGCGTATTCGTCGAGTACCCGATCAGCATCTTCTGATCGCATGGCGTCGGGGCTGCTTTGCAGCCCTTTCGCAGCGCAAGGCTGCTCCTACAAATACATGGACATCGCGCTCGCTGCCCCTGTTGTAGGAGCAGCCTTGCGCTGCGAAGGGCCGCAAAGCGGCCCCAGCTCATCAAGCTGGGACGCTTTCCTCACGGCGCCTGCCAGTTGCCTTCGCTACCAGCACGCCCTCCCCAGTCTCCGGCGCAAAACTGTCGCTGCGCGCCATCCGCCACATCCGCGCATAAAACTCGCTTTCAATCGAGCCACTGAGCAATTCGCCAGGCTTGAGGAACGTATGCAGGTCTGAAAACAAGCCGATCTCGCTGGCGCTGACACGTCGTGCCAAATGTTTGGGCTTGAGCTCCGACGGGTGCTCCAGGCCCGCCGCCGCAAGCATCTCAGCCAATGTATGCAGGGTATTGCGGTGGAAGCTCGCCACCCGCTGAGCCTTGTCCGGCACCACTAACGCACGCTGGCGGAGCGGGTCCTGGGTGGCGACCCCGGTCGGGCATTTGTTGGTGTGGCAGCTCTGCGACTGAATGCAGCCAATGGCGAACATGAAGCCGCGCGCCGAATTCACCCAGTCGGCACCAATGGCCAGCACACTGGCGATGTCGAAGGCGCTGACGATCTTGCCCGCCGCGCCAATGCGAATGCTCGAGCGCAAATTCAGGCCGACCAAGGTGTTGTGCACGAACATCAAACCTTCGCGCATGGGCACGCCCATGTTGTCGCTGAACTCGCGTGGCGCCGCGCCGGTGCCGCCTTCCTTGCCGTCGACGACGATAAAGTCGGGGGTGATTCCCGTCGCCAGCATGGCTTTGGCAATGCCCATGAATTCCCACGGGTGGCCCAGGCAGAACTTGAAACCCACCGGCTTACCGCCCGACAGTTCGCGCAGGCTGGCAACGAACCGCAGCAGTTCGACCGGCGTGCGGAATGCGCTATGGGCGGCCGGCGATATACAGTCTTCGCCCTCACGCACGCCACGGGTGGCGGCGATTTCCGGGCTGACTTTGTGCCCGGGGAGGATGCCGCCGTGGCCGGGCTTGGCGCCTTGGCTGAGCTTGATCTCGATCATCTTCACTTGCGGCGAGCGGGCTTGTTCGGCGAAGCGTTGCGGGTCGAAACGGCCTTCTTCGGTGCGGCAGCCAAAGTAACCGCTGCCGATCTCCCAGATCAGGTCGCCGCCATGTTCGCGGTGGTACGGGCTGATGCTGCCCTCACCGGTGTCATGGGCAAAGCGCCCCAGCCGTGCACCCTGGTTGAGCGCTGCGATGGCGTTGGCGCTGAGGGCGCCGAAACTCATGGCCGAGATGTTGAAGATCGATGCCGAGTACGGTTGCCGGCACTGCGGCCCGCCAATGGCGATGCGGAACGAGGCGGGGTCGGGCGTGGCCACCGGCAGCATCGAATGGCTGATGAATTCGAAGCCGGGTTTGTAGGCATCGTTGAGCGTGCCGAAGGCTTTTTCGGCGCTCTCGTTCTTCGCCCGTGCATACACCAGGGAACGCTGGGACCGTGAAAACGGCAGCTTGTCGTCGTCACCTTCGATCAGGTATTGGCGGATTTCCGGGCGGATGGTTTCGATCAAGTAGCGGATGTTGCCCAGGATCGGGTAGTTGCGCCGCACCGCGTGGTGGCTCTGGCGCAGGTCATTGAGGCCGACCAGGCTGAGCAGGGCGGTGATCAGGGTGAATGGCCATAGCCAGGCATGTTGGGGCAGTAATGGGAGGCTGGCACAGGTGAACGACAGGCAGATGAAAAGGCAGGCGTAGCGGCTGGGCAGTGAGTGTTTCATGGGTCCATCGCAGGCAGGATGACCCGCCTAGGATAGGCAATGGCGGGCTGCGGAAAACCTGGGCAATCGGTAAAACACTGTTACCTGATCCCGTGCGCTCCTACAAAGGCGCGGTGACAGGTTATCGAGGTAACAGCACGCTGGCCCGCAGCCCACCGCCGTCGCGGTTGCACAACAGCAACTCGCCGCCATGGCTGGCCGCGATCCGCTGGGCAATGCTCAACCCCAAGCCATACCCGCCAGACGCCTGGTTACGCGACCCTTCACCCCGCACGAACGGTTCAGTAACCGTCGCCAGCAAGCCTGGCGCGATCCCCGGCCCTCGGTCATCGACATGGATATAAACCCCCGTGGTCGCGCGCTCCAGCGTGATCGAAACCTCCTTGGCATAGCGCAAGGCATTGACCAGTAAATTCTGCAGGCAACGCTGCAGCAGCAGCGCATCAACCCGCAAGCTGCCGCCCTGGCCATGAACCGGCAGTGGCTCGCGGGCTGTGGACAAGTCGGCACACTGCCGCGTCACCAGCCGGTCCAGGTCCACCTGTTGCAGGTTCTGCTGCTCCCCGGCCCGCAGGTAATCGAGCACTTGGCCAATCATGTCGTCCATCTGCGTGATGTTCTGCCGCAGGCGCTGGCGATGCTCGTCGTCCGGCAAGCGCTCCAGGCGCAGGCGCATGCGGGTCAGTGGGGTGCGCAGGTCGTGGGACACGGCAGCCAGGAAATAGGCCTTGTCGTTGACCATCGCAATCAACCGCTGCTGCATCGCGTTGAAGGCCTGGGCGGCCTGGCGCACTTCTTCCGGCCCGTCCAGCGCCAAGGGCGGCTGCTCCAGGTTGCTGCCCAGGCCGCGCGCGGCATCCGCCAGGCGCCGCAACGGGCGCAGGCACAAGCGCACCGCCACCAGGCACACCAACAGCACGGCGACGATGCGCAGGGCATACACCCGCAGCAGGTAATCGCTGATCAACACCCAGGCGGACTCGCCGCTCCAGCCCTGCAGCTCCTGGCCATCGATGGTCAGCCAATGCCCATCGGCCAGCGGCACGGCAAACGCGATATGTGCCTGCGCCGTGCGCAAACCGAACAGGCTGCGCCAGACAATCGGCTGGCCCAGTTCATCGGTCAGGTGCACCTTCAGCAGGCGCACCTCCTGGGCGTGGCCCAGCTCGTACTTGAGGGCCTGTTGCAGCAGCAGCTCGATACGCTTGCGCCCTCTGCGTTCGTCGTGTTCCGCCGCGGGCAGGTTTTCGGCACAGCGCAACTGATAGTGGGCAGGTGCCTGCATCGGGCTGCCATGGCAATTGGCACTGGCAATCAGCGGCGCGCTGCGGGCGGCAATCAGCCGAACAGGGGCCTCAAGCACCTGGGCGAAACGCACATCGAACCAGATGCTGCTCGACATCAACTGGATCACCACGGTGCCGCTGACCATGATCAGCAGCAGTTGGCCAAACAGCGTGCGCGGCCACAGCCGGCGAAGCCAGCGCATGTCAGGCATCAGCCTCGCTGCGCGCAAGGCTCAGCAAGTAGCCTTCGTTGCGGATGGTAAGAATCTGCGCTGCGCCGCCCGGCGCGCGCCGCAATTGTTGGCGCAGGCGGCTGACGCACATGTCCACCGAGCGGTCGTCAGGCAGGTGGTCGCGGCCGAACGCACTGCGGGTCAGCTGATCGCGGGACACCACGCGGTTGTTGGCCTCCAGCAGCTCGCGCAATACGCGATGGTCGGAGCGGGGCAGGGTCAGCGTTTCACCGTCAGGGCGGGTGAGCAGGCGTTTGACGTGGTCGAGCCGAAACCCGGCGAACTGCTGCGCTTCCACCGCAGGCTTTGCAACCGGCGTGTCGAGGCGCTGCGGGCGCCGCAATACCGCTTTTATCCGGGCAATCAGCTCGCGTGGCTCGAAGGGTTTGGCCAGGTAATCGTCCGCGCCCACTTCCAGGCCAATGATGCGGTCCAGCGTGCTGCCTTTGGCCGACAACATGATCACCGCCAACCCGGGCGTCGATTGCAACTGGCGGCACAGGCTCAAGCCATCCTCGCCGGGCAGCATCAAGTCCAGCACCACCAGCTCGACTTTATGCAGCGCCAGTTGCTGGCGCATCCCGTCGCCGTCAGCGGCCGCTAGCACGGTATAGCCGGCATCGGTCAGGTAATCGCAGAGAAGTTCGCGGATCTCGTCGTCATCGTCGACAACCAGCAGGGTCGTGCTCATTTCAAAAAACACCTGTTCGATGAGGGCCGGTGGCGCTCGTTACGTTCGATTACAAGCCCGTACAAGCCGGGCCTGGAGCCCCAAGGGCGGATCCCTAGAATCGTAACAAAAAATCATCTGCGAATACGAAGCCTTCCCAAATGAAACCTCGGAGCATCATGAACGACTTCTCTCCCATCAGCCGAGGCGGAAGTCGCCTCAACCCGCTGGCCTTCTTCATTGCCGTGGCCATCAGCGGTGGAGCGATGGCGGCTGACAGCCAGCCCCTGGAGCTGGATGCCACGCAGATCGAAGACAGCGCGCTGGTGCCTACCGATGAAACCGGCCAGCTAGGGTACACGGTCGAGAGCAGCCGCAGTTCAACCGGCCTCAAGCTGACGCCGCGTCAAACACCGCAGTCGGTGACCACCATCACCCGCCAGCAGATGGACGACCGCGCCATCCACACCATCGAGCAGGCGCTGGAAACCACGCCAGGCGTGACCGCAAGCAAGGCCGAGGTAGGCGGCCGCACCGACTACCGCGCCCGCGGTTATTCCATCACCAACTGGAAGGTCGATGGCCTGCAGTTCCAGGGCGGTTCCGATTTCAGCGGCGGGGGTAATGCGCTGAACATGGACCTGTACGAGCGCATCGATATCGTCCGTGGCGCCAACGGCCTGCTCGGCGGCACCGGCGACCCGTCGGCCACCGTCAACCTGATCCGCAAGGCCCCGACCAAAACCTTCGGCGGCAGCGCCTACGCCACCTACGGCAGCTGGGACAAACGCCGCCTGGGCGCCGACCTTAACCTGCCGCTGTCCGAAGACGGCCGCCTGCGTTCGCGCTTCGTGATGACCCAGCAGGACGCCAACTCGTTCCGCGACAACCAGTCCGAACGCTCCCGCGCCGCGCTGGCCAACTTCGAATTCGACCTCGACGACGCCACCACCCTGGGCGCCGGCTACCAGTACGAATACAACAAAGTAGTCGGCGGCGGCTGGGGCGCGAACATCCCGATCTGGTACGGCGACGGCAGCAAGACTGACCTGCCGCGCAGCACCAACGTAGTGCCGAGCTGGAGCTTTGGCGAGTACACCACCCGCACCGCCTTCGGCTCCCTCGAACACCGCTTCGACAACGACTGGTCGCTGAACCTCAAGGCCGCGCAAAGCACCGCCGAGGCCCTCAACCACCGCGGCCTGGCCAAGGTCAACTCCGCCGGGCGCGGCAGCTTTGGCGGCTACTGGGACCAGGGCGGCAGCGGCGCCGTGCTCAACGGCCTGCACAGCTCCAGCGACACCACCCAACAGTCTGCGCAAATCGACCTGTCCGGCCCGTTCCAGTTGTTTGGCCGCACCCACCAAGCGATGGTCGGCTACAACGACAGCCGCACCGTGGCCTGGTCGCCGGAATACACCTGCAACATGGTCAGCGACAGCCAAGTCAGCGCCGCAGCGCTGGGTTGCCAGTTCCGCGCCAACAACGGCTTCCCGCTGACCGACTGGCGCAATGGCGTGGATGACGATTACGACATGCTCGCCTCGCGCACCGGCCGCCACAGCAAAACCACCACCCGCCTGCAAGGCATATACGCAGCGACCCGCCTGAGCATCACCGACCCACTGTCGGTGATCGTCGGCGTGCGTACCAGCAACTACTCGGCCATTACCCGCAGCAACGCCGGCGTGCGCACCAGCCAGGAAGAAAACGGCATCGTCACCCCCTACCTGGGGGCTATTTACGACCTCAACGACACCTACTCGCTGTACGCCAGCTATACCGACATCTTCACCCCACAAACCGCCGAGACCAGCAGCGGCAGCAAAGTCGAACCCATTCGCGGCCAAAGCTACGAAACCGGCATCAAAGGCGAGTGGTTCGATGGCCGCCTGAATGCCTCGGCGGCGTACTTCCGCACCAAGCAGGAAAACAAAGCCGTGCTGGACGGCGACCTGACCACCCCCACCGGCAACGACGCCTACAAGGCCGGTTCCGGCCAGGAAACCGACGGCATCGACCTGGAAATCGCCGGCGCACTGACCCCCAGCTGGAACGTGTACGCCGGCTACACCTACCTGCACTTCCGCCGCATCGACAGCGACGGCCGCAGCGACCCATCACACCTGTTCAAGGCCTCCACCACCTACCGCCTCTCCGGCCCACTGGACCGCCTGACGCTTGGCGCAGGGGTTACCGCGCAGAGCAACATCCGCGCGGTATCCAGCCCCGCAGGCCAGCCCACCAATGGCGTGAGCGCAGGCTCGACCGACGTCAACTGGTCGGGGTATGCGATTTGGAATGCCATGGCCAAGTACCAGCTGACGGACGAGACCAGCGTTAGCCTCAATGCCAATAACCTGTTCGACAAGCATTACTACACCCGCTACGGCTTCTATGCCGGGGCAATCTATGGTGATCCCCGCAATCTGTCGCTGACGCTCAGCACGTCATTCTGACGCCCCCCTGTAGGAGCAGCCTTGTGCTGCGAATGGGCCGCAAAGCGGCCCCTTTCCCCCCACAATCAACTGCAATGCACCCCCGGCACCTCATCAATCGGCTTATCCAACCGATCCTCAAACCTGTCCCAGTCCTCGCCGAACAACTCCACCGGATGCATGGTCCGGTCTGACCCATTGCCACAGGCCAGTGCCTTGGCTGGGCAATAGAGGTCGCAGCCCCAGCAGATGCGCTCGGGGTGGCTGGGGTGGGTGGGGAATTTTTTGGGCATGGTGTTCAGTCCTCGCACAGTGGGGGCTGATTTCACGCTATGCGGTTTGGTGGTTTGGGTTTTGATTGAAGTCAAGGTGGGGTTGGGTGTTGCGGTGTGGCTTTCACATTAAGGTGGTTGCAAACGCTTAGGAAGTTTATCTCGCAATATTTATAGTGGGCGAGGGTTGTGCTCTAAATGCGTAATTGGAAGTCTTTGGCGGCTCTATGGAATTAGTGTCGTCTTGTATTTTGGTGTCCGTGCTCTTATTTTTTATTGGGCTACTGGCATTTAATGGTCGGTGCTTTGCATGATTTATCGAAATAAAACGGGATCCACTGCTGGTCGCGATGACAACTATGACTATTCTAAGTGGTTTGCGGTGTAACTGCGATGAGCCAAAATTAATTTGTATTGAACGGGCTAAATTGTGTTCCATATTTTACGGCTGCGGAAGTATGAATCTCTATTGCTAAAGCCGCCAAGAATCTCGTTAAAGTAGGGTATGGCTTCGTGATTAATATGCATGCTTAAATATTGCAGCTCGGAAAGAATGTCAACCCAGTATCGAATAATCTGTAATACGTAAAGTTGCCTTTTTGGTGCGACAGCTTCAAAAACCCCTGTGCGATGGCTAGCATCTGCATAGGAGTTAATCTCAGCTCCCTGTTCCGACGTGTGCCAAACCATGCCTAGTCTGCTCATTATCTCGCCAGTGGTTTTTGAATTCTCTTGTATTGTTTGTTTTTTTCTTCTGGTGGTATGTTTATTGTATAGCTCCATGTCAACCTTAAGATACCAATCACCTGCAGGATTGGATTGTCGCCCACCCACTAAGAAGTCGAAGTTTGAATAGCGATCTCCTTTGGCGAATTTAGACAGAATCCTAATGATATTCTTATGTATCGGGCTGTCTAATAAAAGTTGGTGTTTTACTTTTAACCGTCTTTCTGTAATCAGTTTTTGCGATCTCTTATATAATTTCATGAGGTCGTGGCCTATTTTGTTTTTTAGGTGTTCTTCAGTTGGGAATTCGCCATTCGTAACAATGAAATGGTCAAGCGTGAGGCATAGTTTTCCAATGCGTTCAAGGCCTATGCTTAGGTTGCTGAACGCTTGAAAGTACATCCCCTGATTGGCGTAGTTTGCTTTGCGGATTTGCGTTGCTCCGGCCCCTAATAGTTCCTTGCAGAACATTGCTTCCTTGGAAAGTGCGTTAAATATCTCTGATGATTTCATTTTGTGAAATTGACTCGATTATGGTTATAAAGTTGTGTCGGCTGTGTTGTATAGGTGTTTTAAGTTAGCTTGGGATTATTGCGGAATTGTTAGATCGGCGGTACCTTCTCCCTAGGCATAGATGTCGGCTTGATATTGGCAACAATGCAAACAAATGCTTATACGACTGGTACCCATTGACTACTTATCTACAGTAGCGGGGCTGATAAATGTGCAATGACCGCTTTCTAGGCACTGATAAATGATTATTCAGACGTAGAGAGATTGTTAAGCACAAGCCACAATTTTCTTCCGACATCTAGGAGTAGCAAAGTTGCGAATGAAAAGGTAGCTAGCGAGATCAGTGCTGGCCAAGGGAAGAAAAGTTTAGTCATCAGCGCTCCTAAGCTTGCAATCATCGCCATAGCATATGCCGAAGAGCTGAAAAACAATGTTCTCAGTAAGTTGTCATAGTGGCCACTTTTTTTGAGCTCCTTTATGAATTTATTGCTGGATATGGAGGCTATAATTGATATGGCTGCGATTAAAAATCCAAGCATTGTCGCCGCAATCTGAGCAAATATTCCTGCGGCAACTCTGCTGTCAGGTTCTCCAAGGCTGACAAAGAACTTGAACTTTAAAGCTGTAAAGAATATCGCAAAGGTAATGGCTAGGCTAATGCGTTTCCAGTATCTCATGAGGACTACCCAAAGTAGGCGTCTAGCGATGATTCAAGTTTGATCTTTTCGGCCCAAATGGCTTTGTAAATTTCATCCGCCTTTGGCTGGCCATTGATGCTTTTTACAGTGATCCGAGCTTTGACGCGGTCTGCGAAAAGATCGACAGGATCGGCTATATCGGAGAGTTTGATCTTTAACTTTCTTGTCTGAGGGGAGTCGAGTAATTTTTTTATAGGATTTTTTACGTTTGAAAAAATACCTCTACTTTGTGCTCTAATTCCTATTTTTGCTTGGAAAGAGGTTGCCCCAGTATTGGCCATGAACTCCATCGCCTGTTGTGTCCATGCGTCATCCGGGTCCGGTGTATATTTGGTTGAGCGAGGTTTGGCTACTCTGAATTCAACCTGCTTTATCAGCTTCCCGTTCAGCAAGTCATCTAAAGATTCTTCGGTTAATATATCGTTGAACGCGACTATTCGGTCGTGGCCGGCAACTGCAGACAGGTATCGAGCGAGAGCTGAAATGCTGCCGCCTTCTAAAGACTGTTGGAATGCAAGAACTTCGTAGTTGGGATGTATGAAAAGAGAAAAATAGATCTTCTCGATTATGTTGTGGCCGTCTTCTAGTATTATTTCTTTTTCGTCCAAGCTCGCTTTTGATCCCGATACGGGAATGTCCGGTCTGAATCTTACGAAACAGCCACGGATTTCACGGTTGTTGTCATGCGCGGAAAGGCCTCTAACTTGGTAATCGGAGTTGTTTTCAACTAGATGACGAGCCGATAGCGGTGCCCCCTTTTTTATTATAGCCTCAAGCAATTTTGAGAACTTGATTTCTTTGGAGCCTTGGAATAGTTTGGCTTCATAAAATCGAATTAGAAATCTACTTGTTGTTTCGATCGCCTTACGTGGGCTTGGGCTGGGTACTGCTGCATTCATCAGATGTTCCCTATCTGTCGCTTCGATTAATAGTGATATGTGTGACCATACCCAAGCTGATGGCCATTTGTCACTACTGCCGTGGAGATGGTCTGTGAAAGCAGGAAAAATTCCGGCTTTAGACTTCATTCAGATGGCACGTCAGCGCTAGCCGCAAGGCTACGATCGTTGTTGCTCCTCCGGGCACCCACCGGTGCCATCTTGATTACCTCATTTCTACCTCGCCCCACGTCATCCGCCAAGAATGCTGAGTGTTATCAGAGATCAAGCCCCCTGCGACCTGTGGGGAATGTCCTCTTGGCGGGACTGGCGGCTCTTTACGTCCGGGAGCGAGGGCATCTCATGATCTGGCCTCCTGAGCACCGTTGCCGGTGGGCGGGTGGCGGCTGCATTAGCTGACAAGACCAGTGCCGCGAGATCCTGAGCCAGGTGCAGCAGCTATGCGATGACCGGGGCATCCCTGACTGTCAGTCAGGTGCAGTCCATTCCCTGGTCTGCGGCACCATCATCTACATGGCTGTTGCTTGTGACCTCGGCGTTTGTCACGCCGGTAGTCACGGGGGGGATTGCAGCAAAGCGTTGTGCGATCAGGGTTACAGCATTGGTAGGAGTGCCCGTTTCTATTCAGGAGAAAGAGCTGGAACAGTTGGCGCAGTTTTCGGTAAAGCGGATAGGTTGCTGGAGGACAGCGCGTTTGGTGATGACCGCGATTATGCGCAGAGTAGCAATGTCAGCCATTGCATTCGGCGTGATATTGGGAGCCTCTGGATATCAGTCATAGAGGGTTATCGCGCAGAGCATATCTCTCCCGTAGCGAGTCCCGTTGGCGAGCCCACCAATGGCGTGGGCGAGGGGGTTACCGACGTCAGCTGGTCTGGGTAGCCGTTCTGGAATGCCAGCAATCTGTTTGATAGGCATTACTACGCTGGGTACGGGTTCGATGCGGGGCCGACCTTTTGGGCGCTGGGGAAATCTCTGGTTGGCGGTGAGAACGGTGTTTTGGCGGAGGCACTTGGGGCTGCTGTGCAGCCCATCGCAGGCAAGCCAGCTCCTACACGGGGCGTGCAGTTTTCAAGGGGATGGGTGGCCTTTGGATATGGGGTAGCTCAGATTACTGAAGCTGATGCGTATCCAGTGCGCTGCAAGGTGGCAATCCCGTGAAGGGCCAATCGGGCTGCCCTGAGTGGCTAGGGGGTGTCGCAGCGGCCACACAAACAAAAAAGGCCCACCTTTCGGTGAGCCTTTTTTGATACTGCGTATGGTGCCGGCACCAGGAATCGAACCCGGGACCTACTGATTACAAGTCAGTTGCTCTACCATCTGAGCTATACCGGCAATGGGGCGTCATTATAACGATCGTTTGGCGCCTGTAAACCACTTCCTTGCGATTGTTTGCAAATGAGCTAAGTCACCGGCT
>Ga0065704_10070954_pt1 | contig 14276 bp, 10 predicted proteins | sample SwiRhicommuniRL2_FD_59091 | JGI IMG/M metagenome (GOLD analysis project Ga0065704, IMG submission 59091) | Switchgrass rhizosphere bacterial communities from Rose Lake, Michigan, USA - RL2 v2 (version 2) | ecosystem: Host-associated > Plants > Roots > Rhizosphere > Soil | place: East Lansing, MI
AAAATTCACTTTTAAGAAAGGTAAATACACGAAAAACAATCCGGAACCGATTCCGAAAATCATTGGTTCGCTGAGTTTTAAACCTTTGTTGAGTAATAGGTTGGAGGCAACACCGTTTTCGCAATGTGCGGTCTGATGGTGTTCAAAGTTTATCTTCATTGTTATTGACCGTCGAAGTTTTTTAATTCGTCTACCGAAATCCCAAATGCGTCTGCATATTTTTTCAGGGTAGAATCGCTGAGTTTTTTAAAAATTTTGGGTTTTGCGTGTCTTTTCACAGTCCATTGCCATTTGTCAACATACGCAGCAAGAACCTGCAGATCCATTTTATTCAATTCCATAAAATAGATAATTGGACTTACGATATTGCTGGCAACATTTTCCCTGGCTTCTTCGATACGCTCATTGATCAATGCCATCGATTCGTCAAGGGCTGCTTTTTTGGCTTCCCAACCAATGCTTTGAGCGGTGGTATAATTGTTATTTTCATCCGTCACATATAACATTTCGGTCATATTTGCCGATTGCATACTACTTTCGTCCTGTGGAATGTCTTGCTTTTTCATCGTTATTGTTTTACTTCCTGAATAAACAAATTAATTTCGGCTCTGATTAATATTTCATCGTTAAGAAAAGTTTCGCAAAAAATGTTACATATGTTTTCAAACTGAGAAATCAATGATGCCTTTGATATGATGATATCGTCCACTTTTGGCAATGCGAAAATCTCTATTTTTTTGATATTCGTAATGAAACCGATCACTTTTGTTTCAACATTCGGATTCTGGAAAAAACTTTGCCCGAGGATTGATGAGCATGTCTGTGCCAGGTTTTCTATTAATCCAGCCTCAATAAATTTATTATCAGAAATAAAAATATTGTCTTGAGTAATTTTAAATGATGTGATGACTTTATCTTCCGTCAATTCCAAAATATAATCCGTCATCAGCATTGGTTCGCGATGAGGCAAAAAATTGTGGATGTTGATCAAGCTTTCGTCCTTCAGTTCCATTTAGAATTATTTCACAACAGTTTTCATCTGCGATTTTGCAATCACTTTATCATTGATTTTAGTAATGATCTCTACCAGTGTTACGCCCATCATTTCATTAATAATGGTTGCTTCCGATCTCAATACGTCTCCGACTTGAGGTAAACTTTCTGCTTCAAAAGATTTGATAGCGCCGATGTAACCTGTTGGAGATTCTTTGCCTAAGAGAAAATATTTATAACCCGTATGCAAAGCCACACTCTGAGCCTGATGTTCAATCAAACCAGAAGCCTGAAATGTATTCTCATTAACAAAAATTTGATTATCCTTAATGACAAATTCGGAAATCAAATGATTTTCCGAATATTCCAGAAGTCCGCTTACCATTACAAAAGGAAACTTTTGTGGAATCAGACTTTCTATGAAGTTTTTGTCAGAATTTGGTAACAAGTTTTCCATTAACAAACTGTCAATAATGCACAAGAATAAGCGAATCTTCCACTTTCCGGAACACAAAGAAGAATTCTTTCTCCTTTTTTTAGTTTTCCGGAATTCATCAGTTGTTCCACAGCGATGAAGATGGATCCAGCGCCGATGTTCCCAACCTCGGAAAGATTATAGAACCATTTTTCCCAAGGGAAATCTAAGCCAACTTTTGCAAATTCTTCTTTCAATCCATCTTTGAAATAACCGGAAGAAATGTGTGCCAACACGTGATCTACAGATTCCGGGTCCAGCTCGTGTTTGTCAAAAGACGCTCTCAAACTCTGTGCGCCCTTTACAAGGATGTATTGGTCCAGGATCTTTGTGTCTTGTTTCAAAGCAAAGATTGATTGCTTCAACCACTCGTCAGAAGGATAATCTGCCCAGGATCTCAGACTTCCGTCTTCCTGTTTTTCACATCCGGAATACATACAGGCTTCAATCTCGTGAGCGTAAGAATAAAAATCAATCCATTCGATTCTTAAAGAAGTTTGGTTTTCTCTTGGTTTGTTTTCCAATAAGAATGCGCCAGCACCATCAGAAAGCATCCATCTTAAAAATTCTCTTTTGAAAGCGACAATTGGTCTTTCTTCCAATAGCTTTAGATTTTCTGCTTCGTGGTCAAATTTGTCTGCTGTCATCCAGGAAGAAAATCTCTCGGAACCTACACAAACTGCATTGTTTTTCACACCAGCTTTTACGGATAGGAAACCGTAGTTAAGCGCATTCATCCCGGAGTTGCAAAGTCCCATTGATGTATTGATCTCAACAGATTTTTTCATACCCAGTTCACCGTGGACCATAGATGCGTGAGACGGCTGAATCTGATCTGCAGAAGTTGTTCCACAAGATAGCAGTTCCATATCCTCTTTTTTGAAATTCTCATCGAAAAGACCATTGATCGCATTGGCTGTGATCTGGGCGTTGGTATGGGTTGGATTTCCGTTTTTGTCCAAAGCGTAATATCTGGTTTTGATCTGATTGTTTCTTAGGATCAATGCTCTTGCTTTGGAAGGCGTATTGTTAACCAGACCAAGATAGGTTTCCATATCGTCATTGGCTATCGGCTCGTTTGGCAGGTATGTAGAAGATTTGGTGATATATACGTTACTCATTTTCTATTTTAAATTAATTCCTTGTAAATATTCTCTTTGTTTTTTTCTTTTAAACCACAATAACGGCGCTAGTAGTATATGGAAAACTAGAACGATTGGAGAAATGATCCAGATCGCCGCCATCAAATATACCTTAAAGAATTTTATCAGCAATGGACGCTTTTCTTTTTTCTTGATGATAAGATTGGACCAGACGGTGAAGATCTTGTTCCCGACTTTTTCTACTCTTACCAGAAAAGGCCTTATCTCTACCGCTCCGTTTTTTACCAGATCGGGCTGGAGATTCTTTAAATTATTATTGCGGAAATGCTCTTCAATAATCTTACCATACTTTACAGAACCGTCAATTTCTTCATCAGAAATTCCGGCTGCTGGTAAAATTCCGGATTTTTCTTTCTGGCCGGTCGTTAACCAACGTAGAATGGTAAGCACGCTGGTATAGTTGTCGTGCCTGTCAACCAACGCGATGTTTCCAACTAATTGAGCTCTGAGGTCACGCAGGTAGACTTTCAGTTTTTCCTGAGAAAGCATCCACATATTTCTGGTTCCTGAGATGGTGACAACAGGTGTGTCTTTCAAAATATTTTCCGCATAACCGCTTTTCAGAAATGAAATAATCGGAATCGAAGGTGTCAAATACCAAACCTGGTATCCAAAAAGGATAAGGTCAAATTTTTGGTTCAGAACATCTTCCGGTGGAGGGAGTATCTCACTCGGGATTTGCAGATAGGATTCTGGAAATGTATTGAAAAAGACATCGCTTGGCCAAGGAAAAGGAAAGTCTTTTTTTAATTTGATGTTGTAATATGTGACCTGATATTCGTCTTCTTTATTTTCAAATGGTCTTGCGATATTCTTTACAATATCTTCTAATTGACCCGTTTGCGAATAATAAATGACCAGTATTTTTTTTGGCATTAGTAAGTAATATTTGATGCAAAAATATACTTTTCATATTTATTATTCGTGGCAGAATATGTTAATTGAATCCGATTTGAATATTAAATTGAAATCTGAATTTTGAAAATTAGGCTCATCAATATCTAATAAAATGATTTTCTTTGGTAAAATCTCAATTTCATTGAGGTCAAAATTTTTGTCGGATACCAATAGAATATCAATGTTTTTCGAGATCTCGGAAATGTTATTGATGTAATTTATCTTCCTTCTTTTGACAAGATAATTATTTTCAGCGACTTCTCTTTTTTCTTTATTCTTTATTAAACTGAATATTTTCCTTCCGGCCTGTTGAAGCGTCATTAATACATCTTTTTGGCCAAAGTCATCTGCAATGTGCAGAATATTGGCGTCGGTTGGAAGATGCTTGTTCAGTTCAAAATAAACTGATTTGTTCTTTTCAAAATCCTGTTTCAATTCTTTAACAACTTCGTTTTCCTTGTAAAGAAAACTTAGAAATAATTTCTTCCTGAAATAATTTTCATCTTCGATCTCACTTCTCAGTTTGGCAAACTCGACTCGGAAATAGGCATTGATCTTTTTTGTTCTTTCCGTGTAATTTTTACCGAAACTTTGGTCGTCTTTCAGGACCCTGTTACCTACTTTTACAGTTATGCTTCCATCATATATGATAAAGTCGCCTTTCGGTAAAACTTCAGAATTTCCGTGGATATAGATCGGAAGAATATCCAGGTCGTATTCTTCTGCCAAGTAAAATGCACCTTTGTGAAATCGTTTTATGTTGTTGGTATAAGATCGTTCTGCTTCCGGAAAAACCACAAGAGAATAACCCTGGTCTATTTTTTCTTTCAATTTTTCTTTTCCGTTTTCGATGCCTTGGGAAACCGGGAAAAATCCAAGAGCTTTAACTAATTTTCCAAACACCGGGGAGTTCCAAACCCAATCATTCACAAGATAGACAATCTTATGTGTTGCCATTGCAATCGCCAATGTGTCAAGAAAAGAAGTGTGGTTGGCAATGATGATAGCAGGTTTACTGAAATCTTCATTCGGATTTCTGATCACTTTTTTCTTGACAAACGGATTTGAATATAAAACGGATGTCAGAAATTTTGCTAAAATTAATTTGATGAGGTCTAAAGTTCTTCCTTTCGAACGTTTCACGAAAATACTTCCAATCGCTGAAAAAACCGATCCGCCTAAACCGTAATATAAAAATGATAAAACAGAATTTAAAAATAACCTAAAAGTGATTGGCGATAATCCTTTTTTCTGTCTGTTGATAATTAAAAATCTAAACCAGAATGGATATAAAGTCGACGTAATGACAATCACGGAAAACATTCCGATCAAAGCAACCAGAGCTAAAGAATGTAAAGCCGGATGTTTTGCGAAAATCAAAGAACCAATCGAAAGAATCGTTGTGAAAACGGCTAAGATAATCGAAATTCGGTATGTAGGAAGTTCATTTTTTCCGGTTGTATGTTCTTTTTGCATCGCCTTCGTCAGGAAAATACTGAAATCGTCTCCGACTCCGAAAACCAAGGTGCAGACAACAGTGCTGAAAATATTCAATTCCAGTCCAAGAAAATAGAGGATTCCTGCAGTCACAACTCCCGTCAAAACAATCGGGAACATTGTGAGGACAGATAATTCAAAATTTTTGAAGAAAACAATGATGGTTAAAATTATCGCTAAAAGAGAATAATTAATTAAGGTATTGAAATCATTTTTCAGCAAGCCTAAAAAGTTCTCATTCATCTGTTGACGGTCGATTGCCAAAGCTTCATGGTTTTTTTCGACGTCTTTTATAAAAGCATCTCTTTTCTTCTCATCAACTTTTACAACATTGGAAACGGTGTAAAAACCATTATCATTGCTTAGGAATTCTGAGATTTGTAGTGCTTTTATTTTTTCGTAATCTTTTAAACTTAAAGTAGAGTAGGATCTATTAAGATTTTCATTGAACTGATCAAAAGCAGAAGCATTGAACCCAAATTTATTTCCGTTTTGAACCAGATCAGAGATCGTCTGACTTTTCTTATTTTGATTCCAGAATTGATCCCATTTTTCAACCTTTTTTTGTTGGTTTTCTTTGGATAGAACAACATTTCCAAGCGAATTATAGCTTAGGATTTTCCCTTCCTGCTTTTCTTTTTCCAAAAACTGGCTCAACTTTGAATTTCTCGCCAACGCTTCACTTTCAGAATTCCCGTAAGAAATTGTGTAGATCGATTTTGAAGTAATGTCCGATAATTTCTCAAGCTTGGCTTCACTGATTTTCAGATCTTTCGGGATATAATTCAGATCGCCGATATCTTCATTAAAACCTACATGACGAAACCCGAAAAGGCAGGCAATGATCATCAAAGAACACCCGATCATCAAAGGTTTGTTCTTTTCGTAAGGATAGTTTCCTATCTTATCGATGAAATTTTTGTTAACTTCATCTGTTTTTTCTTTCGGATGATACAGTTGAGGAACAATTATCAACGCTGTAAAAGAAGACAAGAACACCGTGATAGCAGCAAAAAGTCCGAGGTCTTTCAAAGCTTCTGAACGAACGAAAACGAGACATAAAAATGAAACAGCCGTTGTTGCGCTGCTCAAAATGATCGGTTGTGTAATTTCCTTATAAAGCTCTTCAATATTGTTGTTGTGCTTGTAATGTGTCAAAATATGAAGCGCATAATCAATCGTGATTCCAATGAGAATGGCTCCAACGCTGAGTGAAATTGCCGAAATTTTATCTTTGATAAAATATAAGACCATCAACGAAATGAACACTGCGAAAACTGTCGGCAAAAAGACGATCAAAGGCGTAAAGAAATTCCTAAAATAATAGATCAACAAAATCAAAAGGACCGTCATCGAAATAATAACCGTATTCTGAATATCTTTTTTGATTTGTTGTGCGTTGGCAACTGCAATTACAGGCGAACCAAAATAGCTGATCTCTGTTTTTCCTTTGAATTGTGTGTTGAGATTATCTTTTATTTCGTTCAGCTGATTGACGAAAACTTCATTGTTTTTGGTATCGTTGCTTTTGTTTTTCGGGTCAATAAAAAGCAGAAGATTTTTTCCGTCTTTGGTGACGATGTAATTATCTTCCAGCTTAAAATCTTTGCTGATATTCAAAGCATTCAGTTTTTTGATTCCAAGAAAAGTGATTCCGAGTGGGTCTTTTTTAATAAATTCTTTCGTCACAAGACTTGTCGGCGAAACCAATGAAACATAATTATTCTCAACCTGTTTTGCGATGCTGTCTTTATTGAGCTTTCTTTCGATTTCTTGGTAATCATTTTCATCCAGAAACAAAGGGAGATTTTGATTGACGAAATCAAACGTCTCGGAAATCTCATTGTCGTTTACTTTTCCCTGAACGGAACCAATGTGTTTTTTTAAAGGTTCGATCTTGTTTAAAAAAGTATCGGCTGTTTCCGAAAGCTGGAAATTATCATCTTTCGATTTGTTCTCGATGATGACAATGATCTTATCTGAAAAATTGAGTTGCTTCAGAACTTTTGCGGTCAGATCAGACTTTTCGTTTTTCGGAATGATCTGATTGATGTCTTCCTCAAAATTAATTCTGGAAGCGAAAAATCCACAAATGATAAGAATGCCCAAAGCTGTTGCAATGGAAACCAGTCGGTTGTTAGAAATAAAATAATATAAATGGATGAAAAAGCGATGCATTTCTGATTATAATACTGCAATATGATTACAGATATGATGGCGTTAAGGTTTTTGTTTTTTTTCTAAAATCAACTCAATGCACCATTTATTGATGAAATGATCATTAAGTTGGCAAATTTAATAATTTTTGATTTGGAAAGACTTGAGAAATAAGATTAAATATTTATATTCGTTGTCAAAAAACCATAATTAATGAAAAAAATCTATTTTTTATACATCGTATCACTTTTTTTATTGTTTTCCTGTAAAGAAGATGATGGTACTGTGATAGAATCTTCAATTTCGGGACCTGCCGTCAATTTTGATATCAATGCTGTTCCGTATTCCAAATTATCGACCTATTCTTTCTTTAGTGGAGACCTGAAAGATTTGACACCAGTAGCCAAAGTGATCCCTTATGAGCCGGCAAGTTCCCTGTTTACGGATTATGCTCTGAAGAAAAGGTTTATTTGGATGCCCGAGGGTACAAAAGCTAAATATGAGGAAGATGGCAAAACACTCGATTTTCCAGTTGGAACAACTTTGATAAAGAATTTTTATTATAATACTTTACAACCCAATAATACGACGAAGATCATCGAAACAAGATTGATGATAAGAAAATCCACGGGTTGGATATTTGCAGAATATATTTGGAATGATGCGCAAACAGAAGCTACTCTTTTAACCGGGGAAGATTTTGAAAGTGGTAGCACACAAAGTATCACGTTTAAGAAGCAAAATGGTGATGTGATTTCAACGGATTACAGGATACCTTCAGAAGATAACTGTTTCGCCTGCCATAGATTAGATGGTAAAGCAATTCCCATTGGAACCAAGCCTCAAAATTTGAATAACATCTATAATTATTCTACTACGAATATTAAAAATCAGTTGCAAAAACTTGTGGATGAAGGTTATTTAGCGAGTTATCCTGCCACAATTAACTCTACTGTAGATTATCATGATACAAGTAAGCCTGTGGATATCCGTTTGCGTTCCTATCTCGATGCAAATTGTTCCCACTGTCATCAGCAAAATGCGCGTTGTGATTATCGTGCTTTAAGATTGCAATTTAATCAGACCACAAACTTGACAAACCTTGGAGTATGCTTGACGGCAGTAGAGCCTGTTAGCTCAACCATTTCAAAGATCGTTGCGCCAGGAAATTATAACAAATCGGTCATGCATTATAGACTTCAATCTACAGATGGTAGCAATATGATGCCGTTGTTGGGAAGAACAGTTGTACATGACGAAGGTCTCCTATTGGTCCAGGAATGGATCAGTTCATTAACTCAAACTTGTAATTAAAAAAAACTTATAACAGATATGAAGAAACTATTACTACTTACTTTGATGTGTTCTATCTCTTTTGGAATGGCACAAACATCTTGTAGCAATGCCGTGAACCTTACTGCGGTGGGAACCTATACGGTTGTCGGAATTAATGGAACTGCAGCTCCTTCTGCATGCGGGTTGGAGTATGGTATTGGAACAGCCGGGGCTTGGTATAAATACACGCCGACCCAAGAAATGAATGTCACTGCGTCCACAGTAATTGCAGGTCAAACAAATGATACGAGGATCATGGTCTATTCCGGCGATTGTACAACATTAGCGTGTTTAGTTAGCAATGATGATTTTTCCGGATATTCTGCACAGGTAAATTTCAGAGGTGCTGCCAACACTACATATTATATCGTTTTTGATAATAAATGGAGCAGCTCAGGATTTCAATTCAAATTATCAGAATCTGTAGCCGTACCGGACAGACTTTCGTTCACTTCCCAAATCGTAAGTGGGGCATCTTCAGCATATAATAATTGCATCGTAGATATGAATGGAGATTATCTGGATGATATTGTCTCTGTGGTCAATAGAACAAAAATTGTCATTTCCCACCAAAAAACGGACGGAGGATTTACTGACGTTACTTATACGATTCCAAGTACCACAGTAGAGCCGGAGTGGAGTATTGCTGCAGGAGATTACGATAACAATGGTTTTAATGATCTGATCTATGGCTCGTCAACAGGTGTAACTTTTGTGAAAGCAAATGCTACAGGTACAGGATATACGGTTGAAAGAAAGACCCAAAACTATTTGACACAGCGTACCAATTTTGTGGATATCAATAATGATGGAAAACTGGATGCTTTTGTGTGTGATGACAACGGCCCTAACAGATATTATCTGAATGACGGAACCAATATGAATCACAATCGTGGTGGCTTAGGCGATTTCCCTTCAGGCGGGAACTATGCTTCAACATGGACAGATTATGACAATGACGGAGACCTTGATCTTTTCATTGCAAAATGCGGAGAAGGCGGTTCAGGAGTTGGAGGAAATATTGATGAGCTGCACAGAAATAACGGAAACGGGACCTTTACCAATGTAGCTAACACGGCTAATCTGGCAGAGCCTTCCCAGAGTTGGTCATCAGCTTGGGGAGATTTCAATAATGATGGACTGATGGACACCATGATCGGGATAAATTCTGATACCGATGGACTAAACAAAGTCATGAAAAATAACGGGGACGGCACTTTCTCAGATGTTACAGCAGGTTCCGGGTATGAAAACATTCTGGACTCTAGTAGAGAATATGTAACATACGATTTTGATAATGACGGCTTCCTTGATATATTGGGTGCGGGAAATACGATAATGTTTGGCGATGGCAACTTCAAGTTCACTCCCAACGGCAATCCATACAATCTGAATATCTACCGTAGACCTGTTGGGGATCTTAATAACGATGGATTTTTAGATATTCAAAGTGGGCAGAATATCCTGATCAATAACGGAAATAGCAACAAATGGCTAAAGGTTACATTAAAAGGAGTTCAGAGTAACAGAAACGGAATCGGAGCAAGAGTGGAAATCTACGGAACATGGGGTAAACAGATCCGTGATGTGCAAAGTGGTACAGGTTTCGGTAATATGAGTACACTTAATACTCATTTTGGTATTGGGCAGGCTACTGCGATTGCCAAAGTTGTTGTAAAATGGCCATCCGGAAAAGTGGATACAGTTGAGAATGTAACGCCTAATACAACGCTGAATATTGTAGAGGGGTCTACATTGGCCGTTTCCGATGTTCAGGATGATAAAGGATCATTTACCGTTTATCCTAATCCAAGTAATGATATTGTTAACTTCAAAGCTAAAAAAGGATTTGTGCCTATTGAGGCCAAATTGTATGATATGAATGGGAAGATCGTATTACAGAAAGAAATCATTGAAAATTCAATATCGATCAAACAATTAAGCTCAGGGACATATTTGCTTGTTGCAAATGATAAAGCTGGAAATGCTTATTCTCAGAAAATTATAAAAAAATAGATCTTACTTCATAATTAGAACTCACGCCTGCATCAATTGATGCAGGCTTTTTTGAATTAGAAATATAGCCCTTTTGGACCAATAGTTTTTTTGAATCATTACAAATACTCTATATAAAATAAAAAACTCCTACTTTTGCAAAAATTTTTCAGGATGCCAAAAAATTTAGTGATCGTCGAGTCTCCGGCAAAAGCAAAAACAATTCAGAAATATTTAGGGTCAGATTTCGAGGTCAAGTCCAGTTTCGGGCACATCCGTGATCTGCCTAAAAAAGGGATGGGAATCGACTTGTCGAGTTTCACGCCTGACTATGAAGTTTCTGCAGATAAGAAGAAACTGGTGACAGAACTGAAAGCTGCAGTTAAAAAAGCAGATATGGTTTGGCTGGCTTCCGATGAGGACCGCGAGGGAGAAGCTATTGCATGGCATTTGGCAGACGAACTAAAACTGAAACCTGAAAACAGAAAAAGAATCGTTTTTCATGAGATCACCAAAAATGCGATTCTGAAAGCTATCGAAAATCCCAGAGATATTGACCAAAACCTCGTAAATGCACAACAGGCAAGACGGGTTCTGGACAGGATCGTAGGTTTCGAGATGTCACCGGTTCTTTGGAAAAAAGTGAAAACAGGTCTTTCTGCAGGGCGTGTTCAATCCGTTGCGGTAAGATTGGTTGTAGAAAGAGAAAAAGAGATCAGAGGTTTTGTCCCGAAGCCGAGCTTCAAATTGGAAGGTACTTTCCTTAACAATGCAAAACAGGAGATCGCTGCCAAACTGAAAAAAGATTTTGAGAAAGAGAAAGATGCAGAAAACTTCTTGGAATTGGCGAAAACCACAGACTTCAAAGTCCTGAATGTAGAGACCAAGCCGGGATCTCGTACAGCATCTGCGCCGTTCACAACATCCACTTTGCAGCAGGAAGCTTCTTCCAGACTGGGTTACGGAGTGACTACCACCATGCGTTTGGCGCAAAGACTGTATGAAGAAGGATTCATCACTTATATGAGAACGGATTCTGTGAATCTTTCCCAAGAAGCGATCAATGGAGCAAAAGCACAGATCATCTCAGAATACGGAGAGAATTATTCCAAGCCCAGAAATTATACTACCAAATCATCTTCCGCACAGGAAGCGCACGAAGCGATCCGTCCGACGGATTTTTCTGTGAAGTCTATTGGTGATGTCCAGTTGAACAAGTTATATCAATTGATCTACAGAAGAACTTTGGCTTCGCAGATGGAAAATGCGAAAATTGAAAAAACGGTCATAGAGATCGGTAATGCGAAATTACCGCAACATTTCGAAGCGCAAGGTGAGGTCATCGTTTTCGATGGTTTCCTAAAAGCTTACGGGATTGTGAAAACTGAAGATGACGATGAGGAAAACAACGAAAAATTACTGCCGAAAGTAGCTGTTGGCGAAGCTTTAGACTATAAAAAAATAACAGCTACAGAAAAATTTACGAGACCGTCTGCAAGATTTACCGAAGCCGGCTTGGTCAAGAAACTGGAAGAACTTGGAATTGGCCGTCCATCGACCTACGCACCAACAATCCAGACGATCCAAAATCGTGAATATGTTGACAAAAGAGAAATAGAACCACAAACAAGAGAGATCATAAAAATGACTTTGGGCAAATCCGGCGTCAAAAAAGAAGTTCTTGAGGAGAAATTTGGTGGTGACAAAAATAAATTCGTTCCGACGGATATCGGCGAAGTTGTGAATGACTTCCTGACCAACAATTTTGCCGAGATTCTTGATTATGGATTCACGGCAAGAGTAGAAGAAGGTTTTGATGAGATAGCAAACGGCGACCAGAAGTGGAAAGAAATGATGACGGATTTCTACTCCAAATTCCATCCAAGGATCGAAGATGTTGAGGAAAATGCCGATCGTGCGAATGGTGAGAGAATCCTAGGTGTAGATCCGAAAACAGGAAAGAATGTTCATGCAAGGATCGGGAGATTTGGTCCAATGATACAGATCGGAGAACAGGACGATGAGGAAAAGCCAACGTTTGCATCCTTGATGGCGAATCAGAATATTTCAACGATCACCTTGGAAGAGGCGTTGGAATTATTCAAGTTGCCTTTTGATCTTAACGATGTTGATGGACAGGCTGTTTCTGTGTGCGTTGGTAGATTTGGTCCTTATGTAAAATGGGGCGAGACTTACATCAGTATTCCAAAGGGCGAGGATCCATTATCTGTAGATCAAAATCGCGCAGAGGAAATCATCAATGAAAAAAAAGTGGCTGATGCGCCAATTGCGAATTATAAAGGTGAACCTGTGACGAAAGGAACCGGAAGATTCGGGCCTTTTATCAAGTACAAAAGCATCTTCGTGAATGTTCCTAAGAAATATAACTTCGATAATCTTTCTCAAAGCGATATCAACGAATTAATCGATGCAAAACTGGAGAAAGAAGCCAACCGATACATCCAGCATTGGGAAGCAGAAAAGATCTCTATCGAGAATGCAAGATGGGGACCTATCGTAAAACACGGCAAGAACATCTACAAAATCCCTAAAAAGAAAGATGATTCTAAATATGAAGCAGACGACCTGAAAGACGTTTCTCTGGATGAGGTGAAAAAATGGATCACAGCACAAGACCCGAAAGCTTTTGCTGAGAAAAAGAAACCAGCCGCTAAGAAAGCAACTACTGCTAAAAAGCCTGCTGCTAAAAAAGCTCCGGCTAAGAAGAAGTAATTGGACTTTTATAAAATAGAAAGCACAGATTTTGGTCTGTGCTTTTTTGTTTTTTTTTTGAGTTCAATTTTTTTTGATAACCGAGAATTTCTTTTTCGCTTCAACAGTTAAAGGAGTGAAAAAATTAATTAAATTTCCGTCCGGATCACGAAATAACAGAGAACGGTTACCCCAAGGCATTGTTGTTGGTTCCTGGACAATCTCATCTATCAAATCCTTAATTCTCATATATTCATTATCTACATCCTCAACCAGAAATTCTATGATGACACTTTTATTGGCCGAGGGTTCGGCAATGCCCGCTCCGAAGAAAACCAGTGTGTGCATGCTCCCGATAGCTATCGTAAAATTTTCTGAAACGATTTCTGCAAAATCATCCGTTGCCCATCGCGCTGCTGAACCTGTTGCCGATTCATAAAACTGAACCAACCGCTTGATATCTGCAGTAATAATTCTTATTGAATTGAATGTTGTCTTATCCATTTTCTTTTGTTTTTAAATTAAAATAAAACAAAGGTAAAAGGTCAGTATGACGACAGTATGTCAGTGGTGATTTAAAAACTTGTTGTCACGGATTACAAATCCGCGTCAACTATTACTTAATCCAGCATTTTGCCAATTCGATGTTGGTAGAAATTTTTATTTTTTTGTGAATTTAGTGTGTACCATAACATTATTTTTATTGTATCCTTTTAATATGTAAGTACCAGTTGACAAATTTTCTAAATTAATATAATTACCAGAAGTAACTTCTTTTATTATTTTTCCATCCAACGAAAAAATTTCTATTGTATTTAGTTTTTCTGATAGATATAAAATTTCATTTGCAGGATTCGGATATAAGTTAAAATTTACCGTTTTGATGTTGTCATTCAAAGATAACGTTTGATTTTTAAGACGAGAAATAATTATTCGGTCATTATACTGGTTAAATATGTAAATACTATTTGTATTATTATTTTGAAATGAGGTTGTTTTAGAAGGATTCCCATTATAATAAGAATTAAAATTATACTCAAATAAAACCTCAT
>Ga0065704_10070955_pt1 | contig 14275 bp, 12 predicted proteins | sample SwiRhicommuniRL2_FD_59091 | JGI IMG/M metagenome (GOLD analysis project Ga0065704, IMG submission 59091) | Switchgrass rhizosphere bacterial communities from Rose Lake, Michigan, USA - RL2 v2 (version 2) | ecosystem: Host-associated > Plants > Roots > Rhizosphere > Soil | place: East Lansing, MI
GGACTAGAGGAATCAGTATTATCTCTTAAAAACAGGGATTCAATCATATTGACCAACCAGTACCTCTTCCTTCTTGCCATTATTTTTTCGGTACAAAGCCTTTTTAGCTTTTTGTTCATAGGTTTTGATACAACTACATACATTCTTATCGGGGTGTCATCCCTGTTTTTCATATCTTTTTCTTTCTTCAAATCATTGAGAACTAATAAATATGCAATCTTGTTTGTATTTTTATTGTTGTGCAGTATTACCACCTATTATTCTTCTCTATGCGGAATAGAAAGCGGAACTTTCCTTTACTATTTCCCTATGCTGTCTGCCGTGTTTATCTTTTTATCCATAAAGGAAAACAAGCTGCTCGTTATTTTTATCCTTTTATTTATTCTTTCCAACCTGTATCTCTCTGCAGGAAGCAACTTCACATTGATAAGAAACAGTGAAAGATATTTTGCTTTCAGAAATACTTTATTACTTCTCAACATTAGTTGTATGTTGTCTATCCTGATGCTGAATTCCTATTTTTTTCAGGTCAAAAGAGAAGAATATTATTTTACATCTAATAGAAATCTCTATAAGCGTGAACAAATTGAGAATTTAAAAAATGAACTGGTTCGCGTAAGAGAATTGATCAGTGCAGATGACATTAATGAGGAAAGTCTAAAGCATCTCGTGGAATCGGCCCAAATAAATGATGCGCTTTTTGTCGAAAAGTTCAATAAATTCTTTCCGGATTTTTACAATAAAATAGACAACGCTTCTTCCGCTCCTTTGACCCTTTCTGATCTAAAATACTGTGGTATGCTAAAACTTGGTTTCACAACAAAACAGATTGCTATCTATACAAACTCATCTATAAAATCTGTGGAAAGTAAAAAATACAGGTTAAGAAAAAAATTGACGATACAGATTGATGAAAATTCAAAGGATTGGTTTTCAAATATTTAAAAATGAAATAACCCCCTCGTTTTCACTCGCAAGCGTGACCGAGGGGGTTATAAAGCCTCTTTTTATTCTGCCCTAAAATACTTTTGTATCAATCTTTATCAATATAAAAGATTTAGAAATTGATACATCAGGACGATTTTAAAAATTACAAACACAGGCTTCTCTCATTTAATGCATTTAAAATTGAGAGAACTTATGCTGTGTATCTTTTTCTGTCCTCTCTCATTTACTGTTCAGGTCAATCCCAAATTTATCAAAGGGAAAATAACAGCATATTTATTACAAAAGAGACAACCTTTACCTCAAAAAGTAATATTGCTGATTCCAGCGCTTCTGTCAACATTTATATTGCAGATGGTACGACGATCATAGGGCTGCAGGAAAATACCAAATCAAAAATACTTGTTACCTATTTAAAATGTAAATATCCAAAAAAGAGTTTAAAACTTGTAAAAACTAAAAGAAGCAATGTAATTATTACCCCTAAAATTGAGGAATCAAAACCAAGAATTACTCTTAAAAATAATAGTGGCAATGAGAAATTTATACTTCTTACGAACCATTTTCTGACAGCTGTCGCACCAACCAACAGTAATTGTGATAAACTTTTATCCGTTCTACAAACTTACACGGTTCAGTTCGTAATTGATTTTGGAAGTAAAACCCTAACTCAAAAAAGTAGTACTTCAAGGCGAACTATGTCTATATCAAATTCTCATAGCATCCGTCCTCCTCCATATTTTCCAAATTCTCATAGCTGTATTCTAAGTTCAAAAAATTCAATGACACTTAGACAACAATCAATTTAACGTAATTAAAAAAACCTACAAGATGAAAAAAATATATAAAATGTTCATGTTGATGTTTCTGATTCACATCAACATAGATGCACAAGTGGGCATAAACACAGATAAACCCAGCGCTTATACAGGGCTTCATGTTTCTGAAAGAAAGGACCCTGCAAGTGCAAATCCTGATAAATACAGCGGTATTTTAATCCAGAGGTATACCGAGGCACAGCGGGATGCACAGCTTACCCCAAATATGGGGGTTGTACAAAATAGTCTACTTATTTACAACACAACAGAAGATTGCTATAATTATTGGAATAATGCTGACCAGGAATGGAAGAGCCTTTGCGGTAAGCTGGGTAAATCTCAATTCACTTTCGACTGTACTACGATACAGGTAAAAGGGACTTATGTACAAGGAAGAGAGCTTACGGCATCCAATTACCTTTCGATTCCCGTAACAGTTACCAAGGCAGGAGAATATACTTTTCTGGCAACAACAGCGAATGGTTATAGTTTCTTTGCATCCGGTACTTTTCTTAATACCGGCTCTTATACTATACAGGTTGCGGGCCAGGGAACTCCTGTAGCGGTACAGACAGATAATCTGTCGATCAATGCAAATGGTATAGATGTAACCTGTACACCGGCAAGAACTGTGACTGTATTATCGGCTGCGGGCACATACACAATGAGCTGTGGTTCGGCTACGGTAAACGGAGTTTACAAAGTCGGTGTCGCACTTACGGCAAGTAATACCATTACCTTACCGGTGAATGTTACATCATTAGGAAGTTATACTGTTACGACCAATACAGTAGATGGAATATCATTTAGTGGTTCAGGAACCTTTACAGCAACCGGTAATCAGAATATTACATTAAACGGAACAGGAACTCCTTCTTCTACCACAACGAAAACATTAACAATAACTTCGGATAGTCAGGGAGGTGTTTCAACCAGTTGTAATGTCAATGTGATCGTTGTTGTTCCTTCTAAAAAGATCTTACATATCGGAAATGAAACAGTTTATGGATACAGCGCTTTTACAGGTCCTTCAAGAAGTTTGATGGATTCACCTACAAACTTCGGAACCTCAGCATCCAGCATTGTTAAGGCGGAGGGGTACACACATATATCTCTGGGTCCAAATCCGGCTAGTGATGCTGCTTTACTGACGGCTCTTAATAATAAGCCGGACATCGTGATCATAGGATATAATAATGCATCTTTAAACGCTACACAATCAGGATATCTAGTAGATTATTTAAACAAAAAAGGTGTAGTGATTGCCTTTCAGGACAGAACTGATGACGAGGTTTCCCGCAATTTTCTCAGAGCTGTATTTTCTAATCCTGGCTTGACCGTTGGATATGTAGGCGGTGGTGCTGGAGCAGTATATCCGCTCGCAAATGCAAATGACCCTGTTCTTAATGGTCCATTTGGCGATGCAAGAGGTAAGAACTGGGGAGAAGATGCTTCAACAACTGTAGCCATAACCTCCAGTATTTCAGGAATTATCCCGCTAAGTTATGCTCAACCCATCAATAGCAGTACAACCTATTCGGGTATAACAGCATTTAGGCACAGTGATTTAAATCTGGTGTGGTTTGGTGATGGTGGTTTTTTAAGCAACCAAAATGACAACGGCAATCAGTACCCTAGCAATACAATTGAGCCATTTGTAGCTCCAAGTTCAGGTGGCTATTTCCCGGTTGAAAAGACAGCTTACGGATTTGGAGGCAATGGACGTGCAGCAGGAAGTATGCAGGTTCAAAACTCAATAGTTTTTGCAAATATTCTCGCTTGGGCAATAAAGCAGGCCGAGACCAATGGGATTAACACTCGATAATTACAATTAATAAATGGATTTTAAAAACGTCCATATCGGAAGCCTGATCAAGCAAGCCGTTACAGAGCGCGGGATAGAAATATCCCGCATCTGTAATTTTTTTAAATGTATGGTTCAGTTTATAGAGCAAATGCATACAGAAGAAGATTTATCGATTGATATTTTGCTGAACAAGAGCAGACAACAATAACAAAATAGAAAAGGTCTTTTATTATCACAGTTTCGTAAAGATATTAGAGAAGTAATAGACTTTATACTTGAGCAGATATACATAATAGAAAGACACAGGATACCAAAAACGGCACTTTACAAATGGATAGGCAAGTACATTTGATCATCAAATATCCGATGGGATTCAAAATCGATGAACATAAACTTTATGACGATGAACAAAGAATTACAAAATACCGAACAAATTAGTTTAGATTCATTTTTAGATACTTTATCTGATACTTTGGAAAAAATTGATTTTGAAAATCATTATACAGGTGAAATTGATCTTATTATGAAACTTCGATCTACTGACTATCATTCCATACAGTCTTTAGTAGATATTTTACACGCTATGCCGGATAACCCTGAACATTATCAGTTCATGATGCTGAAAAGAAAATTCTTCGATGCAGTTTGAGCCTATTACAAAAATGCTTTATGGATAATAAAAAATACATAAGGAGCAGATTTATAATATATATAATAACACTATTGCTTACGATAATTTTCTGGACCTTGTCAAGACTCGTGATGCAGTTGACTCAATAGAAAGTAGTTGATTTTTTATGCTTTTTTTTAATTGCTCTGATAATCTACCGATTTTCATTATTGAAATATTTTAGAATCGATGTGTCTGATTCCTTGATCTCAATTAAATATAGGCATCCAACGATTTTAAGTATTAGAGATCCTGTCTTGGAACTTCCTGTACAGATGGTGTCTTACTGTAAAATAGAAAAAGGGATCCTCAGCAGCTTTCTTGTATTAAAAATTGATACGAAAAGGGGGTTTAAAAAGTTTTATTATAAGTTGGGATTTTTAGACGAGGCTCAGCTCGATAGAATCAAAAATATTTTAAACTGTTTAGCAGACTACAATGAAACCGATAATGCGGATTTGTGATTCATGATTATTAATGCTATTCATTAAAATAAACAATTAAATATCCAAATGGACAAACTTAATTGGTCAAAAACATTAAGTATGTGATTTCAAAATAATTTATCAACCCTTTAAAAAAGCAACAAATGGCAGAAAGTAAAAACAACATCATCACACATGGGCTTAGTGGCAAAGTAGGCGACCTGATCGTCTTCAGCCAGAGAAACGGCAAAACCATTGTCTCCAGGGCACCAAAAGAAAGAGTCGGAGATTATACAGAGAATCAGAAAGAGCATCAGCGCAAATTCCAAAAAGCAACCCTCTACGCCAAATCGGTTATGAAAGATCCGGATCAAAACCAAATGTACTCTGCCGCAGCAGACACATCCAAAGGCATCAGTACCTACAATGTAGCGGTTGCCGATCTCCTGAAGGCACCAGACATACAAAGCATAGACCTGTCTGGTTATACAGGTGAAAAAGGAGATGTCATTAGAATAAAGGTACTGGATGATTTTGCAGTAAAAGCAGTCACTGTAACAATAGAAAATGAAGATGGCAGTCTGGTAGAAGAGGGTTCGGCGGTAGATTCGGGCTTCGAGTGGATCTATACAGCAACAGAAGGTAACAAAGATTTTGCAGGGGATAAGATCACAATTAAGGCAACCGACAACCCTGCCAATGTGACAGAAATGACCCAAACACTTTAAAAACGAAAACAAGCTTAGCGTATAGAATGCGTATACCGACCCTATACCTATAGCCACCCAAAATCAACTGACAAAATGACAAAAGCCACCCGACCTTGGGTGGCTTTTGCTTTATGATGTAAGGTCTAAAGGCTTGATCTTTTTATAAAGGCTTTGAGAGCCTCAGCCTGACGCTCCTCAACTAATCTTCATAATTAACCTAAACTCTCTCATTCTTGATCTCATCCACGATCTCTGGATTCAGTAGAGTAGAAGTATCTCCAAAGTTAGAGAAATCGCCTTCTGCGATCTTTCTCAAGATTCGGCGCATGATTTTTCCGGATCTCGTCTTCGGCAATCCGGATACAAACTGGATCTTATCCAGCTTTGCAATTGGTCCGATCTGCTCAGATATCAATTGGTTGATCTCTTTGGCCAGATTATCTTTTTGTCTGCTTTCGCCAGATTCTTTCAGTATTACAAAGCCATAGAGGGCATTACCCTTGATATCGTGCGGATAGCCCACGATTGCAGATTCGGCCACTGCAGGATGCTCATTGATGCTATCCTCAATTGGTGCTGTTCCAAGGTTGTGCCCGGAAACAATAATAACATCATCTACACGGCCCGTGATCCTGTAATAACCTACCTCGTCTCTCAAAGCTCCGTCACCAGTGAAATATTTTCCGGGGAAAGCCGAGAAGTAAGTTTCCTTGTATCGCTGATGGTCTCCCCAGATCGTTCTGGCGATGCCTGGCCAAGGAAAACGGATGCAGAGATTTCCATCTACTTGATTTCCGGTGATCTCATTTCGTTTCTCGTCCATCAGAACAGGCTGTATTCCGGGTAAAGGAAGTGTTGCGTATGTTGGTTTGGTAGGAGTGACAAATGGGATTGGAGAGATCAGGATTCCACCTGTTTCGGTTTGCCACCAGGTATCTACGATTGGGCATTTCTTCTTTCCAACGTGGTCGTTATACCAATGCCAAGCTTCATCATTGATAGGCTCTCCAACGGAACCGATCACTTTCAACGAGCTGAGGTCGTGCTTCTCAACCCATTCCACGCTTTCCTTGGCCAAAGAACGGATGGCGGTCGGCGCAGTATAGAACTGGGTTACCTTATGTTTCTCAATCACCTCCCAGAATCTTCCTGCATCAGGATACGTTGGTATCCCTTCAAAGATAACGGTTGTTGCGCCATTCAATAGCGGACCGTAAAGAATATACGAGTGTCCTGTGATCCAACCGATATCCGCCGTACACCAATAGATATCATTTTCTTTATAATTAAACACATTCTTGAAAGTGTAAGCGGTATAGACCATATAACCTGCGCAAGTATGAAGCATTCCTTTCGGTTTTCCTGTAGAACCGGAAGTATAAAGAATAAACAATGGATCTTCTGCATCCATGATCACCGTCACGAAATCTGCTGAAGCCTTATCGTAATACTCAGACATCCAGTGGTCTCTGCCTTCTTTCATCTTCACATCGTTGTGCGTTCTTTTAACAACCAAAACGCTTTTTACAGTTGGTGTTTTTTCCAAAGCTTCATCCACGATGCTTTTCAGGTCAAGAACCTTATTTCCTCTGTAACTTCCGTCAGAAGTGATGACCATTTTCGCCCCACAGTCATTCACTCTGGATGCTACAGCAGATGCAGAGAATCCTGCAAATACCACGGAGTGAACCGCACCCAATTTAGCACAGGCCAACATTGTAACAGCCAGTTCTGGAATCATAGGAAGGTAGATGCAAACTCTGTCGCCTTTCTCGATGCCCATTTCTCTCAGAACATTCGCAGTTTTATTAACTCTTTCGTAGAGTTCGTTGAAGCTGATGTGTTGTGCTTCTTCTTTCGGGTCGTTTGGTTCCCAGATAATGGCGGTTTTGTCGCCTCTTACGGAAAGATGTCTGTCCAGACAGTTTTTGGTGATGTTAAGTTTGGCATTCTTGAACCATTTGATGTTGGCTTCCTCCATATTGTAATCCACAACCTTGGACCAACGCTGATACCACACAAAATTCTCATCCGCAATTTTATCCCAAAACTTCTTAGGATTCTTGATTGATTTTTTGTACTCCTTGAAATAATCCTGTAAATTCTGAATGTGATAATTTCTCATATTATTAATATTTTTAATTCTTATAAATCTTGTTTCTTTACTCTTTTCTCTTCGTTCTACTCAAGCATTTCCTCGATCTGCTGAATCAATTTCTTGATAGAGTAAGGTTTTGTCACATAAGCGTCTGCACCTGATTCCAATCCTTTTTCGATGTCTTTCGGGTTGGTTTTTGCACTCAGGAAGATCACTTTGGTGTGGTTGAGGCTTTTCATTGTTTTGATTTCATTAAGAGTGCTGTAACCATCTAGATTCGGCATCATAATATCGAGTAAAATGACGTCTGGAGTTATGGTTTTCAATAGTTCTAAAACCTCGGTTCCGTCTCGTGCAATGAAGACTTCGTAACCTTGCTTCCTGAAGCTGTATTCCAATGACATCAGGATTTTGTGTTCGTCGTCTGCTATTAATATTTTTTTCATTTTGTTTCTTAATTTATGTTTTTCAAAGAACCCGAAGGCTTCAATTTGAATAGCCGTAGGTGAAGCCTATGGTTCAATAATGGAACGTTTCGGCAACCCGTGAAACGGGTTGAATCCCATTCAAAACAAATATTTCTCATCAAATTCAATTCCGTGTTCATTCAATAATTTTCTAAATTCATCTTCAAATGTTTCTTTCTTGTGATGTTGCTTTTGATTTTTAATATAATTAATAACCATATCTTTTTCTCTTATCGAATATGTAAATGCACCATAACCATCTTGCCAACCAACAAACTCAGGAAATAATCCCGATTGCTTTATCCATAGATTCGTTGAAACTTTAATGTCTTTTACCAAATCACTTAGATTGATGCTTGGGTGCAGGTCGCAAAAAATATGAATATGGTCTGGCATTCCATTGATTCTGTGTAATTGGCATTTTTTATTTTTGATAATTCCCCAAATGTACTTGTAAAGTTCAGATTCATTTTTCTCATTGATTGTTGGTTCCCGATGTTTTGTTGCAAAAACAATCTGATAATAGATTTGTCTAAAAGTTCCCATTTGTGTTTTGTTTTTTTGTTGAACCACGGGTTTTACCCGAGGCTATTGTTGTTGAACCCTTCGGGTTCTGATTTCTTGTATTTCCTGCGTTACATAGGTTTCACCTACGGCTATTCAAATTGAATCCTTCGGATTCTGGTTTGTGTTTTGTTCGTACCACGGGTTTCACCCGAGGCTATTCAAATTGAACCCTTTGGGTTCTCCATTATTCCTTTTTAATATCATTTCAAATTCTACCCCGATTTCCATATTCTTTGCGGAGATGCTTCCGTCATGCGCTTCCATTATTTTTCTGCAAATGGCCAATCCAAGCCCGCTTCCCAGAGGTTTTCTGATGTTCTGATTTCTGGATTGGTAAAATTTATCGAATATCAGATTGAGGTCATCTTCAGGAATTTGTTTTCTGGTATTGAAAATTCTAATCACCAATTGATTATCTTTTTCCTGAAACTTCGCCTGGATCGTGCCTTGCACATCCGTGAATTTCAAAGCATTGCCTAAAATATTCTGGAAAACCTGGATCAGCCTTGCTTCATCATATTCAAATTTGGTTTCTGTTAAAAGATTGACCTCACTGAGATGAATATTCTTTTGATGTAAAAGATGACTGATTGGATTCAGTGCTTTTTGATAAGTTTCAATGATGTCATTGGTTTCAATATTCAAAGCGATTTCGCCGTGTTCAAGCTTGTCGAGGTAAAGGATATCATTGATAATTTCATTCAGTCGGTCAGATTCTGTGATGATATTATTGAGGAATTCTTTCTTGATGTCTAACGGGATATCATCATCGTCAGCTAAAATCTCACCAGCAGAACGAATCGCAGTAATTGGAGTTCTCAATTCGTGAGCAACCGAATCCAAGAAATCATCTTTCTGCTTGTCTTTGAAGATGAGGTTTTCGTTGGCTGAGCTTAATTCATCAGACAATTGTCTCAATTCTCGGCTTTGTTCCGTCAGTTTTTTATTAAGACTAATATTTTCTTTGGATTCTTCTAGGATTTCCAGAACTTCTTTCAATGAGATTTTATCTTCATAAGTTACACCTTCGATCAGAATTTTTGCAGAAGCCGTTCCGATTCTTCCGGATAGAAGATTTTCTGAGAATTTAATAAATCTAGCGTCAGCAGTTTCGGTTCTTGTATCGATGTTATATTTAAGATTGAAAATCCGCATCGCCTGTTCGGTTTTCTTTTCACCAAGGAATTTCACCAGGATATTTCGGATGTCGGAAACGTAAGCTTTCCCTCGCCAGATAAAAGCATTTTCGTGATTCTGAATGTATCTGTCAACATCAACATAGATCTCGGCAAAGTTTCTTTCTCGATAATCTCCTTTTTGACTTACAGAAATTACAGTAAACAAGGTCATGTTGACCAAAATTGACCAAAAGAAAACTTGCGAAATGCTATCCAGATAAGTAATATTGAAAAAGCTGAACCAATTGTACATTTCCCTCAAAAATCCTTTGAATTCCTGATTGTATGAAAAATAGTACTGTGGAATGATCAATCCGAAATAACAGATGATCAAACCTCCGATCAATCCGAAAACTGCACCTTTGTAACTTCCTCGTCTCCAAAAGATCGCTCCAAAAAATGAAGGGCCAAGCTGGGAAATTACAACGAAAGAAATCAGCCCGACAGAATATAAACTGTTCTGTAAAATGAAGAATTTATAAAAAATAAAAGCGGTTACAATCAGAATGAAAATGCTGATTTTTCTAATGTTAGTAATGTTTCTGGTGTTTTTTACATCGTTGTCAGATTTCAATTTATCCAGCCAACTATAAGGAATAATAAGGTTGTTGGACAACATAATTGACAAAGTAATACTCGAAATAATTACCATCGAAATCGATGAACTTAAACCACCGAGAAAAACCAAAACCGTAATAATTTGATTATTGAAATACTGTGGAATCAGGATAGAATAAAACTCGGGATTCACAGATTGTCCATCAAAAATAATCCGTCCGCCCCAAGCAATCGGAAATACAAAAACATTGAAGATCAAAAGATAAAGCGGGAAAAACCAAATCGCAGTTTTCAAGTGCTTTTCCTGTCTGTTTTCAACGATTGTTGTGTGAAATTGTCTAGGTAAAAGGAAGATGGCAGAAGCGGAAATTAGACTTAAGATGATCCAGTTGATGCTTCCTTCCAGTCCCGAAAATGTATTTTTAGTTTTGAAATCTTGAAATTGACTTGCTTTTTCATAGATATCGGAAAATCCGTCAAAAACGAAAAATGTGACGAAAATTCCGAGAACAATTAAGAAAATCAATTTCAAAAAACTTTCCAGTGCAACGGCGGAAATGATTCCCAATCTTTTTTCTGATGCATCAACATAACGTGTCCCGTAATATGACGAAAAAAGAGCTAATAGAATCACGACGTAAGTCGCGTTATCTGTAAACAGATCTTTCGAAATTGGCGTTTGTGTAACCAAATGAAAAGTCTCGGAAATAGCTTTGATTTGAAGTCCGATGTAAGGAATGATCCCGAAAATGCAGACCAAAGTGATAATCGCTCCAAACGAACGACTGTTCCCGTAACGTAGAGAAATAAAATCCGCAATACTGCTGACTTTGTTGATTCTGGCGATTCGGATGATTTTTCGATTGATATAGATCCAGGCAGGAATAATGATAATCGGGCCAACATAGATCGGAAGATAATCCAGCCCGTCGTTCACGGCAACACCGATGCTTCCGTAATACGTCCACGCCGTACAATAAACAGCCAACGACAATGCGTAGATGTAAGGATTGTTCACCCAGATCTTGCTCTTCTTTTTCTCTGCGCGATGGGCAACCAGGAAAAGAAGGGCGAGATAGAGGATTACAACTGCAAATAATGCGTAACTATTCATCGTATTTTTTGAAAATGACAAACGAAATGATAATGGAGAAAAACCACACACCGAAGATGTAGGCATAGATCATCGGAAATCCGAACAACTCTTTCTCACTATTGAACAAAAGGATCATCGGAGCGCTGAATAAGATGAATAATCCAAAGCTCAGAATGATCAGTTTTTGTTCGTGTCGTTTCTTCATAAATGATTATTGATAAAAGATAATTGATGAACGAGTATCATTCATCAATTATCAAATATGAATTATAATTTAGTGTTATAATTTTTCTTCGGAATAATCTCCGCTCAATGCATAATACCCGAATACGCCCAATCCTCCGGAAACAATTGGCAATAGGATAAACACAATGATGATCCCGAATACCAGATCTTCCTGTTTTCCTGACGTTAGTTTAGGAATTCCCATTACTGTCAGTCCGAAGTAGAGAACTACCAATGCCAGCAAAATCCAAACTATACCTAATATTTTTTTTAGTCCGTCCATTTTTTCTTTGTTTTTAAAATTAATAAATTATCTATTATTAATCGTGGATATTTTGATTTTTGTTTTTGATGTAAACCAAACCGATCACGAGACAGACCGCGGCCACACCGATCGGATACCAGAGTCCTTCCAGATACCAGCCTGCGTGTCCGGCATCTTTTCCTGTCGTTACAAGATAGGTTGCGACCGCCGGCAATAGTCCGCCGAATACACCATTTCCAATATGGTAAGGTAAAGACATCGATGTGTAACGGATTCTGACAGGGAACATTTCTACCAGGAATGCGGCGATCGGACCATAAACCATCGTCACAAAAATGACCTGAATGAACACAAGTAATACGAGATACCATTTGGTGTCATCACTGATTTTGATTGATTTTGAAACTTTCGGTTCTTCCGCTTTTCCGTCTTTCATTACAGGTCCGGCCGCGGACCAATGGACAATGCTGTCTTTTTTCAGTAATGTCCCATCAGTATAAGCAATTTCTTTATGGAATGTGATTAAGCTGTCTGTTGCTACCTTGTCGTGAACTTTTACGGTTCTGGATTCTGTGATTCCGCCCGCTGCAACTTCTTTTTTAGCAATATCAATTGAATTGAACATTGCGCTGTATATTGGTCTGTAAGCTAATATGGCAACCAGCATTCCGGTCATCATCACGGCTTTTCTCCCCACTTTATCTGATAACCATCCGAAAAATACAAAGAATGGTGTTCCAAGGAATAATGCTAAAGCCATTAATGAATCAACTTGAGTGGTGTCGATGTTCATCACTTTCTGCATAAAGCTCATTGCGTAGAATTGTCCCGTGTACCAGATCACACCTTGTCCCATAGCTGCTCCGAAAAGGGCCAATAACACAAACTTGAAATTGAATCTGTTTCCAAAACTTTCCTTCAAAGGGTTGGTCGATGTTTTTCCTTCGCTTTTGGCTTTTGCAAAAAGAGGAGATTCTTTCATATTCTTTCTGATAAAATATGAAACAACAACCATTAGAATCGAAATCCAGAACGGAACTCTCCAGCCCCAAGTATCAAATTCCTCGGCAGAAAGTGAAGTCTTTGTAATTAGAATTACAATTAATGAAATAAATAAACCTGCCGTCGCCGTCGTCTGAATCCAAGAAGTCCAGTAACCACGTCTGTGAGGCTGCGCATATTCCGCAACGTAAGTAGCTGCACCGCCGTATTCTCCACCGAGCGCTAGACCTTGTAAAAGTCTAAGGATTAAAACTAAAACCGGCGCCATAAAGCCAATCGTCTCATAACTGGGGATACATCCGATGAGGAATGTCGAGAATCCCATGATCAAAAGTGTAACTAAAAACGTGTATTTTCTTCCAATCAAATCGCCTAATCTTCCAAAGAATAAAGCACCAAAAGGCCTTACAACAAAACCCGCTGCAAATGTTGCTAAGGTTGATAAAAAGGCGGCTGTCGGATTGTCAGCTGGAAAGAATTTCGTTGCTAAAACAACGGCCAAACTTCCGAAGATATAGAAATCATACCATTCAATAAGGGTTCCGAGGGACGAAGCCATGATCACACTCCAAATGGTGCGGTTTTTCTGCTTGTCGCTCAGGTTTTCGTAATGTTCGTGATGTGAATCGCTCATTTTATGTAAGATTTGATGTTAAACGGTTATAGATAAATTTGGAATTGAAGGATGAATTCCCCCTTTGATTTTGGCTCTGCAGAAGCATTTGTGTAAGTTGGTCTGGTCGAATATTGCGTTGTCAATTTTGCGTGATGACCATCAATAAACCAGTTGGCGCCAACATCAAATTGTGAAGAAGAATTCTCCAAAGCTTTGAAATTCTTATTCGTATAAGCTGCAAAAGGCTGAATTCTGATTTTCGGTTTGTCAGCGTTACTTGGTAACAATAATCCGGCTTGTAAATAATAGATATTGCCACTTCCAATCATCGGCTGAAGATTTCCTGCGCCGGCAATTGCTTTGTCGCCGATGAAATTCGGGTCGTTGGAACCAACGTTCATTATTCCTAGATTTCTTAAATAATTCGGTCCAAAATTGTAATTGTAAAAACCTGCGTAAGCCGAAAGTGCCATTTTGTTTTTCGCATTTCCTAAAGGCAGGTCAGCGAATGCATCAATGGCGTAAAGTGCGATATCGTGTTTTTCGATTTGAGAATTAACAGAAGTTCTGGTTCCATCTTTCTGATGATAAAAACCTGCTCCCAAATTGAAAACTCTTTTAGTTCCCAAATAAGAACCAACTTTGAAAGGCAAAAGATTAGACTCCGAGTCAAGGAATTGATATTCCACATATCCGGCTTTGGAGAATTCTGGATTTCCGTTGTTGTCAACAGCGACTCTCGCAGCTGGATTCGTCACATCGACTGGCGCAAGATTGGTGGCGAATGGCTTGTTTAAACTGAATCGATATTCAAATTTCCCATATTTT